>ENA-OROK01000705-OROK01000705.1-human-gut-metagenome-genome-assembly--contig:-NODE-705-length-37521-cov-4.710511_pt1 | contig 37521 bp, 38 predicted proteins | sample MGYA00242127_ERZ509046 | MGnify/ENA primary metagenome ERZ509046 (study PRJEB26280, sample SAMEA2338728) | human gut metagenome | biome: human gut; feature: human-associated habitat; material: faeces... | reverse complement strand
GATTTTCGGGTTCCCGAAAAAACTCAAAAGGTCGCAAAATTATGACTTTTTAATAAAATAAGGGCTGCACGGTAAACGTGTAGCCCTTTGTGTTGTTTTTTACGTATTACTTATTTGTTATACGTATGCGGATTGATGATCTGGATTTCAAAAGCCTTTCCCTTTGTTTCGTCGGAAATAAGGTTTTCTTTTGTGATTTCCGGCGCTTCCGTCAGGTAGTTGACGTAACCTTTGATCGAGAACGTCTTTCCGTAGACTTTTCCTTCGACAGTTGCGGTGCCGTACGTTACGCGGTCGCCGTCTTTCTTCGTGCCGATGATGACTTTAAGCGCGATGTCGTCAATAATTTCCGCATTTGCGCTTGTGCCGGCCGCAGCTATTTCCTCGACTTTCCAGCTGTTTGCCGTCTTATCGAAATACGGGACGTAGGTCTTTCCGAGGCGGTATGCCTGACGGAGCAACGAACCGGCTTTGCCGTCGATATAGTTGCTTTCCGTGTATTCCCCCGCTGTGCGATTGAGTTCGTCTACGATTGCTTGTTTAAGGACGTCGGGCGTGTTGATAAGCACGAGTGTGCCGTTTTTAAGTTCAAACCCTTCTTCGCGGATATATGTCTCGTTGTTTTTCTTTACGGCGTTTTCAAGCTCTGCATAAAGCACGTACGGGTACAGATATTTGTTGCCCGCGCTGTCTTCGACCACAGCGTATTCTTTGTGGCCGTTTTCGTGCATTATTGCGGTCGTTGCCGTCGCTTTATTGTCTGCAAAGAACTTTTCGCCTGTCGTCATATATCCCGTGGGACGGAGCAACAAAAGCTGTTTGCTGAGACCTTGCGCGTAAATTCCGCGAGCCGTCAACTTGTAAAGTTCGGTTTCGAATTCCTTATAAACCGCGACCGAGTCGTAAGTCTTGCCTTTCAGGTCAACCTGATACTTCGTGAAGTATTTCATTGCAAGAGCGACCATGCTCACCGCGTCGATATTATTGTTGTTGTATTCAAACAAGTTTTTGAACGTCGTCGCAAGGAGTTTTTCGCCGCCGATAACAAGCGAGTTGTCAAGACCGTCCGCCTGATTGATGCCGATAAGTCCGTACACTGCGGGAATTATGCCCACGTTGTCTTTAAGCAACAGGTTCATAATAATGTCGCCAATCGTGATGTCGTTTTCCGCTGCCGCTTCGGCTTTGTAATCATCGTAGTTCACGAACAAGCCGTTGCCGTTCTTATTGATAAGGTAGTTGACAAGTTTTACGAAGTTGAGCCCTTTGACGTGCGCTTTGCCACTCGTCATCAAATGATCGATGGATTCATTGACTTTTGCAAAGCTGTAAGAAACGTTATATTTCTTATATTTCGTGCCGGTGTAGGTTGCCGAGTTGTCAGCGGTCAGCAGGAAGTATTCGCCCGTTTCCTCATTTTTGCCGTAATTGCCGTCTGCGTGCTCTTCATAGACCGAGTACAGGACGCCGCCGACTTTGTCTGTGTCGTCCGCAGCATAGAAGCCCCATTTCCATTCGCCACCAACGTTTACTTTCTTAAAGCCGTTGATACCGATTGCGCCGTTTTTACCGAGCGCGACGCACATATCGAGAATCCCGGGGAGAACGTCTTTGTATTCTTCCATGATTTTCGCGTCAAGTTGCAGGTCGTAATCGGGGTTTTCAGCTGTTCCTATGTTGGCGGAATACAGTTGAAGTTTCGCAAACACCTTGTCGTTTGCGGTAATCGTTGCGACCGCGCGGGTGTTTTGGATATTTACGAAATCGAGCGTGCCTTTGATATTGAGTTTCATCGTTTTGGGAACGGTGAGCGTGTTCGTTTCCTTGTCGTATGTCAGATCGTCGCCGCCGACTTTGAAAGTCAAGCCGTTGGGACTTGTGTAATCGTGTGCGACAAGGCTCAGAAGGTCTTCGCCGAAGTCGAAATCAAGACCTGCGTCGATATTCATTGCGCCGTAATCTTCTTTGTTTACAGCCGTCGTGGAAATCGCGTCTTTACTGTTTCCGATTTTAAGGTCGGTGATTGCAAGTTCGATACCGAAAGTCCTGTTGTTTTCGCCTGCGGGCAGGTTAAGGTCGATGAAGAATTTGCTCATCTTGCCGATGCTGCCGTTTGCACCCGCTTCTTTTTCAAAGCCCAGCTTGATTGCGCTGTTTTTCGTCAAGGCAATGCTGTCGCCAAAACTGAAAGGATTGAGCGCGATCGTTGCGGAAAGTTTTTGCGACAGGTCGCTCTTGACGGACGAATAGCCTTTGTTCGCTTCTTGGAACTGACCGTTTTTCCAGGTGTACCAGGTAGGTTCGCTGAACAAGTTGCTTGCAAACGGTGTGCCTTTTAAGTCCGCGGTAAGAATGCCCTGAACGTCAAGGGTTTCGCCAAAGTAACTGTAAAACTTTTCTTCGCCGCCGAATATATCCGAAAGCATGGTGTTGATCGAAATGCCGCTGAAAGAAATGTCCTTCTCAAAAATCGTGTCGGCAAGGGTTTTCACAACGTGCGTGCCGTCTGCGGCTTTAACATATTCGCCGTTAACGAAGTTGTAACGAGTACGGTTTGCCGCATTGACAAGCGTGTCGCTGTACGGCATATACTCTTTCTTTACGAACGTGTTGATAAGCCCGGTGATAACTTCGTTAAGGTCAAAGTCGCCGCCGTTGAAAGCTTCGACAACGCTCTTTACGATGTTGTTTTTGAGCAGCCCTTCGATCTTGGTGAAAAGCGCGTCTTTGACGGTTTGTCCGTTTGCGGTCTTTTCAAGTTTTGAAAGGTCAACGCCGACTTTGTTCCCTGCGATCGTTGCGTAAAGGAAGTCTTTTTCGTAAATAAGGCGGAAAGAATCGACGCCGTTAATGCGCGCGGACACGTCGATATAGGTTTCGTTGTCTTCCGTGAGAGCAACCGCTTTCGAATATCTCGTTTGTCCTTCGTGGAGGCTTGCGTCATACGACACGTACTTGCCGTCGATAAGCACGTATGCACCGTTTGCGTCATCGATATATTTGTCGGTGACGTTCTGACGGTCGAGAAAACCTTTCAGAGCAAGTTCGATCGGCATTATTTCGCCCGCGACGCCGCTGTCCTTTTTAAGGGTGATTGTCGCGCCGAGGCTCAAAGCGATGTTTTTGCCGTCGGCAAGTTCAAACGAAGTGCCGTTTGCGATTTCGTTTGCGCTTTGGAACATTGTGTTGACAAATGCGTTCATCGAGGCGCCTGCTTGGTTGCCGGTGCTTCCGCCGCCGCCGGTTCCGCCACCGCCGCCCGTTCCGTCGCCTTGGTTTCCGCCACCGCTTCCTTTATTGCAGGCAGCAAGAACTCCGACGCACAAAACGAGAACGCAAACTATTGCGAGTACTCGCAAAAAATTCTTGTTTTTCATTTTTCGTCTCCTTTCGAGATTTAAATTGTACACGCACGCGGACGTACGCATATCTCTACACCTTATATTTTAATATTTATTAGTTTTCTTGTCAAGGCTAAGTCGTGATTTCCGCCCGACGCGCGCCGTTTCGGGGTTATCGGCAAATCGTTTTAAGGTAATTTTTAACCTAAACGTTACAAATGCGCCCGCGTGTAATATTTTGCGAAAAACCTTTACATATTGTCCTTACGTTTGTATAATAATCGTTAGGAGGAATTTTATGCACGATTCGCACGTTCACAGTATTTTTTCGGACGACGGCATGGAGGCGGTCGAAGACGTCGTTGCGACGGCGCTTTCTCGCGGTTGCGACTATGTCGCAATCACCGATCACGTCAACCGCGATTATCAGGTCATCGGATATGACAACCCGCAAATAAATATGTCGGCGTACGTCGCCGCAATGCAGGACTTCAAACGCCGCTTCAATAAGAAAAACTTCCGCCTTGCCATGGGCGCGGAACTCGGTTACTTGAAATCGGCAAACAATCTGTATATCAAAGACCTTGCCGATATCGACTTCGACGTCATTATCAACAGCGTTCACTGCGTGCTCGGCAGCGAGGTCTATTACGCGGAATATTTCAATAAGTGCCCCTATAAACACTTTGCCTATCTCGAATACCTGAAAGCCGTCCGGGAAAGCGTCGACGCGCCCTACCCCTACGACATTATCGGCCACATCGGCTATATCCAGAGAAACGCGCCGTATAAGGAGCCCGATATGTTTTACGAGGAGTTTTCGGACGTCTTTGACGATATCCTCACCGCCATCATCGAAAAGGATAAGTGCCTGGAAGTCAACAGCAAAACTTATCGCGGCGGAAAAACCACAAGCGAGTTTTCTTTGCGACACCTTTCAATCCCCGACGTCGACGTCCTGAAACGATACTACGAACTCGGCGGAAGGAAAATTTCTTTCGGCAGCGACGCACACCGCACCAACAGCATCGCTTACAATTACGACAAAATTGCGGCGGCAATGAAAGAAATCGGCTTTGAAGGTTTCACCCGATACGTGAACCGCGAGCCGGAACTTGTGAAGTTTTAATAAACCGAAAACAATACGATGCCAACAGATAATAACACTAACATTGCCAAAACGCCGATATTTCAACGCTTTTATGAAAAATGCTCGCTTGTGGTACGAAAAGTACAACTGCGTTCGCCTTTTCCAAAAATCATCTGAAATCTCGGCGTTTTCGGTTGTGAACAAGTTTTCCGTCGTGTTTTTAGGATAAGACAAGGCACGCGAGCGGCTTAATACTTTATCGTATAAGCCGTGAGCGTAACGCAGTATTAGTCAAAAACACGGCGGGAAACCTAAGTTCGTATTATTATCTGTTGGCATAACAAAAACCGTCGTTTCCCGACGGTTTTTTCGCGCTTCGCGATTTATAAAACGCTTTTCGTCACGTTGAACTTTACGCCGTATGAGTTTGTGACTTCGTGATACTCCGCGTTTTCAAAAAGTCCGCTCGTGCGGGACACGACGTAATCCGCGCACTCAAAAAGGGGCTCCGAAAATCCTTTGTCGATATGATATATTTCGAGCAATCGGCGGGCGGGGGTTTTAACCTTTGTGTTTCTGATTATTGCAAATAATTTTTTCATTTCGTTCACCTCTTGATTGCATTATTACATACAATATATGACAATACTTTGCATATTATTGAAAAATGTTTGATATTTTTTGTTTTTTCGCAAGGTGAATTTTTGCAAAAAGAAACGCCCCGAAAATCGGGACGTTCCTTTGATTTAGGTGGAAAGATTACTGTCGTAATCCGATAATAAGCATATTATTTGCCGACTTGGACGCTGGCGTTGCCGCTGACTTGTACAACGTACTTGCCGTTTTCGACTTCCGGCTCACCGGGGATATATTTTGCAATGCCGTTGATGTCGACGTTCACGTTTACAGAGCCCACAACGACAACCGTCGCCGTACCGTTGATTGCAAAGTCGTTTTTGTCAAGGTTGGTTGCGTTTGCATTCGAGATAACGTTTGCAACGACGTTCACTTTAACGGCTTCTTGACCTTCTTTTCCGACCGCTACGTCAACGTAGACTTTCGCGCCAGTTTCGGTATCGCTGATTTTGCCAAGTTCGACTTTCACGTTGACCTTGCATGCGTTGTCAACACCGACGTTAACTTCAACGACTACGCCGCCCTTTTCGTTTGCCCATGCGGTGACGTTTACGCCAACACCGTCAACTTTAAGACCGGTACCTGCTCCAAATGCGAACACCATTGTATCTTTCTCTTTGTCATAAGTGCAGGTTCCGCTGATTTTGACAAATTCTTTTTCGCCGTGCATTACAACCGCTTCAAATGCATAGTCTTCTTTGCCGTTGATGTCTGCGTCTTCCTTGGAAACTTCGCCGTCTTTGATTTTCTTTGCGTTGATGTAAATCGTCGATACGTCGGATACGTCTTTGCCTTCGGCGTCTTTATAAGTGACGGTCACGAGCATTTTGTAGTTGTATCCGTCTTTTTCGTTGGATGCTTCCACTTTGACGTCAACATTGTGATCTTTGATGTACGCCTTTGCGTTGTTTACGTATTCGTTAAGGTATTTTGCGATTTCGTTGGTTGCAAGGCTGATGCCGGGAATGCCTTTGATGGTGAAATAAGGATCAACGTTTTCATCGCCTTCCGCCGAAGCAGTGCCCGCTGCCGAAGAGTTCATCGCGACCGCGATTGCCGTGCCGAGAGTTTCGGCGTTGTTTGCTTTTGCTGGCGCGGTTTTCTTGTCCTTATTGCAGGCGGTAAGTCCGACCGCAAGAGCCGCTACCATCGATACTACAAGAAGTATTGCCAGGATTTTCTTTTTCATATTGAGTAAAACCTCCGTGTTTTTCAAATTGTTTTCGCAAAGTAAACAATCGACGAGCGCGTTTTATTGGGATTTTCTGAAAAATTTTTATTTTTTTCAAAAACGATATAATATTGATATTTCTTCTCAATTCTTATTTATATTAAATTGCAACAAAAAACCTTACCGTTTCCGATAAGGCTTGTTTTTATTTTTATATTGTTTATTAAATATTAAAAATACTGTTCGATGTTTGTTCGCTCGGGTTCAGAATATTGTTGATTAAATCCGTGATATATTTGTCATACATCGCCTTGATTTTCGCAAAGTCGATGTTTTCAAGGGAGATACGGATTTCCGCAACTTTTGTCTGCACCTCGGTCAGCCCTAAATTCTCGCACATGCTTTCGATTCTTTTAAGGCTTTCAATCATTTCCTTATAACTGCCTCTCACAAATTCCTTGAATACATCAAACCCACTGTTCTTAATGTCTGAAAGTTGTGCTACGGCAATCTGACAATATATGTCCGAAAAAATGCTTCTGTCGCCGCGCCAGGATTCTTCCAGCAGACTCTTTCTTTTGGCAAAAGCGGCGGTTAATTGTTCAAAACTCATTGATGAAGTCGCGTTTTGCAAATATTTCTTCGCCCGGTCTGCAAGGTCTTCCTTTGAAATCGTCTTTATCGACAGCGAAAAGTCAAACGCCGTTAAAAGCCGTTTTGCAAAGCTTTCGGCGGTCTCGCCGGAGACGGAAACGGAAAGCCCGTCCGCGTCATCGACGAATTTGAGCGTCCGCGCGGCTTCGTTGATTTTTCTTGTCGTGGCGTCAAATTTAAGCCCTTTCAATTCGCCCGAAAGATGCAGTATCATGTCGCCGTCCACGTTTTCGGCGCGCACCGTTTCTACGGTTTCCTCGCTGTTTAACGTGAGCGTGATTTTTGCGCAGTCGGTTTTTTCGTCCGCCGCCGCAGTCGCTTTGTCCGCGCCAGCAGAAACTTGCACGTAATAATAATTGCTTATCGGCGAATTATCTTTTTTCGGCGCGAATAAGACGCCGCAGGTGATCGCGATTGCCATAATCAGCACGCACGCCACAGCGGACGTCGCGATTCTGAACGCTTTGCTTGCGCCCGCTTTCTTTGTTTTCGCCACGGGTTTTTCGATATAGGAGGACTGCACGACGTTGTCGTAAACGCGCGGCGTAATACTTTCGATTTCGCTTTTTAATCTGTTTTTCAAATCTTTGTTGTTCACGCTTGCTCCTCCTTTAAGTATTTTCTGAGTTTTTTAAGGCTGTTGTTGTACGTCCAGAGTACCGTGCCCACGGGTTTTTTTACGATTTCAGCAATCTCGCGATGTTTGAATCCCGCCACGACGTACAGCATAACGATTTGCGCTTCGTCGGCGGTCAGCACCTTTTTCATCGCGTCGGTGACGGTGGTGTCGGCAAGGTCTTCGACGCTCTTTTCGCCGGACACGGGTTCCCACTCCGAAAAATCCGTCGCGGTCTCGTACTTCGCGCGCTTTATGTGGTTGAAGGCGATGTTTTTGCCGATCTCGATAAGAAACGCCACCGGATTGCCCGATTTGTAACTTTGCACGCTTTGTCTGAAACGCACGTACGTATCCTGCATAAGGTCTTCGGCAACTTCCCTTCTCCTTACTATCGACAATAAATACGAAAACAAACCTTTTGACGTGAGTTCGTAAAACTCCGCAAAAGCGGTTTCATCGCCCGATTCCTTGATGCGCGCTATTAAAATGTCAAGGCGTTTATTATCCAAACGGAAAACCTCTTTTATTTAATAGGCATATTATACAAAGTCGGGAAGAATTTTGCAACCGATATAACCCTTGCAACAAATAAACAATCGAATCCCTTTTTTTATTTGACGATTTTTACATTTTTTCGGATTTTGTCAAAAAACGGCGGATTTTTCAGTTTCCGCCGTGTTTTTTCCAAAAAGAAACCCCGGAAAAATCCGGGGGAGTTCTTTCTTTTTGTGTTTGTCAGCCTTGGATTGCTCCGACGGGGCAGCCTTCTGCGCAAGCGCCGCAATCGATGCATTCGTCGGGGTTGATTTCGTATTTACCGCCGTTTTCGGAAATAGCACCTACCGGGCAAGTGTCCGCGCACGCTCCGCAAGCGATGCATTCATCACTGATTTTGTGTGCCATAGTAACGTCTCCTTTTCAAATTTGTCTTATTTGGGTTTTCCCCTTTTCATTATATTACCACACCGCCGCGGAATTTGCAAGGGTTTTCAAATTTTACTTGACTTTTATTTAGACAAACGCGCGAAAACAATATATAATAAGGATTATGAAACCGTTGTACGACAAAATCTGCGAATACGTCGCAAAAAATCCCGCGCGCTTCCATATGCCGGCGCACTTCGGCACGGGCGATAATCCGCTTTTTTCAAGCGCGAAATACGACGTGACCGAACTCGATTTTTCGGACAATCTGCAAAATCCGACGGGCGCGATACTTGAAAGCGAAAAGGAATGCGCGAAAACGTACGGCGCGAAAAACTGCTTTTATCTGACCTCGGGCAGCACGACGGGGGTTTTCATCGCAATGAGCGCGATACGAAACCGCACCGACGAAATAATCGTTGCCCGATCTTCGCACAAGTCGGTTTACGCGGCGGCAAGAACGCTCGGGTTTAAGGTAAGATATATTCCGTCGTCTTTCGACAAAAACGGAATCCCTTTGCCCGTGACGGAAAAAGACGTCGAAACCGCGCTTGAACAATATCCGTCTGCGGGCGCGTGCGTCATAACGTCGCCGAATTACTTCGGCATGACCGCGGACGCAAAAAGCATATCCGCGCTTGTGAAAAAACGTGGCAAAATTCTTTTCGTGGACGAGGCGCACGGCGCGCATTTCCCGTTTTCAAAACGCTTTGAAAAAGGCTTTTCGGGATTTGCCGACATCTCCGTTACAAGCTTTCACAAAACCTTGCCCGTGTATTCGGGCGGGGCGGCGTTATTTTGCAATAACAATACTTTAACGGATGATTTGTTGCGTTTACGTGCCGATTTGCACACTACAAGCCCATGCTATCTTACCCTTGCAAGCATGGATTATTCCATTGACGAAAGAAGAATATCGGGCGAAGAAAAGTATGAAAAACTTTTTGAAAAGGTAAACTTATTAAAAGAAAAACTGCCTGGGAAAATAATTAAAAACGACGACTTCACAAGGCTTGTCGTAAGGTGCGGGGACAACGGGTTTTCGGCACTTAGGAGTAAAAACGTCGTACCCGAAATGACCTTTTACGATTTGGCGGTCTTTATACTGTCTCCCGAAAACGAAGAAAGAATCGACGATATTTACGACGCCTTAAAAGACGTGAACTGCGAAAGCGCGCGTGAAATTCCGCCATTGCCCGCTCCTGTTTTCAAAAAAGTAACTGGCGGCGGCGCGTATCTTCCGCTGCACGACGCGATAGGTCACGTGTCGTTAAGGGAAGTCGGGACGTATCCCCCGGGCATTCCCGTCGTCGCGTACGGCGAAGTAATTACCGAAAATATTGCCGATTTTTTGAAAGACCGCGACGTTTTTGGTTTTGTAAACGGCAGATTATATGTTACAATAGATAAGTAGAATAATTAACGGACATCATTATGAAAGGAAAATTTATCACTTTTGAAGGCGGCGAAGGCGTCGGAAAATCCACGCAGGTTCGTCTTCTTATGGAATATCTTGAAAAAACGTCGCAACCCGCCGTTCTCGTTCGTCAGCCCGGCGGCACTCCCATTTGCGAAAAAATTCGCGAAATACTGCTCTCGCCGGAAAGCGCGGATATGACGCCCGAGTGCGAGGCGTATCTTTACGCAGCTGCGCGCGCGCAACTTTTAAGGGAAGTCGTCATTCCCGCCCTTAACGAAGGAAAAATCGTGATTTGCGACAGGCACGTCGACAGTTCGGTCGCCTATCAGGGCGCGGGACGCGGCCTCGGCACCGACGTCGTGAAAAACATAAACGCAAAAGCAATCGAGGGCTGTCCCGTCGACGCGACGGTTTTCATCGACCTGCCCCACGACAAAATGTTCAGAAGCCGCAAAAGGCGGAAGAACTGGGCGACCGTTTCGAGGTGGAATCGGGCGACTTCCACGCCCGCGTTTACAAGGGCTTTTCCGACATCGCCGACGAAAATCCGGAAAGGGTGATCCGAATCGTCCCATGCGAGTGCAAAACCGACACGAGCAAGCGCATTATCGACGCCCTTCGCGAAAAAGGACTTATCAGATGATTGAGTTTCAGGACGCTCTGAAAAAGAGCCGCGCCTACAACTTAATAAAACACGATATCGACACGGGCAATTTGTCTCACGCTTATATGGTGATCTCGCCCGACGTTTTCGCCGTGCAGAATCTTTTCAGACTGATTGCGTGCGCGGTATATTGCAAGGACACCTGCACGACCTGCCCCGTTTGCAAAAAAGTGCTGAACGGGAATCACGCCGACGTGAAATTCATCAACGAAGACGGCAAAAAAATCAAGGTTGAAGACGTCGCCGCCCTTATCGAAGACACCGAGACGAAACCGTTTGAGAGCGACAACAAACTGTACTTTGTAAATTACGCGGACAAAATGAACCCCGCCGCGCAAAACAAGTTGCTGAAAACCCTGGAAGAACCGCAAAAAGCGGTGAGCATATTTCTGGGAGTCGGCAGCGAAAGCGCGATTCTGGACACGGTGAAGTCGAGAACGAAAAAAATAACCCTTGACAGGTTTTCCGCGGGCGACATAAAAGACGCGCTGCTAAGTTCGGGCGTTGCCGTCGGAAACGCGACGATTGCCGCCGCCTGCGCCGACGGTATGCTGTGGCGCGCAAAGGAAATTTCGTCAAACTCCGCCTTTTCGGAAACGTTCGACCGCGCCATATTCATACTCAACAATCTGAAAAAAAGCAGCGATGTGGCGTCTTTTTTGAACGATAAAACCCTTGATAAGGATAATTTGCCCGTTTTTCTGGACGCGCTCTCAATAGTGCTTCGCGATATGATTGCGGCAAAAACCGACAAGAACCTTATCATGAGCAAACATAAGGAATGGGAAATCGAAACGCTGTCGAAAGGCTTTTCTCTTGACGCCCTTTCCAACATACTTTATCTTGTCAACGAAGAAAGAAAAAAATTGAGTTTTTACGTGGGAAGCACCGGCGTTGTCGAAAACCTGCTTCTCGGTATTTTGGAGGTTAAATATAAATGTCAGTAACGATAGTCGGCATAAAATTTAAGAACTCGTGCAAGGTGTACTATTTCAGCCCCGAGAACATTTCGTTTTCGGAAGGCGACGCGGCAATTGTCGAAACGGCGCGCGGCACGGAATACGGCGTAGTCGTGCTCTCAAACCGCGAAGTCGACGACAAAGACGTCGTGCAACCTTTGAAACCCGTTTTAAGGAAAGCCACCGACGCCGACAAAAAACAGGTGGAAAAAAACCTTGCCATGCGCCCGGAAGCCATTCGCATCGCAAACGAGAAAATCGAAAAACACAACCTTAATATGAAGCTTGTGGACGTGGAATACACTTTTGACCGTCAGAAGATTATCTTTTACTTCACGGCGGCGGGACGAGTCGATTTCCGCGACCTTGTCAAAGACCTTGCAGGCGTGTTCAGAAACCGCATCGAACTTCGCCAGATTTATGAACGCGACGACGCGAAAATGCGCGGCGCGCTTGCCCCCTGCGGACGGCCGTGCTGCTGCAACACATGCCTTCCCGACTTTGCGAAAGTTTCCATCAAAATGGCGAAACTGCAAGGACTGTCGCTTAACCCCACAAAAATCAGCGGCGTTTGCGGACGTCTTATGTGCTGCTTGAAATTCGAGAACGATTACTACGCCGAAATGTACAAAAAAATGCCCAAGGTCGGCAGTCGCGCAAAAACTCCCGACGGCGAAGGCGTCGTGGAAAGCAACGACATCTTAAAACAGCAAGTCAAGGTCAAAATCATGGACAAAGACGGCAGTTTCGACGTCAAAACCTACGACCTTAAAGACGTGTCGGCACGCGTGCATCAATCGGTGGAACCCGACGATTCTTCGGACGACGAGGAACTCAAAAAACTTGAAGATTGATATATAAATATATCTTTTTTGGAATATCGACAAAATATTTTGTGTCGAACATGAGATATTTTTGTTGACAATTTTCTTTTATAAGTTTATATTACGGGCTATGAAATCAGAGAAATCGAAAAAATTTTTAAGTCGTGTCGGGTTTTACGGTCTTTTGCTATTCTTCGCACTGCTTCGCGCGGTGGCGTCGTACGTCTTTATTGTCCCGAACGCATTTGCCCCGGGCGGCGTAGGCGGTATCGCGAGTATCGTGTACAACGTCGTCAATCTGTACGACCATAAACTTGCGGAAGGCGTGTTCAACCCCGCCGTCACGATTTTCGTGCTGAATCTGCCGCTTGTTATCGCGTCGTTTTTCACGCTCAACAAACAATTTGCAATCAATACGACCGTCATCGTTTTGGGCTATTCGGGCTTTATGGCACTGTTTTCCGCACTTAAACTGCCCGTATTTCAAGGCTCGGGCATGGAAAGCAGTCTGACGATAATCTCGGCAATCGCGGGCGGCGTCATTACGGGCGTTGCGCTTGGCGGCTCCCTTCTTACGAACAGCAGCGCGGGCGGCACGGATATCCTTGGGAAAATCGCAAACAAGAAAAAGCCCGAACTTAATACAAGTTGGTTTATTTTCCTGTTTGACAGCATCGTCGTTTTGCTGTCGGGTATCGTCGGTCTGCTGTCGGCAAAAGGCATGGACGCGAACACTACCTTCGTCAAAATCGCTTCCCCGATATTTTACTCGTTCATCACCCTGTTTTTGACAAGCGAGGTTGCGGACGTCATCACGACGGGTACGCAATCCAGCGTCGTGTTTAATATCATCACCGATAAGGCGGAAGAAGTCGGCGACGCAATCGTGCAAATCCTGCACCGCGGAGGCACGATAATCCACGCGGAAGGCATCTACACAAATTCCACCAGAAAAATCCTGGTCTGCGTCGTGAAGAAAAAGCAATCCGCCCTGCTCAAACAAATCATAAAAGACGTCGATCCCAACGCGTTCACCTATATCAATAAGGCGAAAGAAGTCAGCGGATTCGGCTTCCGCAACAATCAATAACAGCCGCAACGATATAAACCCAAAACAAAAGCACCGAAATATCGGTGCTTTAATTATATCGTTTCCCTTCCGGGAGATTGCCACGTCGCTTTGCTCCTCGCAATGACATACTTTCCTAAAAAGTCAGAATTTTGATGAAGTTTTGATGTTTCTTTTGGGGTTCTGAAAATCCTAGTGTACTTGGCGTACACGGATTTTCGGGTTCCCGAAAAAACTCAAAAGGTCGCAAAATTATGACTTTTTAATAGGTTTCATTGTGGGGAACAACAACACATCCCTTATCGTCTCCGCACCCGTAACAAGCATTACAAGACGGTCGACGCCGACGCCTAATCCGCCCGTCGGGGGCATGCCGTATTCCATTGCGGTGAGATAATCTTCGTCGATGTCGTTGGCTTCTTCGTCGCCCTGTTTTTTGAGTTCCGCCTGAGCCTCGAATCTGCCGCGCTGGTCGATGGGATCGTTAAGTTCCGAAAAAGCGTTGGCGTATTCCCTGCCGTTTATGAACAACTCAAAACGCTGGGTGTAGCCGGGATGATCGGGATCGCGCTTTGCAAGCGGGCTAATTTCCACGGGGTGTCCGGTAAGGAACGTGGGCTGGACGAGTTTATCCTCGACGTAAGCCTCGATAAACAGATTGAGAATGTCGCCTTTTTTGTGGCGTTGTTCGTATTCGATATGATGCTCTTTCGCAACCGCCCTTGCTTCTTCCAAAGTTTCGATTTTGTCAAAGTCGACGCCTGCGTACTTTCTGACCGCCTCGACCATCGAGATTCTTTCAAAAGGTTTGTCAAGGTCCAAATCCACGCCGTCGAAGGTGATTTTGCCCGTGCCGCAAACTTTGTTTGCAACGTATCTGAACATACCTTCGGTGATGTCCATCATGCCGTGAATGTCGGTGTATGCCTCGTAAAGTTCCAGCAAAGTGAACTCGGGATTATGGCGTTGATCCATACCTTCGTTTCTGAAAACTCTGCCGATTTCGTAAACTTTTTCAAACCCGCCGACGATAAGGCGTTTAAGATAAAGTTCCAGAGCAATACGAAGGTACATATCGATATCGAGCGTGTTGTGGTGCGTAATGAACGGCCTTGCGTTTGCGCCGCCCGCGATGTTGTGCAGAACGGGGGTTTCGACCTCGAGATAACCTTTTTCGTCCAAAAAGTTTCTGATTTCGCGAAGGACCATACTACGTTTCACGAAAACCGATTTTACTTCCGGATTGACGATAAGGTCAACGTAACGCTGACGATAACGAAGGTCGGTGTTGGTAAGTCCGTGGAATTTTTCGGGGAGCGGCAAAAGCGACTTTGAAAGAAGTTTCACCGAAGTAACGTTGACGGTGGTTTCGCCCATGTGCGTCACGAAAACTTCGCCGGTAACGCCGATGATATCGCCGATGTCGTATTTTTTGAATTCCGCATACGGCTCGTCGCCCAGAACGTCGCGCTTAAAGTAAAGCTGAATCTGACCGTCGCCGTCAAGGATATGCGCGAAACTTGCCTTGCCCATGACGCGTTTGCTGACAAGTCTTCCGGCAAGCGACACGGTTTTGCCCTCGTATTTTTCAAAATTATCGACGATTTCTTTGGACATCGCCGTTTTATCGAAGCGGACTTCTTTGAAAGGGTCTTTGCCCGCTTCCTGCAAATCGCGCAGTTTGTCGCGACGAACCTTGATAAGCTCGCTTAAATCTTCCTGTTGTTCGTTGTTTCGGACGTCGTTTTCTGCCATTTTGACCTCTTATGCGTTAATGCTTAAAATTTTGAATCTTGCTTCGCCGCCGGGGGTGGTAACGACGACTTCCTGTCCCTTTTTCTTGCCGATGAGCGCGCTGCCGAGAGGAGATTCGTTGCTGATAAGATTTTCTTCGATTTTCGCTTCCGAAACGCCGACGATTTTATATTCGAGTTTGTCCCCGAATTCCAGATCCTGAAGTTTTACGATGCAACCGACGCTGACGGTTTTGGTATCGATCGTGCTTTCGTCGATAATCGTGCAGTTGCTGAGCATTTCGTTGATTTCACGAATGCGCTTTTCAAGGAAACCCTGCTCTTCTTTGGCGGCGTCGTATTCCGCATTTTCGCTGAGATCGCCGAACTCACGGGCGATTTTGATTTTTTCCGCCATTTCTTTGCGACCTGTCGAACTGAGTTCGTCATATTCGCGTTTTAATTTGTCGTAGCCTTCCTTGGTTAAAAAAACTTCTTTTTCCATTTTTCTTCTCCATAAAAAATCAAAGGCATATAAAATATGCCAATGTCTATTGCCCTATTATACTTGCGACTTTTCGTTTTGTCAATGGTTTTGACCGCCTTACGGGCGCGCTATCGCGCCAAAATGTGCGAAAAAAGACGAAAAACGGCAAAAAATGAAAATTTTCGGGGCTTTGTTATCAATAAACTGACCGTCAGTACAAAATTGTACTTTAATACAAAAATCTCTTTACAACCGTATTATTTTAGTGATATAATCAAAATATATTAAAAGGAGATTTTATGGCACCATTGGAAACGTCACGCCGTCTGCGCAAAAAAAACAACACTCACAAAGCGTTGTTGCACGCGGCGAAAAAACTGTTTGAAGAAAAAGGTCTCGGGAACGTTACCATCGACGAAATATCGGAGGCGGCGGACGTATCGCGCAGCACTTTCTTCACTCACTTCAATTCGCTGGACGACCTTATGGAACAAATCGCGGCGGAAGAAATCAACGACCTTGTTTCGGTCTTTGAAGAATCCGAGCAGGAAGTTTCCATATCGGCGCTCATCGACAAACTCGTCGACGACACGATTCCTTACCCTTACCTTACGGGCAATCTTTTAATGCGCGGTATCCTGTGCAAAGGCGAAAGCAGTTTCTCGAAAATTTACGATATGGCGACGGAGCGCATAAAAACGCACGCGGCATACGCGAAACTTCTGGAAACGTTCACTCCCGAGGAACTTTCGGCATATATCCTCGGCGCATATTTCGGAATTGTTTTTCAACGCTTCATCAAAAACAAACCCTTTGACGACGTTGAAATCAAACAGTCAATCGATAAATTTATTAACTACTTAAAACGTTAGGAGGACTTCACTATGAGCAGAAACGGTTACGCTTGCGAACAAGGCAAATGGCCGAAAGCGCAAGACATCTACAACGAGTTGCACGAACTCACGAGCAAACCCATCTATTGCGTATCGGACGCAGCGTATAAGGACATCGTCGAAAACTACTTCGACAAACAATGCGCGAAATCCAAAGCAATCACCACCGAGGCAAAACAATATATCCCCGGCGGCGTTCAGCACAACCTTGCTTTCAACAAACCCTTCCCCATGTGCATGGTAAAAGCCGAAGGCGCATACCTTTACGACGCGGACGGCAACAAATACTTCGACTTCCTGCAAGCGGGCGGCCCGACAATCCTCGGCAGCAACTTCCCCGAAGTTCAGGAACAGGCGATCGAACTTATCAAATCCTGCGGTCCCGTTACCGGTCTTTTCCACGAAGCGGAACTTCTGCTTGCAAAAGAGATCAATAAACATATGCCTGCGTGCGAAATGTTCCGTATGCTCGGCTCGGGTACTGAATCCGTCATGGCGGCAATCCGCGTATCCCGTTGCGCAACCAAAAACAAACGCGTCATCAAAGTCGGAGGCGCATATCACGGCTGGTCCGACCAGATGGTCTATGGTCTGAAAATCCCCGGAAGCCGCAACCTTCTTGAAAGCCACGGCATTCCCAAAGGCTGCTTCGGCTCCACCGACGAAGTCCGCCCCAACGACCTGAAAATGCTGGAAGGTATGCTTAGACGCAATAAACTTCGCGGCGGCACGGCTTGCGTCATCGTTGAACCCGTGGGCCCCGAAAGCGGCACTCGCCCCATTGACTTCGATTACAACCAGAAAGCCCTTGAACTTGCCCACAAATACGGCGCGCTCTTCATCTTTGACGAAGTCGTTACCGGTTTCCGTATGGGTCTTGGCGGAGCGCAAGGTTTCTTCAACGTCAAACCCGACCTTACCATCTTCGGCAAAATCATCGCCGGCGGTTATCCCGCAGCGGGCGGCGTAGGCGGCAAACGCGAATACATCTCCCTTATGGCGGCGGGCGTCGCGGGCCTTGGCAAAAAAGCGTACGTCGGCGGCACTCTCGCGGCGAACCCCTTGTCTGCATACGCAGGATATTGCTGCATCAAAGCCATCGAAAAATACAACGCTTGCGAAAAAGCGGGTATTGCGGGCGACAGACTTGCGGCAGGCCTTAAAGCCCTTGTCAAAAAACACAATCTTCCTTACGTCGTTTACAACCAGGGCAGCATCGTTCACCTTGAATGCACCGGCGCAATGAGCTTCGATTACAGCAGTTTCAGCTTCCTTAAATCCGCATTGGGACTTCTCAAAAACAAGCCCGAAATGGAAGCCCGCGCAGAAGCCATGAAAGATATGGGCGCAGCGTACATGGCAAACGGTATCGTTACCCTTGCAGGAAGCCGTCTTTACACCTCCATGGCGGACACCGACGAAGTCATCGACGCCGCGCTTGAACGCTTTGACAAAGTTTTCTCTCTCGTAAAAGCACAAGGCACGCCCGAACTTCAACGCAGTTTCGAAAAACCCAAAAAGAAATAATCGTTAAAACTTGCGGGCGGTTTTTTTCCGCCCGCTGTTTTTAATAAGGAGTCGTTATGAACGAAAAACTCAAAAACACAATGGTTGAGTACGCGCATAAGGTTTACGACGAAAATCTTTTCGGCGCGCACACCAACAACATCAGCGCAAGAGTGGACTCGGAAAGTATGCTTATCACCAAATCGGGGGTTAACTTCAAAGATTTGACCGTTGAAGATATCATTGAGGTAAAATTCAACGAAACCGACAAATGCCCTTCCGACACTCTGAAAGACGCGCTTTTGCACGTTAAACTGTACGGCGCGCGTCAGGACGTCGGCGCGATTATGATTACTTCGCCCGTGTTCGCACTGACCGTCGCAAATAAAAAAGTCACCATTCCGCCCGTTCTGGACGATATGGCGCAAATCGTCGGCCCTACCGCAAGAACCGCAAAAACCAACGACATCTTTGGCATTTCCAAGGCGCTTAAAGGCCGCGGAGCATGCCTGCTTTCGGACATCGGTATTCTTTCGACAGGCACGACGCTCAACGAAGCGTTCACCGCTTGTCTTGTCCTTGACAAAGCCGCCCATACCCTTATCATGGCGCAAGCCGTCGGCGGCTGCAAACCCGTCGGCAAAATCGGCGCGGTGCTGGAACACGTCGTGTATCGCAAAAAATACAGCAAGACGAATCAGGAAGCGCTTTTGAAAGCCGAGCGCGAATAGGAGGTTTATTATGGCATTTACCGAAAAAGAATTAAGACAAATGGTCAAAGACGCAGGCGTCAGAATGCTGGAAGAAAACCTCGTGCAAGGCACCTGGGGCAACATCTCGATCCGCCTTGACGAAAAGCACGCGCTTGTCACCCCGTCGGGACTCGATTACGTCGTTATGACGCCCGATGACCTTCCCGTCGTCGATATCGAAACGCTTGAATGGACGGGCCCCCGGAAACCCACAAGCGAAAGGAAAATCCACGCCGCTATTCTTCGCGCGCGTCCCGAAATCAACGTCGTTCTGCACAGCCACCCCACCTGGGGCGCAACCTTTGCAAGCACGCACCTTTCACTGCCCGCTTTCAACGATAAAATGAAAAAGTATCTTCTGGGCGACGTCCGTTGTGCAAAGTACGGACTTGCGGGAACCAAAAAACTTACGAAAAATACCGTTGCCGCAATGGAAGGCAGAAACGCCTGCTTCCTTGCAAACCACGGCGTTTTCGTATGCGGGAAAACCCTGGAAGACGCTTTCGAAGCGTGCCGCGCTTTGGAAGAAGGTTGCAAAACTTATATCGAGCAAAAGACCGTCGAAAAGGCAAAAGCCGACAAATACACGACCGAACTTTCGCTGGATCTTTTCAAAAAGACTTATAAGAAATAATTTGACACAACAGAAAGCCGCGGAATTTCCGCGGCTTTTTCGTTGCCTTTTTGTAGGTTTTTGTCGGTTTATTGTCCCCTGCCGATTTCCTTAAATCTTTTTTCAAGCGCGGCAAGTTCCTCCTTTGACCTTGTCGATTTCAGATAATCGACGTACTTTCTGGTGTCGGAAATTACCGTGGCGTTTGATAATTTGTCCGCTTCTTTTATTGTATAATTCTTCCCGATATTTTTCATCGCGTGACAATATACAAGCAGTTTTTTGACTTTTTCAATCGAAATATCGTTGTCAACTGCCATTTTTGCAAGTTCGCGCTCCGAATACTTGCTGAAAACCTTTTCTTTTGCGACTTCGTTTTCGTAAAATTCAAGGTGGCGTTCGCTGAAAACATCGTAAAGCGTTGCGGCGTTTGACGCGCCGCGGTTTTCAAAACCCGCGATGAAAAACACCGCCGCCGCCGTCATAAACAATAAGCATTTTTTCATATCTCTAATAGCGTGTCGGAAAATTAAAAGAATATACTAATTAAAATAAAATTGCTTTTTTCAAAAAATAATGATAACATTAGCGTATGGACGAACAAAACGTAAAAAACGAAAAGAAAAAAGAACTTCTGAATATTTATTGGTTTTTGCTTATGGTGATGGCGGCGGTAAGTCTTGTCAACCTGCTGGCGATTTCCACGGACAGCATGAAAGCCGCCGCAATCGTGAACGTCGTCCTACTTTTTGCAATCCCCCTGACCTTCGTCTTGGGATATATCGATTTCAGAAATTTCGCGCCGATGAGCGTCAAAAAAGAAATTGCGTACGACGCGACGGCGGTCATCGCGCTTTTTATCTCGCTCATTCACTTCAACGTCCGGAACTACACTTTCATGCAGGACTACACCGACGAAAATACTTATATCATATGGGTGTCGGTGTTTGCGGCGTTGTACCTTGCAATCGCTTTCATTTGCCTAATTTTGACGTTTCTGAACTTCCACAGCAGAAAAAAACAAACGAAATATTACTACGCGACGGCGATTGCGTCGATTGTCAGCTGCGTGTTCCTTACCGCGTTCAACTACAACACGACGGTTACGATATTCTGGGCGCCGCTGAAACTTATGGGGATTCAGGACGGCTTCGTCGTTGACCTGGGGATAACCGTCCTTGCCCTTCGCGTTATCGTGGAATACGGCATTTTCATTTTCCACGCCGTGCGCGAAAAGCAAAAAGGAGGGCTCCCCGAGGGTGAAGAAACCGAATACAAAAAATGCGTGTTTATTCCGTCGGTTATCGCCGTCGTCTTTATGCTTGTCAACGTGATTGTCCTTCCGATAATCAGCGGTATGCAAAACTTTTATCCTGATAAAAAGCAAGGGCTTTTCATCGCGTACGAAATTGTCGAAAGCCTTTCCGTCGCCGCCCTGCTTGCGTCGGGCATCGCAATCTGCTGCTTCAAAAAAAAGAGCGAAAAGTACGGCGAAATTTATTTAAGGCAAGGGCTTGCAAGCATAATCTTTGCGCTCGTTTACGCGATTATGGACTTTATCCCCGTGGGCACGCTTATCGGCGGAAACATTATAAAGGCGCAAATCGCGTCCGACGTTTTCCATTCGTCGATAAAAATCGGCGGGCTTGCCATTTACACCTTATACGTCGCACTGCGTAAGCCCCTGAACGAAACCCTGAAAAAACTTGACGAAGAATACGCCGAAAAACATTCTACCGAAAATTACAGCATCTGATTTTTGCGGACGGGCAATCGTCCGCTTTTTTCCGGCAATAATATACCCCTTGAAAAGGCGCAAAAAAAAGGCACGCTGAACAGCGTGCCCTTTGCATTGTTGAAGATTATTGTTTCTTCTGATCGTCAAGATACGTGCCCTGCGCGTAATATGCAACCGTGAAGAGCTGTGCCGAAAGTTCGTTGCCGAATTCGGGCGCGCCTTCGATGGACAAATATCCTTTTTGCATATAAGGAATCATCTCGACCTTGCTCATGAGAATTTCAAGAGCGTGTTTGGGAGAGTCGAAGCGCATGCACACGAAAGGTTTGCAACGTTGGCATTCGCCGCGTCCCGAAACGGTCTGACCGTCCTTAACGCGGAGCCAGCCTTGGAGTTTTTCGTGACCGGTAACCGCAAATGCGTACACACGGTCGGGGCTGCCTTCCGTAAAGTGCTTGACGTCGGGATGTTCAACCCTGTTAAGTTGGCTGACGCCGACGGTAAGAAGGTTGATGTAAAGCAAGACCAAAAGTTCCTGATCTTCGGGTTTTTCGGGAACGTCGGTGGCTTGCAGAAGTCCCGCCATTCTGAGGAGCGTCATAAGGATGTTCACGAAAGTGGGAAGGTGTGCGAGCGCGCCCTTGATTTTGGGAAGCGGCATACCTTTTCCGGTGAAGAACAGAATGAACTTCTCGGGGGTTGAAAATTCCAGTTCGATATCAGGATGGGGATGGGTTTCACCGGTGTGAGTTTCCCACTTGCCGTCCTTGACAACGAAGTGCGTTGAAAGTTTTCCGGTCTTCTTGAATTCCGGCGACAAAACGCTGATCTGGAAAACGAAGTTTTTGCCCTTGAATTTCTTTACGAATTTCGGATCGTTTTCCGCAACGGTTTTTGCCAATGGAATCGCGGCGAAGAAGAAAATTCTCAATGCATACTTATCGCCTTGAGTCATTGCCATAATACTATACCTCGTCTACCCAGTTTGCGCCCTGCGGAGCAAGTTTGACGGCTGCGCCGACTTTTGCGGATTCCGCTTTGACGGCAGAGCCTTTGACGCCTTCTTTTTCGAAGTCCTGATTGATGACTTCAAGAGCGTTTTTCACGATGCCTTCCGCATCGATTTCGTGCATAGCCATAAGGTCTTCGTGGAGACCGATTTTGCTGAACTTGTCTTGGAGACCGAGTTTTCTGAACGCGCAAGCCTTACCTGCTTCGATGACGACTTCCGCAACCGCGCTGCCGAGACCGCCGATAACGGTGTGGTCTTCCGCGGTGATGATACGACGAGTGTCGTTGACCGCAGCAAGGATTGCTTCCTTATCGATAGGTTTAATGGTGTGCATGTTCAGCACGCGAGCATTGATGTCGTGGTCGTATTTAAGGATCTTCGCAGCCTGAACAGCCTGATATACGCAGCTGCCGCACGCGATGATGGTGATGTCGTTACCTTCGTTAAGGAGAACGGCTTTGCCGACTTCGAAGTCGTAGTTGTCGTCCGCGTAAACGTTGGTGTCGAAACCACGGTTAATGCGAATGTAGAAAGGACCTTCGGTGTTTGCAGCCGCTTCGACCGCTTTGCCCGTTTCGATACCGTCGGCGGGGCAGATAAGCGTCATGTTGACAAGCGAACGGATAACCGCGAAGTCTTCGATTGCGTGGTGGGTGGAGCCCGCCTGTCCGAACGACGTACCGCCGTGCGTGCCGATGATTTTCACGTTGACGTTCTGATAGCAGATGTCGGTGTGAATCTGGTCAAGCGCGCGGAGCGACGCGAAGACGGAGAAGGAAGACGCGAAAGGAATGAATCCGCATTTCGCAAGACCTGCCGCCATGCCGTACATGTTCTGTTCCGCAATACCTACGTTAATGGTTCTTTCGGGGAATTTCGCCGCGAAGTCGCCGATTTTCGTCGAGCCTTTAAGGTCGGCGGTAAGAGCGACGATTTTGGGGTTTTGTTCGCCGAGTTTAACAAGAGTTTTGCCGTAAATTTCGGCAGTTGCCATTGATGTGCTTTCAAGCGCAGTATATACTAATCCGCCAGCCATAATTAAATGCCCTCCTTTTCAGCCACAGCGATTCTGGATTTCTTGTATTCGTCCAGATCGTGCAAGCAGGTTTCATACATTTCGTCGTTGATGGCGCCGTAGTGCCATTTGAAGTTACCGGACGTAAGTTTCATACCTACACCCTTGATAGAGTCGGAGATGATGCAAACGGGTTTGCCGTTCGGTGCTTTCTTTGCGTATTCGATAGCGTCGCAAATTTCGTCGAAACGATGTCCGTTGATGACTTTGGTGTCGAAACCGAAAGCGGTCATTTTGTCCGCAAGGGGTTCAAGCGCCATAACGTCTTCGGTGTTGCCGTCGATACTGAAATGGTTGCGGTCGATGATAACGACGCATTTGGTGAGTTTGAAATGCGCGATTGCCATGAACGCTTCCCAGCAGGAACCTTCGTCAAGTTCGCCGTCGCCGGTCATAACGTAAGTCATGTAGTCCTTTTTATTGAGGCGTCCGCCATAAGCCATGCCGAGAGCAAGCGAGGGACCGTGTCCCAACGAACCGGGGGATGAGTCAAGACCTTTGACCTTGTTGCTGTCAAGGTGCATTCCGAGACGGCTGCCGGTAAGGTTGAAAGTTTTGAGTTCTTCTTTGTCGACAAGACCGAGGTCGGCGAACATACCCGCAAGGAAAATACCGATGTGTCCTTTGGACACGACGCATCTGTCGCGGTCGGGATCGTCGGGGTTCTTCGGGTCGAAATTCATATACTTGTAATAAAGAGCAGTGAGGACGTCGGCTGCGCTCATGCTGCCGCCGATATGCCCGCTGGAACAATGCGTGGTGTAAAGACAAAGTTTGCGCAGTTCGTCAGCCTTTTCTTCAAGTCTTATCCACTCTTGTTTAGTTAAAGCCATAATTGATTCCTCCTAAAATTATTTAATGAGTTGTGCCTGGGGATAGCGTTCACGCACTACTTTGTACGCTTCGTCCGCAACTTCCCAAGTGTATTGGATGTCCTCATTGCTGAGTGCATAGTTGATGAAGTGATTGTGGTGGCTGGTGAAGAATACGCCGCGTTTTACGCACTCGCATACCCAGTCCTGATGGATAACGCGCGAAGGAAGGTCGTTCGCAAGGCGCAGATAGAACATACCCGGTTCGCCTGTGACGCGGAGGTCGAATCCGTTGTCTTTTGCGATTTCTTTAAGGCCGTCGGTAAGTTTCTTGCCTTTCTTTGCGTTTTCTTCGGTAGCGTTCAACGCTTTTGCCTTGCGAAGAGTTGCGATACCCGCCGCAAACGGTACTGCCGAAAGCCAGTAGCTGCCGGTGTACGCGATGTCGGACGTCGCGTTGAGAAGTTTCTTATTGCCGCAGAGGCACGATACGTTGTATCCGTTTGCGATTGCCTTGCAGAAGCAGGACAAGTCGGATTTAATGCCGTAATGGTAATCGGAACCGTTGATGTCGATACGGAAGCCCGCGCGTACGTCGTCGATAATAAGAACTACGCCGTATTTGTCGCAGATTTCGCGAATCTTCTGCCAGTATCCGGGGGCGGGCAGTTCGTTATCCGCAAAGTTACCGTGTTGATAAGGTTGCGAAATGAAGCCTGCGATTTGTCCTTCGTACTGTTGGCAGAGAGCCTCGAATTGTTCGGGATGGTTCCACTCGATATAAAGGTTGTTGCAAACGTCTTCTTCGATGATGCCCGAATAGCCGAGTTTTTGCGTCCAGGGAGATACGCCGTGGTACCAGCCTTTCGTCAAAACCATTTTCTTGCGTCCGGTATAAGCACGCGCGATCATCATCGCAAACTGCGTGACGTCGTTACCGTTCTTTGCGAAGAATGCCCAGTCGGCCATATTGATGGTCTTGCAAACTTCTTCCGCAAATTCGACGGTGATATCGCTGATAAGCGTGGTGCAGTCGCCCTTCTTTCTCTGAGCGGCGGCGGCAGCGTCGACGTCGGGATCGTTATAGCCCAGATAGTTGGGGCCGTAACCGCACATATAGTCGATGATTCTGTTGCCGTCGATATCGTATATGTACGCGCCTTGCGCGTGATCCATATATAAAGGATACGACGATACGGGAACCATACAGCCCTCGGAAGGTCCGAGATGTCCGTAAATGCCCGCGGGGATACAATTCAGAGCCCTTTTGAAAGTGGCCTGGCTTTTGGTAACGTCAATTATCTTTTTGGGTTCGTAAACGAGATTCATAATTTCCTCCTATCCGAGATATGCGCTGACGAGGTTGAGCATCTTTGCCATTTGTTCCAGCATATCGAGACGGCCTCTTACCTGGAAGTCGCCGCTGCCCATACCGCCGAAACTCGACGCGTTGCCGTTCAGCAAGTCGTGCGCGAATTCCATATTCGCAAAGAACATTTGTGCCGACCAGTCGTCGATTGCGCCCTTTGCTCCGTAAAGTTTGTGGTCTTTGACGGTGATGTTGAGTTGCGGACCGCCGGGGATACCCGCAGCAATCTTGCCGTCGCACATACGCTTTGCACAAAGTTTGCCGACCTTATCGCTGTTTGCGACTTCGCAGAGTGCGAACAACGCGGTGTACAGCGTGAGAGTCGTGTTGATTTTGAAATATTCGGGATCTTTCAAAAGTTCCGCCTTCTTGTCCGCCGCCGGTTGCAGGAAATACGAAAGTCTGTCGGCGAGCTTCGTGAATTGATTGAGAAGGAATCCTACTTTGAATACGTTGTAGAAAATAGGTATGACCGTTTTGGGTTTACCGTTAGCATCCTTGGGCGGATCGATAAGGTTGTTGAAATGCTCCGCCGAAGTGAAGAAGAGTTGCAGTCCGGCGTGTTTTTTGCCGCGATTGAAAGTGCACTTGCCGTGATCGAAATCTATGGTTGCGCTTCCTACGTCGGGCACGTTGAACTGTACGGAAAGTTTGGTATCCTTGATGATGTCGGCGGACTCTTTGTCCATTGCACATAAATCTTCAAGGTTCCTTAAGACAGCAAACAGATTTATTTTTGCCTTGGTGATGTTGTCCATAGGATATCCCCCTTTTTATAGAATTTAGTAATTTAATCTTACCATAAAACCGCGCCATTTTTCAATCCTTAATCGGATAAAAATATTATTTTTTACACTCGTCTTGTTTTGTATGGAAAAGAACGTGTGTTTTTAAGGCGATTTTTGACAAAACGGCGCGTTTGTATTTTCTTTTTTAATAAAATCGTATGCTCGTTTTTCCCTCTTTTGCCTTTTTCTTTTGCCGGGCGGCGGAAAACTGTTGCAAAGCGCGGCGATTTTTATTATACTTATTGTAATAAATCTTGGAGGAATTTTATGTCATTATTAAGCACTGCTTTTTTTGTCGATGACTATATCAAATATTTATTATGCAACCGCTTCCCCGGAAAAGGGCTTACGGAAGTGAAAGATATCGTCTATGACGAGGAACATCCCGACACGGGAAAACTCGATATTATTTACGACGAAAAACAACGCGGAAAACTTACGGAAGGAAAGTTCCCCGTGTTCTTTATGATTCACGGCGGCGGCTGGATCGAAGGCGACAAAAAAATGCGCCGCGGCTATTGCCAACATATGGCGCGCACGGGCGCTTTCACCGTCAATATCAGTTACGGTCTCGGTCCGAAATACCGCTTCCCCGACTACATGAAACAGGTCTACAAGGCTCTGCAATGGGTTGTCGCCAACGCCGACAAATACGGCCTTGACCTTGACAACTTCGTCATCTCCGGCGACAGCGCGGGCGGACACCTTTCCATGGTGACGATAAACTGCCAGAATCACCCCGAATATCGCGAACATCTGGGACTTCCCGACGTCGATATAAAAATCAAGGGTGCGATTCTCAACTGCCCCGCAATCGACTTCGAAGGCAAAATCATCAACCTGCCCGTTATCCGCACAATGACTTATCACTGCACCGGCATCAAACACTACAAAAAACTCAAATCGGAGTACGAATATTACAACGAATTGCAGGTATTTCTCGGCGTCGAGAAACCCTTCCCCCGTCTGTTCCTTAACAACGGTATTCAGGACGTCTTCACGAACGGCGGCAGCAAGAAACTGAGAAAAGCGCTGGAAGCAAAAGACATTCCTTACGAATATTTCTGCGCATGGGAACCGCTCAACTCTTTCCACGACTACAACCTGAAAACGTGGATGCCCTCGGCGCGCATCGTCCTTAAAAAGGAAAAGGACTTCCTGTGGCGCGTATATCAGGATAAATAACGAAATTCCGCTTTGCGGCAAAAAACAAACCACCGATTTTTTTTCGGTGGTTTTCTTTTGTGCTTTTCGTGTTTTCGCGGGTTTTATTAAATGCGGGATTCGATATATTTTACGACGTCGCCGATGGTATGAAGGTTTTTCACGTCTTCTTCTTCGATGGTGATGCCCCATTCGTTTTCGGCGTCCATCAGAAATTCCACGATGTCCAGACTGTCCGCGCCGATGTCTTTGATAATATCGGAATCTTCGGTGATTTTGCTTTTGTCGATGCCGAGTTGTTTTTCAAGCATGTCTTTAATTTTATCAAGTACCATTTCAAAGTCCTCCGTTTCGGAATATGTTTTATTTTACTAAATCTTTTTCGATAAGTCAATCGAGATCGACGAAAATAACGGGCTGGTCTTCCGCAACGACCGTGCCGACGTATCCCGCGAAAATGTTGAGCGGCGTTGCGACGACGCGCTTGCCCTCGTAAAACAAATCGCCCGACACGTCGTTTGACCTGACGCCCGAAAGCCCCTCGCTCGTGAGTTTGAGATAGGCTTCCTTTCTCGTCCATACCGCAAGAAAAGTTTCAAGGTCTTTGACTTCTTTCGCCTCGCCTTTCGTGAAAACGTTTTCGACGACTTTTTGATAAGCGCGGGGACGGAACTCCTCGATGTCGATTCCGACTTCCGTCTGCGCCATTGCGACGACGACAAGCGCGCCGCTGTGCGAGATTGAAAACCTTACGTCGGGATAATCCTTGAAATAAGGTTTGTCGTTGTGGTTTTTAAGCTCGGTAAGTTCTCCTTCGAGCTTGGTTTTTTTCATGGTTTCAAGATATTTCGTCAGGCATTCTTCCAGAAGTTCACGCCTGTCGTACTCACCGTATTTTGCAAAAATAATCATTTCGTTCTCCTTATATCAAAAATGCGGCACACTGCAAAAAGTGCAGTTTACCGCATAATTTTGGTTGTTTAACCTTGTTTTTGTTTTTCTTTCTTCTTGCGACGAACATGGTCGGGACGATAAATAATGCTCATTTTATCAACCGTTTTTATGAATATCGACGGCAGGAAGAAATTGTGCTTTTGCTTTAGGATTTTGTCGGCGGTTTTCATAATGCCCGCCCCGTCTTCACGGGTAAGCGGCGCGGAAAGATGCGACGGCCAGAACACGTCGTATCCGTCGATTTTCAAAAGTTTTTCCTGCGTTTCGCGGTATTCCTCGATTGACGTCGCGTGCGCCAGAAACATCAGCATAAGCGGGTTGAACGTGTCGCCCGAAAACATTATGCGGTCGCTCCTCGACAAGAAACACAAGCAGCCTTCCGTGTGTCCCGGCGTCTCAAAAACTTCAATCTTTTTGTCGCCAAGGTCAAACGTGAACCCTTCGCAAATCGGGATAAGTTCCGGCTCCTTTTCGACCTTTTTCATGACCGCGTCCTTAAACTTTATGCACTTGAAAAACATAAGATAGCGCATAATGATTATGTAAAACTTGCGGTACAAAAGGGTTGCTTCCTTTACAATGTCTTTGTCGCGACTACCGACGTATATTTTGCCGAACTGCTCGCGGCCGCCGGCATGGTCGACGTGTCCGTGCGACAACACCATATCGTAAGGTTTCCCTTCGACAAGCCTTTCGATGACCGCCTTATAGTCGCCTACGCCCGTGCCGCAATCTATGCAAAGCGCGCGCTCGCTGCCCACGATCACGAACATTGTCGAAAGGTTGTATTCGTTGATTTTATAGATTTTCGGCGCGACTTCCTGCACGTCATAATCTTTCAGTTGGGTTTTTAACGTTTTGTCGACGCTCATAATTTCACCTCGCGATATATTATATCAGTCTTTTTCTTAAAATACAAGGCTTAACGAATATCTTTTATTTATTCTTCGCCCGGCTGTTTCGGACGGTATTTGCCTTTTTCGTTGAGATAATAGACTTTGTTCCCGCCGTCCACGGTATGTTCGCCGAGTTCGTTTGTCCCTTCGCCTTCGCCGATAATCGTAAGGTCTTTTTCATAAAACCATTCGCCTACACTGGTTGCCACGTACTCCTCTCCGTCTTTTGCGGCTGTCGTAAGGTCGATTTCCGAAAACAACATTACGTATCCCCCTTCCTCCGGCAAATTCGTTATATCGGGAACGATAATCATCTTTTCCGCCGTATCGGGAAGCGTGATTTTGCCGTTTTCGATTTTCTTATCAGTCCTTTGTCCGTCAACGAAAACAATGTAGTCGCTTTCGTTTGCTGCGATTATCAGTTTGTACGTTTTGAGCCCTGTGCGTTCGATTGCGTCACCGATTACGACGATTTCTTCCGACACTCCGTCTGAAAACCCGTCGGCTGTCGCGACGATTTTCACTTTGTTTTCGCCCTGTTGAAGATGCGCGGAAATATCCGCCGTTGTTTCGGTAACCGTCAGCACCTTTTCGCCGCCGACGTAAACGTCATACGCCGTTGCGCCGAGTACTTTCGTCCAGCTTACAACGCTTCCGCTTGCCGTGGGTACGGGTGACGAGAGCGCGCCCGTCTTAACAAAAGTCGCCGTTCCTTCCGCCGATTCATAATACCAGCCGTTTGCGTTTGCGACGACAGTTATCGCATATTCTTTTACCTCCGCGATGTACTCCGAAATATCGAATTTAGTTACGGTTACGTTTGTGGAAATTATCCTGCCGTCGATTTTTATCGTGTAATCGACCGCGTTTTCAACCTTTGTCCAACTGACGATTGTCCCGTTTACGGCAACCGTCGGCGCCTCGAGCGTCAGGTAATTGCGGTAATATATCGTCGTTACGTCGGAATAATCGTAATTCCCGTTCGAAAGTGCCTGCACTTTCACCGCGTATTCGCCCGCTCCGTGCTTTGCGACAAGTTCCGAAAGGTCAAAACTCGTTCCCGAAAATCTGTCGACCTTTTCAATTTCTGTTTCCATAAAAGTTACGACGACCGAGTATTCGTTTGCGCCTTCCGACTTTGCCCAGGACACCGTTTTGTTTTCAACCAAAAGCCGCGGACTTTCAATGGTTTTACGACATTCGTACATCGTGGTCGCCCACTCGCCGACGTCATATCCTTTGCCGCCCGTCGCGCGCACTTTTATCGTATAATCGGCAGGAACGGACACTTTATCTGTCAAATCATACTTGTTATCCGTTGTTTTCAGTGTTTCGCCGTTCACGTCGATTTCATATCCGCTTGCGTACGAAACGCTGTCGAATGATAAAATCACCTTCCCGTCGACGCTTGTTATCCCGACGTTTTCCGGGGTGCCGAGTTGCATCACGTTGTCGTAAGAAAGCGTTGAAAACTTGCTGTCGAAAGTCAATCGATTGTCGCCGTTTGCGCGCACTTTTATTTCGTAATTTATCGGCGAAGTCAGTACGTCGATAAGTTCGATTTCTGTTTTGGTCGCGGATTTTAAGACGGACACGCCGTTTATCACGACGTCATACGACGCCGCTCCGTCAACCGCGGAAAACGACAGTTTCTTGTCGGCGGATATCGTAAGATTTTCGGGCGCGGAAAGCGCGCGACCGATAACTAGCGTGGTTTCGTAAAAGTCGGACGTACGCGTTTCGTCGGCGCAAATCGTCCTTATCTTTACCGAAAATTCGCTGCCGCTTTCGACGTTAATCGGCACCGTCGTTACGTCCTTTTCGACAACGTTCGTCGTTCCGTTTACAACGACTTCGTACCCGTTATTGCCGGGGACGTTTTCAAAGGTCAGATAATAATTCCCGTCACGCACGATGACGGAAAGATTTTGCGGCGGCATCGTTTTGCCGTCGTTTGCAAAAGCAACGTCGCTTGCACCAAACGGCGCAAAGACGGCGACAAGCAGCATAAACACCACCGCCGCGATTACTTTTTTCATTTTTTATTCCTCCTCATTATATATAATTTCGACCGAACTCGGCTTATAGCCGTCAAGCATGGCCGTGATCTTGATTTTTGCCGCGCTTGTGCCATTTTCCAGCACGTCGGATAACGCAAGCGACTTGTTTTCGTCAAGCTTGTCCGCGACGTTGACGCCGTTGATTTCGACAAGGAATTTCACGTCCTTTTCGTGGGAAACGGTCAGAACGCCGTTTTCGATTTTTGCAACGGGCGCGGAAAGCGTGCCTTTGAAGGTATATTCCGCCGCGAAGGACATTTCGCTTTCGGGGCGGTCGCCCGTCGCGCGGACGGAAAAAGCATATGTGCCGTTTTCTGTGAAAAGCGTATCGACGCGGATAAGTATGCTTCCGCCCGAAGCCTTCTTGTCTAGTGGCGTTTCAACCTTTTGCCCGTTCATAAAGATTTCGTAACCGCTTGCCGCAAGCACCTGTTGGAAAACAAAATAAACCTTGTCTTCTTCGATGAGCATACCGACGTTTTTCGGCGTATCGTACGGACGGACGTAATTTATATTTATTGCGCTTTCGTTCTCGCCGAAGCCGTCACCGGATACTTTTACAAGCACGTTGTGCGCGCCGTCCGACACATTGTAATCCGCAAGGGAAAACGTCTTGTCGGAAGTAGTATTAAACAAAAATTCGCCGTCGAAAAATATTTCGCAGCTTTCGGCGTTTTCACCTTTGGCAACTGAAATTTTTCTTCCGTCAAAAGATATTTCGGGCTTTGAAAGTCTTTTCAAAAACACCGCGTTTATTTTTGTGTTTTCGGATTTAATCGTAAAATTCAAGGTTTTATCGTAATATTTCGTCCCGTCAATCTCAAAATATGCAAAAACAAAGTTTTCGTCGTCGCTTGCGGAAACCGTGATTTCTTCGCCGAACACCGCGCTTTCGGGCGCCGCGACCACACACGTTTTGTCTGTCTTTTCAATTGTTATCGGATACTTCTTTTTTGAAAACCTAACAACGAAAACGCGATCGTTCGTTACCGTGAACGAGTATTCGCTGTTTGATGACACAAGGTTGTCTTTTTCGTAAATCCCGTCGATTTCAAAATGTTCATTCGGGGTGACGGTAAGTTTTTTGGTTTCGCCGTACTCGTACTTTCCCGCGCCCTTGACCGTCCCGTAATTTTCGTCAAAAAAAGTAAGCACGTCGTACCGGCACTTCGTCCCGACGATTTCAATGCCGTCCACGGAAAAACCGCCCACCGTGTAGGTATTGAAAGAATATCCTTCCCTTGAAAACGTGATTACGTCGCCGCTTTTAAGATGAGAAATGTTGAAGCATCCGCTTGAATCAAGCGAATAATCTGTTTTTATGCCGTTGACAAGAATTGAAATCTCAAAAAATTCGGCGTCCGTTATTACGATACCGCCGACAGAAAAGTCGTTATTTGTCTGTGTCTTGGAACAAGCCGAAAACACAAGTGTTGCCACCGCGAACAACGCGAGCAGCAAAATTTTCTTTCTCCCCTTCATTTTCCCCTGCTTCTGACCGTTTTTCTGTCCGTAAACTTTAATTAGTTTACCGCGGCAGCAAAAAGCCGTCAAGGTTTTTTTGGGGAAAAACGATAATTTGACATATATTTTGTCTTTTTTTACGATATTTTGCTAATATTCCAAAATTTTTCCCGACACTTGTCTAAAAATTGTTGTAAAATCAGCGCGCGTTTTTTTCAGTTGGGTAGTGGCACTAACCAACTGAACCGATTAAACGCAGTTATAAGCGGTTTATTTTGAAACACGACAAAAAACAACCCTTCGGGCGAACCGAAGGGTTATCCTTTTTCAACAATTATCTTATGTCTTCAAGCAGGTTTTTGCCGGGTTTGAAAGCAACGGTCTTCTTTGCGGAGATTTCGATTGCTTCGCCGGTTTTGGGGTTGACGCCCATTCTTGCGGCGGTTTCTTTTGCTTTGAACGTACCGAAGCCGACAAGAGCGACGTCGTTGTTGTCTTTCAACGCTTCCGCAATGACTTGAAGAGCGGCGTCGACGGCTTCTTTTGCTGCCGCCTGTGAGATGTTTGCTTTCGCGGCGACTGCGCCGACAAATTCGTTTTTATTCATAGTTATCCTCCGTTATTGGCTAATTGCCTAAAAACAGTATAACCGAAATTTTGCCCCCGTGTCAACAGAAACGAGAAAATTTGGTTATCGGGCAGGTTTTCGGGGCGGTTTTATGCCAACAGATAATAGTACGAACTTAGGTTTTATTATCTGTTGGCATACATTTAATAATACCCAAGATAAAGCGTTCCGAAACGCATAATTTCGGGAATTATCATATTTGCGAGCGAATAATATATCGTTTTTCCGTCGCGGCGCGCCGTAACGATGCCCGTGGAGCGCAGAATTTTGAGCTGATGCGACACTGTCGTCTGATTCATATCGAGCATTTCCGACAAATCCCCGACGCACATTTCGGAAATGCAGATTGCCGAAAGGATTTTTATGCGGGTGCTGTCCGACAAAACCGAAAACAAATCCGAAAGCTCGGTAAGGACGGCGTTGTCGGGCAGATAATATCTGACTTTGACTTGCGTTTTATTATCGATAAGCGGCATGGTTTCCCCCTTTGTTCACCCCGATTATACATTAAAAGAAAACCGCGGTTTTGGGTAAATTTATCTCATTTTGTCGCATATTGTATATTTAAGAGATTTTCAAAAGGGGGAAAATATGTTTGACGACAACTGGGTTTTGTACCTGTTCATAATAATGGTGCTGTTCGGCCGCGACGGCGAAATCGCGGGGACGGAACTTATCGTACTGTTTGCTTCGACGCTTGCCGTGCTTATCGGCGAAAACGGGAACTGCTGCGGATTGTTTTCGGGGAATGCCAACAGATAATAATACGAACGTTGCCAAAACGCCGATATTTCAACGCTTTTATGAAAAATGCTCGCTTGTAGTACGAAAACCTGACGATTTTATAAATCGTTTGACACCGCCGTTCGTTTATTTTACAATAGATAAAAAGAGGTAGCGTATGAAAGAAATTCAGGAAATCGCCGAAAGGCTGAAAGGTATCCGCGAAATGGAAGAAATTTCCACGGCGGAAATGGCGGAATGCGCGGGCATTTCGGAAAACGAATATATCGACTACGAATCGGGCAAAAAGGACTTCACCTTTACCCTGCTTTATAACTGCGCGAAAAAACTCGGCATCGACATCACGGAACTGCTGCTTGGAAAATCGCCGAACCTGTCGGAATATTCCATCGTGCGCGCGGGCTACGGCATGAAACTGAAACGCCGCGAAGGGTTTGAGTATCTGCACGTCGCGCAGAATATGAAAAACCGCATTGCGGAGCCGTTTGTCGTTACCGCCCCGTATATCGAGGAAGAACAGGACAAGGAAATTCACCTTTCCAGCCATAAGGGACAGGAACTCGACTTTATCCTGGAAGGCAGCCTGAAATGCAACATAAACGGCAATATCGAAATTCTGCACGCAGGCGACTGCTTGTATTACGACAGCGGAAACCCGCACGGAATGATTGCGACGGGCGGCGGAAAATGCGTGTTCCTTGCAATCGTTATGGCAAAATGATCAAAAGAGATAAGGGTGAAATATGAAAGGTACGGTTGCGATAATCGGCGCGAATCAAACGGGTTTGTTTGCCGCAAAGTTGTTTTCGGAACAAGGCTTTTCTGTTTTTGTATTTGAAAAAAACAGCCGTGAAAACGCGGCGTACGAATGGACGGACGATATTTCTCCGTCCGTTTTCAAAGAGGTCGGATTACCCTTTCCCCCAAACGATATTTTTACCCGCATGGGGAGTCTGACTTTCGTCCCGCCCGGGCACAACCCAGTCTTCGTCCCTAAGAAGGAAGAAGAACTTGACATAAACGTGTCGCGGCGCGGTCTTAACGAATGGCTTATTTCCCTTCTTCCGGAAGAAGTCGAATTATATTTCGACGCGTGCGTCACGCGCGCGCTTACCGACGGCGACGTCGTTTACGGCGTGGAGTTCTCAAACGGCGAAACTTTTGAATGCGACCTTGTCGTCGACTGCGGCGGTGTGAACTCGCTTGTTAGACGTTCCTTACCGCAAATTTTCCAAATCCAAAACGAAGTGAACGCAAACGACAAGCTTTTTGTGAAAAGAGAATTTTTCGCGCGTCCCGAAAACTGTCAACTCCCCGAGCATCCCAAAAAAATATATCTTAAACACAAAAACGAAAACGGCATTTCCCGGTGCTTTTTGAAAAAGGACGACGAAACCTCGGACGTCCTTGTCGGCAGAATCGGCAGTCTTTCGGACGAAACCTACGAAAACGCCATTGCCGACTTAAAAGAAGACAATCCCGTCATCGGCAACAAAGTTTCCGGCGGCGACGTAATTTTTGAAATCCCCGTGCGCCGTCCCCTTTCGAATATCGTTGCAAATGGTTACGTACTGCTCGGCGACAGCGCGTGCATGACAATCCCCATAATCGGAAGCGGAATCGGAAGCGGACTGAAAGCCGCAAAAATGCTTGCCGACGCCGTGACGAGTGCCGACAAAGAACCTTTTTCAAAGAAAAATCTTTATCGCTATCAGTTGAAATTTATGCGCGAAATCGGCGGAAAACACGCCGCAATCGAACTTGTCAAAAACAAGCTGCTTTTAAGCCGCGGCAACGAGATTGACGACCTTGTGAAATCGGGCGTTATGGAGGGGTTGATGTCGGTCGCGTCGGGCGGAAGCGCAAAGCGACTTGTCAAAAGTTTCCTTGCACTCTTTTTCAAGTATTTTTCGCTGTGGAAAACCATTTTCGGCGTATCAATAAAAGCGGCGTGTGTTGTATCTCACGCCACGAAAATGCCGCCGCGTTTTGACGAAAAGGAATTTGAAAAGTGGCGGAAAAAGTACGATAAGCCGTTTAATAAATAAAAATCGACGCGTAAACTTGCGTTTTATGCGGTACGGAGGAGATTATGAATAAAAACATCATCGTTGTCGGCGCAAACCAGACGGGGCTTGTTTTTGCCGCGTTTGCAAGAAATGCCGGCTTTGACGTCACCGTGTACGAGGCGAAAAAACAATGCGACGTCGCGTACGACTGGACCGACGATATGGTTGAAGAAACCTTTGAAGAAGTCGGCATGCCCCTTCCCCCGAAGGAGATTTACACGAGAAAAAGAAACTGGACGTTCGTGCCGCCCGAAAAAGGCGTGAATGTCCTTATGGATTTGCCCGACAACCAACTTGATATGGCGATATATCGTCGTCCGTTCAACGCGTGGCTTTTGTCGCGCGCAGAATGTGCCGGCGTGAAGGTGTTTTACGAAACCCCGGTAAAGCGCGCCATTGTCGAAAACGACGTCGTCCTTGGAGTGGAACTTGAAAACGGCGAAGTCGTGCCGGCCGGGCTTGTCGTCGATTGCGGCGGCGTAAATTCCGCCGTCAGAAAGAGCCTGCCAGAATCTTTGAAAATCACGAGAAACGTCGACAAAAACGACACTTTCATCGTAAGGCGCACTTTCTTCAATCGCCCCGAAAACACGGCGCGCCCGAAGTACACGAACCGCGCGTACCTTAAACATATCAACGAGCGCGGCATATCCTGGTGCACGCTGTCCCATGACGAAAAACAAGCAGACGTCCTTATCGGCCGCGTCGGCGAAATGTCCGACAAAACCTATGAAAACGCCCTTGCCGATATCCGCCGCGACAACGAAATCGTGGGCGATAAAATCGTCACGGGCGGACAACTTCTGCAAATCCCCGTACGCCACCCCTTGTCGCGTTTCGTCGCAAACGGATACGCCCTGCTCGGCGACAGCGCGTGTATGACCATTCCTATGCTGGGAAGCGGCATGGCAAGCGGTATGAAAGCCGGTAAAATGCTTTCGGACGTCATCTCTTCCCCCTTCACCGAAAACCCGTTTTCAGTTGAAAATCTTTATCGCTATCAGGCAAGGTTTATGAAAGAAATCGGCGGAAAGCACGCCGCCGTCGATATGATGAAAAACTGGCTTCTGAACAGCAAAAAAGGCGATGTCGACTTCTTGCTCGGTAAAGGCGTGGTTTCAAGGAAAGTCCTTATCGAAGCGAGCGCGGGGCATATGATCGTCATGTCGCCCGCGGAAATGGCGCAAGCCGCCGTAAAGGGAATCAAAAAACTTCCACTTCTTTTAAATCTTGCGGTGCTTTTGCAAAAGATGAAGAAAGAATGTAAGACCGCGTCGAATATGCCCAAATATTACGACGAAGCCGCCTTTTCGAAATGGGAAGAAAAATACGAAAAACCTTTCAGAAAATAATTTTCGGCAAAAAGAAAACCGCCGTTCATACGGCGGGTTTT
>ENA-OROK01000688-OROK01000688.1-human-gut-metagenome-genome-assembly--contig:-NODE-688-length-38185-cov-4.447338_pt1 | contig 38185 bp, 34 predicted proteins | sample MGYA00242127_ERZ509046 | MGnify/ENA primary metagenome ERZ509046 (study PRJEB26280, sample SAMEA2338728) | human gut metagenome | biome: human gut; feature: human-associated habitat; material: faeces... | reverse complement strand
CAGTTCAGACGCAGAATGTAAAACAGAATGTCCAAAATGTGGATTAGTCATGATATTAAAAAAACCAAACGAAGATGAGCGCATAATCGGAAGAGTTGTGCTTGATCCAAAAAAAAACTACTATATAGATATACCAGTAAAAGCATTTTTTTCAGAAGATGTCGTTCCAACTGAGCGGGATGAACGTGGCAGAATAATGTGTCCGTGTTGCAATAATTCAATCGAGACTAATTCACCAATATTATATTCTGGGAAAATAGTAGAATGCAGCATTTGTGATGCGGCAGGGGTTATATTCAGCACCAATGAAAAAGAGTCCAATTCTTGGAAAATTACAATATTGAAACCCCCAAAAGTTTTTCAAAAAGAGCACAAAAACAACGCTTACTTTTCAGATATAGCAACTATAGGCCCTGAATAAGCCTGATATGAGCTTAATTTTAATTGTTTATGAAGAAGTGATAGTAAAAGATTATATACGTGCTAGAGTTTGTCTAGCATGAGACTACTATGTCCGGTAAAGAAATTAGAATAGAAAGAATATTAGATAGGAACACGAAAAAGGCAGTTGTGGTACCTTTAGACCACGGAGTTTCAATGGGACCAATCCCAGGAATCGTTGATCTGAAGGATACAGTGGATAAAGTAGCAGAAGGTGGTGCTACAGCGGTTATCGAACACAAAGGTGCAATACCCTATGGACACCGTGCGCTAGGCAGAGATGTTGGTTTGATTGTTCACATGTCCGCATCATCTTCATTATCAATCGACCCTAATTCCCGCGTATTAGTCTGTGAAGTTACAGAAGCACTAAAGATGGGCGCTGATGCAGTCTCAATTCACGTAAATATCGGAGCGGACACTGAAGCTGAAATGCTGAGAGACTTTGGATACGTTTCGAGAGAATGCACAGAATGGGGAATGCCACTGCTGGCAATGGTATACCCGCGCGGACAGAAAATAAAAGACAGCTTCGATGTCGATATGATAAAACGTTGTGCTCGCATAGCTCAAGAATTAGGAGCTGACATTGTAAAAACGTCATACACTGGAGATATTGATACATTTAAAGAGGTTACAAGAGGGGTTTCGATTCCTGTATTAGTAGCAGGCGGCCCGCAGATGTCATCCACTAAAGAAATTCTACAGATGGTACGCGACTCAATAGATGCTGGAGCAAGCGGAACTAGTATTGGAAGAAATGTATTCCAGCATCAAAATGTAGTAGGAATAACAAAAGCCATATCTGGAATTGTATTTGATGATCTGAGTGTTGATGAAGCGATAAGATTTCTAGAGTGATTTGGCATGGATAAAAAGATCGTTTGGATTAGAGCAGACCTGCTTGAGGAGTATGATGATCGAAAATCGATAGTATCTTCAGCACTTGAAGCAGGATTTACAGATATAATTATTAGAGCAGAAGATGAACAGCTTAAACATCTAGGTAGATTCAATGCAATAATCTACAATGATGGCGACTACATATTAGATGGTAAAAAAATAGGAGAAGAAGTCGTAATAACATCGTCTAAAGATCAGGACTTTGCAGCCACTCTCGCCGGCAAGATAGAAAATGTAGTTATATCTACCGAAAATTGGAAAGTCATACCATTGGAAAATCTGATAACTGCATTCCAAAAAACAATCACAAATTTGATTGTTTCGTCATCAAATCCAGACGATGCAAAATTGTTTTTAGAAACTATGGAAGTAGGATCCGATGGTATTCTGGTTAACATCTCTAATCCAGCAGATTTGAGCAAGTATGCGTTCTTAATCGAAAAGAATGAACCAGTATGTCTTAATGAAGTGAAAATAACAAAAATAGAGACACTAGGTATTGGAGACCGTGTGTGTATAGATACCTGTTCCATATTAGAAGTAGGAGAAGGAATGCTTGTAGGGTCTCAATCATCCTGCTTGTTTTTGATTGCATCTGAAAGCCTAGAAAGTGAGTATGTAGCTTCAAGGCCATTTAGAGTCAATGCTGGTGCTGTACATGCATATGTCATGACATCATCTGGACGTACAAAGTATCTGTCAGAAATTGGATCTGGAGATGAGCTTCTTGCAGTAAAGAGTGATGGTGTTGCAAGAAAGGTTAACGTGGGAAGGGCTAAAGTCGAAAAACGTCCACTGGTCTTAATCGAAGGTGAATGCAAAAATAAAAAACATAGCGTAATTCTTCAAAATGCAGAAACAATACGCCTTTGCACAAAAAATAGCACGGTATCAGTTTCTGATCTGAAAGTGGGTGATTGCGTTTTAGCTAGAATTGAAGAAGGCGGCCGCCACTTTGGACAAGTTATCGATGAAACGATCGTGGAATTATAATGATCTGTGCAGCTATATCAGAACAATCTGCTGAGGATGCCGTGAATGTCGGCATTGACTCAGCATCAATTGGGGCGGATCTTGTAGAAGTAAGATTTGACTCCATACAGGAAATACCTCAGGACCTGAGTGTATTCCAAAAAATACCTGTACCGAAGATAGCTACATTTAGAACATTATCACAAGGTGGAAAATGCAATTTCGATGAGGAGCGTTTGGATTTTTTTAGAGAATGCTCAAAATATTTTGAGTACATCGATATTGAATATGATTCTAAGCTATCAGATATGCAATTTGATAATTGTAAAAAGATTGTTTCATATCATGACTTTTTAAAAACTCCGCCCGCAGAGATTATTGAAAAGATTATAACTAATCTACAAAAAAAAGCATGCATTGCAAAAGCTGCGTTCTATGTGAGATCGGTTACGGATCTATATGAAATCATAACTGCATCTCAGCATCTTACTGGCAGTTATATTCTGATCGGAATGGGTGAATTGGGAGAGTTGACTAGAATATGTTATGATACCCTGGGATCTGAGATAACATATGCATCACCATGCATCGGCAAAGAAACTGCCGCAGGACAGATTGATGTCAAGTCACTAAAAAAGCTTGGCAAAGGCTGCTGCTTGACTGGCATAATCGGAAATCCAGTTAGTCATTCTAGGTCTCCAGACATGCATAATGCAGCTTTTAGATCCTTAGGTATAAATGGACATTATTTTAGATTTAGATGTGAAGAGAATGAGCTGGAGAAGATCGTACATATCATCAGAGTGCTCGGCATGAAGGGCATGAATGTAACTATACCCTATAAACAAAAAATAATGGAGTATATTGATGAAGTGGACAAAACGGCTGAAGATGCGGGTGCTGTAAACTGCATAATGAATGAAGGGAACCAGCTGAAAGGAATGAATACTGATATAGCTGGATTTAGAGAGTCTTTTAAGGCAGCTGGAGTCTGTGTACGGGATAAAAATTCTTTAATAATCGGAGCGGGAGGTGCTGCTAGAGCATGCGCAGCATTCCTTTCAGAAGAGCACTCAGAGATAAAGATCACTAACCGCACAAAAGAAAAAGCAGAGAAACTTGCAAAAGAGTTTAATGGCACAGTGGTTGATTCTGCAGATACAGACTCAGATATTATTATAAATTGCACTCCAATAGGAATGGAAGGTTTTGAGAAAGAATCTATTTTTCAGGAGTGCTTGTTTAACAAAAATCAAACAGTGATGGATGCAGTTCCGGTTCCAGAAATTACTAAGTTTCTAGAAAAGGCCAAAGAATGCGGAGCGCATATAATTTCTGGAAGAGAAATGTTAATCTATCAGGCCATGGATGCGTTTGAAACTTGGACCGGGCTTAAGCCTGACTATTCGGTTATGTCCAAGGCATATGGTGAAACAAGATGAAAGGGACTGGAACAGCATACAGTGCTGCAACTATAGTGAATGCCATGGCTACTGGATATGGTGCAGCATTCGGCATAGACTTAAAAACAGAAGCTGAAATTACGATCAGTTCTGGTCAAGGTATCTATATAAAAACAGATGTTGATGAATCTCCACAGCTTGTGACCCTGTGCATTGAAAGATTTTTAGACAAATTTGCACCCGGTGAAGAATATAGAGTATGTGCGGAATTAAATTCAAATATACCAGTATCACGTGGGCTTAAAAGCAGCAGTGCAGCGTGCAATGCTGTGCTGATGGCAATGAAAAATACATTGTCGATAGATTGCGATATCCTAGATCTAATAAGAATCGGTACTGCCGCTTCGATTGATTGCGGAGTATCACTAACTGGAGCTTTTGATGATGCTTGCGCATCCATGTTAGGTGGAGTTGTACTGACAAATAACAATTCAAATGATTTAATAAAAAGAAGACATCTTGAAGAAGATGTAGCAGTTGTAATCGATATTCCAGAGTACCAGATAAGAAAACCATCCCTCGACCGCAGCAGAATTAAAGCGGTAACTCCGATAGCAAGAATAGCTTTTGATAAAGCAAGCGAGGGAAAGTATTGGGAAGCCTTGACTCTTAATGGGATGTGCTATTCAGCAGCATTCAACCTTGATCAGGAAATATCAATACGCGGATTATGTAACGGTGCACTCGCCTCGGGTTTAACAGGATCAGGGCCTGCAACAATAATGGTAGTTAATAAGGATAAATTAGATAAATTCATAGAAAATATGGGTGAGCATCGATTAATTGTCGCTAATGTAAATAACGGGGATTTTAATGAAACTTCAAGTTAAACCATCCGAAATAAGTGGCACGATTATTGCACCCCCATCAAAAAGCTGTACACACCGGGCAATAGTACTAGCCTCCTTAGCTAAGGGTACTTCAAAAATAGAAAAAGCTCTGATTTGCAAAGATACAACAGCTACAATACAGGCAATGGAAGCATTTGGAGCAACAATTAAAGAAGACAATGATAAGCTGAGCATTCGTGGTGGAAGACTGAAAGCCCCCATTGAACCAATTGATTGTCTCAATTCCGGAACAACCCTCAGATTGTGCAGCGGAATAGCTTCCCTCATGGACAATAATATCACACTTACAGGAGATGAGTCTTTAAAAGGAAGACCTATGAAACCATTGCTGAATGCGTTTACAGAAATGGGAGTCTACTGCGTATCAACTTCGAAGGGGATAACGATTAGAGGTCCAAATAATGGGAGGTGGACCCATATAAGAGGAGATGTCTCTTCTCAGTTCATATCATCATTGTTGATCTCTTCTGCATTAAAACCAAGAGACACGGACATCGTGATCACATCGCCCCTTGTATCAAAACCATATATAGATATCACAACAAGCATGATGGCTCAATTTGGAGTCAGATGCAGTGAGACTAAAGATGGTTACAGAGTTATGGGTGGACAATCATACAGGCCCAGAGAATATGTCATCCCAGGAGACTATTCATCTGCTGCATTCGCACTTGGAGCTGGTGCAATATCTGGAAAGGTGACAGTAACTGGATTGGATCCAAATGATGTTCAAGGAGACCGGTTAATAATCGATTTTTTAAGAGAGTTTGGTGCAGACATCAGCATATCTGGAGATTCTGTGACCGTTGTAAAATCAGAGTTAGAGGGAATAAATGCCGACATAGGGAACTGCCCAGATCTATTTCCAATTTTAGCAGTCATAGGAACGCAGGCTGAAGGAGTGACTACATTATACAATGCAGCTCATCTGAAACATAAAGAAAGCGACAGGATAGCCGCAGTAGTCACATTCTTAAGAAATATGGGTGCCGACATAGATGAGACTGATGATGGTTGCATCATAAGAGGTAAATGCAATCTAACTGGATGTACAGTAAATCCAAACGGAGACCATCGCATATTAATGGCAGCTGTGGTTGCCGCAATGTCAGCAAGCGGGAAGACCATTATAACAGACGGCGGCTGCTATGATGTATCATATCCAGCATTTATTAAGGATTTTAATACTCTAGGTGCGGATCTGGAGGAAGTTAAGTGAACACAATCGGAACAAGATTCCGCGTTACAATTTTCGGTGCAAGCCATGATACTTGCATCGGCTGCGTAATTGACGGCATCCCTGCAGGAATAGAATTGGATCTAGATTATATCCAGAAAGAAGTGGACTGTAGAAAACCAGTGGCACTCATCGGCACGCCAAGAAAAGAAGAAGACAAAGTGGAAGTACTTGCAGGATTAAAAGACGAAGTTACAACGGGAATTCCATTAGTCATCCAGATTAAAAATTCCAATACAGACTCTTCAAAATATGAAAAGTTTAAAATTATACCCAGGCCAGGACATGCAGATTTTCCTGCATTTGAGAAATATGGTCCAGCCCATGACATACGCGGCGGCGGACAATTCTCAGGAAGAATGACTGCTCCGCTGACCGCCGCTGGTGCAATAGCAAAGGAAATGCTGCTTGGCATAGACGTTAAGATTGCCGCTTACACACAGAGCATAGGATCGATAGATGATCCTGCAGAGCACACGTTCAAAGAAATCAAAAGGGAAACGAAAGAAAATCCAGTTCATGCCGCTGATCCAGAAATTGCACTAGACATGCTGAATGAAATATTGACCGCTAAAGATGATGGAGATAGTGTGGGCGGGATAGTTCGATGCCTGACTGAAGGATTGCCTGTTGGTGTAGGAGAACCGTTTTTTGATACATTAGATGGCGAGATTGCAAAAATGATGTTTGCAATTCCCGGTGTAAAAGGAATAGAGTTCGGAGCAGGATTCAAAGCTACCAAGATGAGAGGATCCATTCATAATGATCCATATTCAGTTGTAGATGATTATCTGATTAAGACTGATACGAACAATGCCGGCGGTGTACTGGGTGGTCTTTCAAATGGCATGCCGCTGGATTTTAAAGTTGCATTTAAACCTACAGCATCCATATTCAAAGAGCAGAAAAGTGTAAATCTTGGGAAGATGGAGAAAGAAACACTTCTGATTGAAGGAAGGCATGATCCCTGTATAGTTCCAAGAGCAGTTGCCCCGGTAGAGGCTGCAACAGCGATAGTACTGACTGATTTGTGTTTAAGGGGAGATTTTATTGCGTGAAGATATAGAAGACATTAGAAAGCGCATAGAGACGATAGATAATGAAATACTGCGCATGATGGCCAACAGAACGGCCGCCGCTGTTGAAATGGGTAAAAGAAAAGCCTCGGATTCTCTACCTTTACGTGCTCCAGATGTAGAAGAAAAAGTCATTGGGAGATATGTTAGTAAAGCTAAAGAATTTGGAATGTCCGAGGATTCGGCATCTACAATAGCCAGACTACTCATTCATGAATCAATAGAGCAGCAAGGACTAATTCCCCGTCCAGCAAAATCAAAAAGAATGCTGATCATCGGAGGAAATGGAAAAATGGGGCAGTGGTTGTGCAGATTCTTTGCTTCACGAGGCCACAAAATAAAGATCTACGATACGACTGAAAATATAAAATATCCTTGCGAGAAAGATTTGAAGCAGGGAGTTCTAGAGGCTGAAGTTGTAATTATTGCTGTACCTATTTCATATACACCAATGATTTTGGAAGAGGTTCTGTCATATAACACATCAGCACTGATATTTGATGTTTCTTCTGTTAAGACCCCGTCTGCAGAGATTCTGAAGAAAGGCGGTAAGATTGCAGAAGTCTGTTCAGTGCACCCAATGTTTGGACCTGAAACTAATTCAATTATTGATGAAAATGTTGTCATATGTAACTGCGGATCATACAGCGCCGTCGACAAAGCTGAAGAGTTATTTGACGGTGCCAATATAACTAAGACTGATCTGGATGAGCATGATAAGCTAATGGCATATGTTTTAGGACTCAGCCACGCCACAAACATTGCATTCTTTGAGACATTGAATAGAAGTGGTAAAAGTTATTCAGAATTGTCAAGAGTGGCATCCACCACATTTAAAGATCAGGTAGAGACCTCTCACAATGTAGTATCCGATAATGCACAGCTATACTACGAAATTCAAAATCTCAACCCTTACGAACAAGAAGTTCTTAGTAGTCTTGTAGATTCAGTAAACACAATAAAAGATGCAGCTCGTAAAAATAACAAAGACGCCTTCACCAAAATGATGAATGAAGGGAAAGAATACTTTGGAGGCAATTAAATGTCAAAAATAAATGTAGCAGTTCTGGGAGCTACGGGGATGATTGGTCAGCGGTTCATACAACTTCTAGAAAATCACCCCTGGTTCGAAATCGGAGGATTATACGCATCTGAACGCTCAGAAGGTAAAAAACTCAAAGATGTACTCAAAGTCAGAGATCACAGCTTCAATGATGAAACGCTGGATATGACGATTGAGCGTCTTGAAACAAAAAAGATCTCAGAGCTGAATAGAATTGCATTTTCTGGTCTTCCTTCAGATATCGCCGGTCCAATCGAGAGTGATCTGGCAGATTTGGGCGTAGCTGTTTTTTCAAATGCGGCTAACCACAGGATGAGGGATGACGTTCCTCTGCTTATTCCCGAATGCAATTCATCTCACTTGGAAGCGATTAAACAGCAGAAAACATACAGCAACGGTGGATATATAGTTACAAATGCCAATTGTTCAACAACCGGCATTGCTGTGCCTCTGAAAGCAATTGATACGTCATTTGGACTAAAAATGGTATGCATATCCACATATCAGGCAGTTTCCGGTGCTGGGTATCCAGGAGTTCCATCATTAGACATATTATGCAATGTAGTGCCATATATTAAAAATGAAGAAGAAAAAATGGAGATGGAATTAGCAAAGATACTGGGAGACTATAATGGTTCAAGATTCATAGACGCAAATGTAAATGTACTTTCCAACTGCGTCCGCGTACCTGTAATAGACGGCCATCTTGAATCGCTGGTATTCAATCTGTCCAAAGATGCTGACGTAGATAAACTGGCTGGAGTGATACGTTCATTCACAGCAGAACCTCAAAAACTACAGCTACCGTCTGCACCGATTGCGCCGATTATCGTACGCGATGAACCAGACCGCCCGCAGCCTGCATGCGATGCTTTTGCCGGGACACCTGCTAGAGCACGTGGAATGGCATGTACAGTTGGAAGAATCCGCGAAAAAGACAATTATTTCAAGATGTTCGTACTATCACATAACACTCTGCGCGGTGGGGCAGGTGGATCTGTGCTTAATGCCGAATTAGCTGTAGCAAAAAAGATGATGTGAGGCTAATACAATGAAAAGGACATACGATGAAATAAACGCCAAAATAAAAAGTGGCGACGCAGTTGTCATGACAGCTGAAGAAGCCATTGCACTCGCTGAGAGCAAGGGCATTGAAAAGGCAACGGAAGAAGTAGACGTCGTGACTACAGGCACATTTGGAGCTATGTGTTCATCAGGAGCGTTTGTAAATTTTGGACACTCGGAACCACCGATTCGTATGTCAAATGTTACATTAAACGGGGTTCCTGTATGTGCTGGTTTAGCTGCAGTAGATGCATACATAGGTGCTACCGATGAACGTCCCGATTCAGAACACGGATATGGCGGAGCTCACGTAATAGAGTCGCTCGTAAATGGAGAGGCTGTACATCTTAAAGCAACCGCCCCTGGGACAGACTGCTATCCAAGAAAGGAAATAGATACATACATATCACTAAAAACTCTAAATCAAGCATACTTATACAATCCAAGGAACATGTATCAAAACTATGCAGTTGCTACAAATTCTTCAGAGAAGACTTTGTTTACGTACATGGGAAAACTGCTTCCACAATATGGAAACATGACATACAGCAGTGCTGGACAGCTTTCACCACTGCTCAAAGATCCAACTCTGCGTACAATAGGAATAGGTACAAGGATATTTCTGGGCGGCGGGATCGGATATGTAGCGTGGGAGGGTACACAATACAAAACTAATGTACCCATAAGAAATGGCGTACCATCAGCATCTGCACGTACACTGGCAGTGATCGGAGATTTGAAAGGAATGAGTAGTGAATTCCTGAGAGGAATGAGCATTCATGGGTATGGCGTTTCACTTGGTGTTGGTATAGGAGTTCCAATACCGATATTGGATGAAAATCTGATGAAAACTGCAGTTACTGCAGATAAGGATATCTATGCACCAGTATTGGACTATTCAGAACAATCGAGAGACAGACGTCCAATAGGTGAAGTAAGCTATGCAGAACTTAAAAGCGGCAGCGTAGAGATCCTGGGAAAGAGCATTAAAACTTCATCTTTATCCTCATATAACAAGGCCCGCGTGATCGCAGATAAGCTGAAAAATATGATAGCCAATGGAGAATTTCTGCTTACACAACCTGTTGAAAAACTTCCAGAAGAACGCAAACAAAAACCATTGAATATCTGCACAAAAGACGAGGTGGCTAAATAATGGTTAAAAAGAAAGTTAAGCTAAAATTTGTACCGGGACAAGCTAATGAGCCCATTACATACGTTCTTGTGAAAGATTACAATTTGAGATTCAACATACTTCAGGCTAAAATAATAGACGGCGGAGGAAAACTTCTCTTAGAAATAGAAGGAGAAGAAAAATGCATTGGTGCCGGCCTAAAATACCTTCGCGACCGCGGAGTTTCTGTGAAAGAAGTATGCGACTTCGTGTCCAAAGATGAAATGAAATGTACAAACTGTGGATTATGCGTTTCGATCTGTCCTGCTGAAGCAATAGATATGGACAGAGATACCTGGGTTGTCAAATTCAACACCGAAAAATGCATAGGCTGCTTTCTGTGTGTTGAAGCCTGCCCCCTGAACGCAATGGTTCTAAAAATATGATAATTCATAAACATTTTGAAGTGGAAGAGACTGCTGTTACGATCATCTGTGATGAAGAATATGTCTCATCCATTCAAAATTCAATTTTTGATTCTAGAGAAATAATCAAACAATGCATAATGGATTTTCCTGAGTTCCAGTGGTCACTAGAGCCTTTGGAAGTTAGCGGTGAAGAGATTATTATAAAAATGTGCAAAGCCGCAAAAAAAGCAGGGGTTGGGCCAATGGCCGCCGTGGCGGGTGCAATTGCAGAGAAAGCGGTTCAGACCGCAATGGATGAAGGGTCAAGACACTGCATAGTTGAGAATGGCGGCGACATTGCAATGGTTTTAGAAAAACCAGTAAATATCGGAATATTCGCACCTGCGCTTAAGGATGTGGGCTTTCACATCGATCCAGTAAATCAGATCTTAGGAATGTGTACATCCTCTGCCAGCATAGGGCCGTCCATATCATTCGGCGTATCGGATGCATCAGTGGTCATATCGAATGATGTGTGTCTTGCTGATGCATGCGCTACAAGATTAGGAAATTTAGTAACATCCGATGAAGAAGATGTGATAAAAAAAGCAATGGATATAGTATGCAGCATTGATGGAGTCGATGGCGCCTTTGTAGCAGTAAATTCAAAAATCGCAATGAAGGGAGTTCTTCCACAATTGTGCAGAGTTCGCTTTGATGAATCGTCAATAACTAAAATTGAATTTTAGTAAAAAAACTATAAAGATACGAAACATATACACGACAGATGTCCAAATCTGCAAAAGGAATAATTGCGATAATCATAATTTTACTAGTAATTTGCATATTGGTGTACCCAGCACTATCTGATGAGGTATCAGATAACGAGGGATCAAAAGAGTATGAAGTTACATTTATCAATGGAAATGCCGAATATTTTAGGATAAATATTGATCCTGCTCACCCAACAATCGGGAACAATATGCCAAGTGCACCTTCATCCGAAAACGGTATGATCTTTGTAGGATGGAATACTAAAACTGACGGATCTGGCAATAATGTAACCTCAGACACTCAGATCAATAAAGATATTACAGTATTCGCAGTTTGGACAATCGAAGAAGAGAATGACAGAACCGGATTTACTTCTACATCAAGTCAGTCATACAAGATAGATGACAAGACAGTAGAGATAGTCTTGGGAGATCTATACCCAATTCCAAAGGTAGAAGAAGTCACGGTGATTGTGTATGACCCTGAAACTGGAAAACAGTGCAGAGGATCACTTGGCGGATCTGAATATACACTGTCATTTGATAATGTGCGGGTAAGCTTTCAGGACACAGATAATGATGGATTAATGGATTCCAATGAAAAACTGACATTTGAAGCAGACAATGGGTTAACTGCCGGAATATGGAATATTGAATTGGATTATGAGAATTATAAAAACGGAAATAACCAATTCCATTTTCACATATTCGAGAATGGTGAAGAAAGCTATCCTGAAAATGTAAGAGTTAATTTCCTAGACGTTGGGCAGGCCGATTCCGCATTAATATTCACATCAGACAACAAAACAATCCTGATTGATGCTGGAGTCCCTTTGAATAAGAAAACAGAATATGCTCCAAAGCTTATTGAGCAGTTAAAAAATTACCACGTAGAAAAGATAGATGCCATGATACTGACGCATCCGGATTACGATCACATTGCGGGTGCAGAAGCAGTTTTAGATGAGTATGATGTTTTGAGTGTATACATGTGCAAAAAAACAGCTAAGAGTGCAACATATACCAATCTGCTAAGCGCAATAGATCAAGAAGGCTGTGAAAAGCACATAGGAGATTTTTCAGCTGGGGATTATTTAAATTTAAGTACCACTGAAAATTTCAGAGTGTTATCTGTAGACAGCAAAACAAAGAATGATGCTAATTCAGCAAGCATCGTCATACGAATGAGCTGCGAATCGCATTCATTCTTATTTACCGGTGATGCTCCAGATAATGTTGAAATGGAGATGCTGCAGAGCTATTCGGATGAACTTGATACTGACATACTTAAAGTGGGCCATCACGGATCTAAATCATCAAGTTCCAGTGATTTCCTACAGGCTGTTACACCATCCATATCCGTAATATCATGTGGCAAGGATAATTCATATGGGCATCCGCACGAAGAAGCATTAGAAAGATTGAACACATATTCAGAAGAGGTCGTTAGGATAGATATCTCTGGAGCTTACAGCTACACATCATCTGGAAAGATCATTGACTGAGAAATACTCAACAGAACAATGCCGTATACTATCCGTATTTATGATGAAAATACAGCTGTAACCAGCTAGGCAAGATTCTTAATATATGGGAGCAATGATTGCCCCCACATATATACTGGTGAATCAGATGCCCATCAAACTGGCTGTACCAAACAAAGGACGATTAAATGAGCGCTCATTAGAGATGCTGAAGCGTGCTGGGTTAGAGATAGAAAACGGGGGAGACAGACTTCTCTTTGCATCTGTTAAAAATGGAAATTTCTCTGTTCTATTTCTAAGAGCTCAAGATATAGTGCGGTTTGTGCAAACCGGTGCGGTCGATGCAGGCATTACTGGTTGGGATCTTGTTCTAGAAAACGGCAATGGGGTAGAACTTGTAAGGGAAATGGGGTTCGGAAAATGCAGGCTTTCAGTAGCTGTTCCCGAGTCCTCAGGAATTAACTCTCTTGAAGACATTGCCGATGGTTCCAGGGTTGCGACTTCATTTCCCAATATGACGAAACAGTTCTTCGAAAGTATAGGTAAAAAAGTAGAAATCGCAGTCATCTCCGGAGCTGCTGAAGTAATGCCACGCATGGGTGTGGCTGATTTTATTACAGATTTGGTATCAAGCGGGAGCACTTTAAAAAGCAACAATCTCAGAGAACTAGCAGTTATCTCAGATTCTCAGGCCGTTTTGATAGCATCTAAAAACCTACACTCTGAAAAAATGAAGGAACTGGAAGAGCTTGCCAACGCGCTTGAAAGTGTAGAAATTGCTGAACATAAAAAGTACCTGATGGCAGACGTGCCGGTGGCTGTATTGGACGAGGTGAGAACATTTTTACCCGGAATAGACGGCCCAACCGTCATGAATATCGCAGGGAGAGATGATGTTGTGGCAATTCATGTTGTTATTGATAAATCACAGATATATAATACAGTAAACAAACTCAAAAAGCTTGGAGCTTCAGGCATATTAATCGTACCAATTGACAGGATGGTGCCGTAATGGAAGAATTGCGTCGAAGCACTGTAAGAGATCTAGAATTATATTATAATCCAAAGGTAAAAGCCATCAGGATGGATACATCAGTAAATGTAGTTGGACCCAACCCGGCAGTGAAAAAAGTACTTGAAGAGTGTATGGACATGGAAGTTAATCAATACCCGTCTCCATACTCTGATGATCTGCGTAAAGCATTGGCTGAAAGATATAATTTAGAGGCAGACAATTTCGTTGTAGGAAATGGATCTGATGAACTTCTGGATGTATCATTTAAATCATTTTTAGAATCCGGTGACGTTGTTGTCGCCCCACACCCGTCATATGTACTGCACAGCTTCTTCGTAAAGATAAACGGAGGATGTTTCGAAACTGTTGACTTACTCCCGGGATTCCAACTGGACGTAGATGGAATGCTAGAAAAGAAGAGTAAAATGATTATTCTGTGTACTCCAAATAATCCAACATCCAATTGTTTCAAAAGAGCTGATGTGAAAAGACTGATCGAAGAATATGATCGCCCGATAATCGTGGATGAAGCATATACCGAGTACACTTCAGAAGAGTATCTCTCATACGTAAATGAATTTGATAACCTGATAGTAACCAGAACTTTTTCAAAAGCATACGGGCTTGCTGGCATGAGAATCGGATATCTTGCAGCCAATAAGAAATTGGCAACCATGATGCAAAAGGTAAAAATTCCATATTCATTGAATAAGATAAGCGAAGCCGTGGCGATCGCAGCACTTCAGAACACAGAATATTTAGAAAAAGGTCAGAAGATTGTAAAGGAACAGCGCGAAAAACTATCCAACGGACTAAGAGAACTCGGATTTGAAGTATTCCCGTCTGATGGGAACTTCATTATGTTTAGAGTTAAAGTACCTTCTGATGAGTTTGTGTCAAGACTGGCTGCAAAGGGGATTTTGATTCGTGACTTTGGAAAACGCAGAATGCTTGAAAACTGTGTACGGACCACAATCGGAACAGAAGAATTGAATGAACTGCTCTTGAGTAAAATAAAAGAGGTGAACGAAGAGTGGTAGAGATTCGCCGTTCAGTAAAATATCCCGAATCCAATGACTCATATAGAATCGGCCAAAGGCCGAAGGTAAAAGTGTCCATTGTTGACTATGGGGTTGGAAATCTGCATTCAATAAGAAAAGCACTTGAATTAGCTGGTGCAAGACCTGTTATAGAATCAAATGTTAGAAATCTTTTGGATTCAGAAGTGATGATCTTTCCGGGTGTTGGAGCGTTTGATCCTGCAGCCGCGAAGCTAGAACCATACAGAGAAATAATATTAGACAGATTGAACGCTGGTACACCCTGTTTAGGAATCTGCATCGGGACCCATATATTATTCGAAGAAAGTGAAGAAGGATCAATACCTGGGATAGGATTTATGAAAGGCAGAGTAGAGAAGATTCATGGTGAAAAAATTCCTCACATGGGATGGAATAAAGTAACAACAGAAGACAAATATTTCACAGATGTAGAATCACCATATTTCTATTTTGCACATTCATATAGGGCCAATCCAGAAGAAGATATCATCAAAGGAACTACTGAATATTATGAAACGTTTCCATCAATAATGAGAAAGAAGAACACTGTAGCTGTACAGTTTCATCCAGAAAAGAGCGGAGCTTCTGGTGCTATATTTCTAAAAAATTTTGTAAAGTTCATTGAGGAAAAATTATGATTGTAATCCCAGCAGTTGATATCCTCGGAGGAAGAGCTGTCCAATTGGTAGGCGGGAAACCAGGAACAGAAAAAATCAGTCTGCCTGATCCGTGGAGTGTCGCAAAATCCTGGGAAGATAAGGGAGCAGAACGTCTGCATGTTGTAGACTTGGATGCTGCTATGAGCAACGGCGATAACCTATCTGCGATTTCATCAATAGTTGATCATACAAATGTACAGATCGAAGTCGGCGGGGGCATAAGAACTACAGAAAAAGCAGAGTCGCTGCTAGAACTAGGCGTTGATATCGTAGTTGGAACCCGCGCAGTTATGGACATTAAATGGCTGAAAGATCTAGCAGATTCATACCCATACCGCGTCATTCTGGCATTGGACGTTAAGAAAGGAATGATCCAGGTAAAAGGGTGGAAAGAATCCTCACCAGAATCATTAGAAAGTATTCTCAGAAACACGTCAGAGCTGCCGTTAAAAGGTGTACTGCACACTAATGTTGATGTAGAGGGTCAGAACAAGGGCATAAATGTAGAAGAGACTGAGAGTTTTAGAGCTATGTGCCCTCATCCAATCATCGAATCTGGCGGCATTTCAAGCAAGTCGGATATAGCCCTGTTAGAAAAGATCGGCATAGAATTTGCAGTGGTTGGAATGGCGATATACACAGGCGCCATAATGCCAGAAGATATATGGAGGAAACAAAAATGAGGGCGGCAAGTTTAAAAAGAAAAACTAAAGAGACTGATATTTCTATAAAAATTGACCTTGATGGCACAGGCGCATCTGCAGTATGCGTAGATGATCAGTTTTTCAAACATATGCTTGAAACATTCAGCAGATACAGTTCATTCGATCTCAATATAACTGCAACTGGAGATAATACGCATCATCTAATTGAAGATGTTGCTATAGCGTTGGGCAGAGCTTTTAAATCAGCGCTGGGAGAGGAACCAGTGGAGCGTGTTTCATTTTTCACACTACCAATGGATGATGCCCTAGTCATGGCATCTGTCGATATAGTGGACAGACCATGGTGTGATGCTGATTGTCCAGACGATTTATACTTACATTTCTTCCGCTCATTTTCAATGGCTTCGGGGATAACGCTGCACATATTGGTTTATCGTGGTTTCGATGATCATCACATCATCGAAGCGTCATTCAAAGCACTGGGTAAAGCCCTGAAAAATGCAGTAGTTGTTAGAAAGGACCTATTGAGCACTAAAAGTAAAGTAATTATGGAGAGTGACTGATTGCTTACTAAGAGAATAATACCATGCCTAGATGTTACAGATGGAAAGGTTGTGAAAGGAGTTAAATTCCAGAATCTCAAGGGAATCGGATACCCGCCAGATCTTGCTCACATGTATGAACAGCAGGGTGCTGATGAGATCACATTTTTAGATATTACTGCTACATCAGATGCAAGAGAAACACTTCTAAATATAGTAGAAAAAACCGCAGAAAAGATTTTTGTTCCACTGACTGTCGGCGGCGGAATCCGGTCTAAGGAGGATATGCGCGCTGCGCTAAAAGCAGGAGCAGATAAAGTGTCAATGAACAGTGCCGCAGTTCAGAATCCAGACATCATATCTGAATGTGCTGAAGAATTCGGAAGCCAATGCGTGGTAGTTGCCATTGATGCTAAAAAAGATGGAGAGTCGTGGAATGTTTACACACACGGCGGCAGAAATAAAGTAGATCTAGACTGTTTAGAGTGGGCTCAAAAAGTTGAAGATCTTGGTGCCGGAGAAATACTATTGACTAGTATGGATGCAGATGGAACAACAAATGGATATGATTTGGAATTAACAGAAAAAATAGCGGATCAAGTAAACATACCAGTCATAGCATCTGGTGGCTGTGGCACATTGGAACATATTTACGAAGTATTTTCACAGACCAATGCCTCCGCAGCACTGGCAGCTTCCATATTCCATTACGGCACATATACTGTAAATGATGTGAAAGCATACCTTCGCGATAAAGGAGTGCTCGTGAGATGAAATTGACTTATGATTCTAATGGGTTAATACCAGTAGTTGTTCAAGATTATCTGACCAATGAAGTTTTAATGGTGGCTTGGGCGAATGAAGAAGCATATGAAAAGATGCTCACCACTGGAAAAACACACTTCTGGTCGAGATCCCGACAAAAATTATGGATGAAAGGAGAAACATCTGGAAACGTACAGAACATAGTCTCCATTCAGACAGACTGTGATGCTGACACACTGCTTGTAAAGGTAAAACAGACTGGCAATGCATGCCATCTTGATAAACCATCTTGCTTTGATGAAGTGCTATATGGAAGCACCGAAAAAACAGCAGCGATAATACCTGAGCTCGTTAGAGTCATTCATGACAGAAAAGAAAATCCAAAAGAAGGCAGCTACACAAATGCTCTTCTCAATGATGAGGATAAGGTTCTAAAAAAGGTCATAGAGGAAGCAGGTGAGGTAGCAATCGCAGGCAAAGGCAAAGACAGAGATGCACAGATTTGGGAAGCTGCTGATCTAATCTATCACCAACTTGTGATGTATGAATATTTAGGACTTCCAATGGATGAAGTCTTTGGGAAATTAACTCGCCGACATGGGGGTTCAAAAGAATGAGAATTGACTTGCATATGCATACATTTCTCAGTGACGGAGAGCTTTTACCAATAGAATTAGCAAGAAGAGCAGCGGTAATGAACCATGAAGCAATAGCATTTACAGATCATGCATCGCTGAGCAATCTAGAAGACATAATTTCAAAATGTACAAAGGATGCAATTCTTGCTGAAGAATATGGATTAAAGGTTCTTCCTGGAGTGGAAATTACACATGTCCCGCCGTCTAAAATTTCAGAAGTTTCTGAAAAAGCTAAAAAGATGGGGGCAAAAATTGTAGTTATACATGGAGAAACCATATCTGAACCAGTAGCACCAGGAACAAACCATGCATCTGTTGTGTGCGAGTATGTTGATATTTTAGCTCACCCAGGATTCATTACTGAAGACGATGCTAAATTAGCTGCAGACAATGGCATCGCTTTAGAGATTACGTCTCGACCATCTCATGCATTGACGAACGGGCATGTCGCTGCTGTAGCAAAAAAATATGGCGCAAACATGGTAGTTGATACAGATACCCACTCACCTAAAGACTTGATCACAGAAGAGAGAGCGATTCAGATTGCAATGGGGGCAGGTCTTAGCAATTCAGAAGCTGAAAAATGTGTATATGATATTCCTAAGAGTTTGGTAAGGAAATTGATATGAACCTTCGGATTGCATTTCAAGGAATCAAAGGGGCATACAGCGAAGATGCATGCAATAAGCTGTTCGGCGACTCTGAAACGTTACCCTGCCATGATTTTTATGAGCTGTTTTCAAAAGTAGCCTGCGGAGATGCTACCCACGGCGTAGTTCCTGTAGAAAATTCACTTCATGGCAGCGTTACACAAGTAAATGATCTTTTACTGGAAAATGATCTTACAGTTACTAAAGAGACTGTCGTTCAGATTAAGCATTGTCTGATAATACAACCTGATTCAGACTTATCTAAAATTAAAAGAGTGTATTCTCACCCACAGGCATTGGGGCAATGCAGCAAATACCTTAACGAAATGCCGTGGGAAATAATGTCTGCATACGATACAGCAGGGTCAGTAAAAATGATTGCGGATGACGGTTCTGAAGAAGAAGCCGCGATAGCATCAAGACGCGCGGCAGAAGAATATAACATGAAAATTGCAGCAGAGAATATACAAAATGAACCTCTGAATTACACCAGATTTTTTGTTATAGAAAAGAATCCTGAAAAACAAGAAGGAGATCGTTTTTCAATAGCATTTGCTGTAAAAGATGCTCCCGGCTCATTATGCGAAGCCTTGAAATATTTTGCAGAGAACAATGTTAATCTTACCAGGCTAGAATCAAGGCCAAGAAAGAATCATCCTTGGGAATATGTATTCTATGCAGACATGGATTGGAGCGAGCGCGCCTCAAAAGCAACGGCAGAATTAAACAAAAAAGCTGCATTTGTGAAAGTACTTGGAAGATATTCACGGATAATTAAAGATATATGACCAAAACATTTATTCTACAAATTTGATCACTGTTCGATGGCAAGACGCAGACGTGGCAACACAATTGAAGAAGAAAAACCTATCTATACTGAAAAAATACCCTTGAGCCTCATGCCAAGAAAATGGATGAGAGGTAAAAAATGGAACATCCTCGAAAATCTAGGGAGGTTTGTTGGAGTATTTCTTATATTTATGGCAATTTTGTCTGCAATTTATGGCTTGGAGATAGTTTATCCAGTTATCTTTCTGATCGGAGCTCTGCTGATATTTTACATAACAGAAGTAATAAGTCCAGACGCTCAGAGAGTGATTAGACCGATAAGAGTCTATAAAAATGGAGTTTTGGTGTATACGACTAGCTTTGAAAAGGCATTGGGGAAAAAATCATTCATGACTTCAGATGATTTAAGGGGGATTAAAGTAAAAAGAATGAATCTTCAAACAGAAAATGGCATCCAAAACCTTCCTACACACCTAACATTCGTACTCAAAAATAATATGAAAATAAAGATGGGACGAAGAAATTGTACAGAACTGATGAGCATTATAGATCTGTTAGATGGCCTTGGCATCAAAGAATTATAAGCATGCATAATCTGGTGACACTCGAAACTATACACACGATTAAAATAATTCAAGTATAGTACTAGAGTGTTATCAGAAAAGATTATTTAGACTTCTTGAAAATAATTCAAGAAAGTTAACAATATTGATATTTACAATTAAAGATAGGATCGAGCTCATAAACTAAAATATATTAACAATGCATCTTAATGATATGCAGCCAAAAATCGGCATCATTGGGGGTACAGGAGTGTACCCGGACAAATTAGAGATAGTAAACGAAATAGATATTCATACACCATATGGATCTCCATCCAGCTCAATAGCAATTGGCGTTATGAATGGAATAGAAGTAGCATTTCTCCCACGTCATGGAAAAAATCATACCATTCCACCACATATGATCAATTATAGAGCCAACATATATGCATTAAAACAACTTGGAATTGAGAGAATAATATCACCTTGCGCAGTAGGATCACTCAAGGAAGAGTATAAACCTGGCGACATGGTCATTGTCGATCAATTTATCGATTTTACAAAGTCAAGAAAATATACATTTTTTGATGGTCCTAAAACAGAGCACATTGCAATACCTGATCCATTCTGTCCTGAATTAAATCAGATTGCAGAAATTGAGTGCAAGAATCTAAAGATAAACTCACACAATAATGGAACATGTGTATGCATAGAAGGACCCAGATTCTCAACTCGCGCAGAATCTAAGATGTTTAGACAATTTGCTGATATTATCAGCATGACCATTGTTCCCGAATGCCAATTAGCTAGGGAAATGAATATGTGTTACATGTCACTGGCAACAATTACAGACTACGATGCGTGGTCTGAAGAAACTGTAGATACAATGACTGTATCAAAAGTTATGGAAGAAAATTCTGAAAAAATCAGGAATTTATTAGGGGCAATTATACCAAAAATACCAGTTAAACGAGAAAAATGCAACTGCCCTAAAACATTAGAGTCATCAGCACTCTAATATTTTTTTATATGATCGAGGGGTGTATAACCCCAGATCCCTTAATTTATTGATTTGAATAGATCATTAAACCTGATCCATGTATTTTACAAAAAAATCTAAATTAAACTACTAAAGTCAAATTACAGTAAAATAACTTATCAAAAATCCAATTAAGGGATGGAAGAAGATCATACGCAACTCGATTGACTGTCAAGTCGACACGTTCGCGACGAAGCAAACGTTAGTAACTGCGGGCTGAATATCTCGGAAAACCTTGATACTTACACCCCAGTCCTATCAAACTCATCATTTATGAGCGTTCTAAGATGCCTCTTTTCCGGGGGAGTTTCGAGCTTAGATGCTTTCAGCTCTTATCCCTTACAGCGTGGCTGCTCAGCAGTGCCTTGCCAGACAACTGATGAACTAGAGGCTACGAATCCCCGTTCCTCTCGTACTAAAGGATCCTTCCCGTCAGGCATCAATACACTTCCACCAAAAAGCAACAAACCTGTCTCACGACGGTCTGAACCCAGCTCACGATCCCTTTTAATGGGCGAACAACCCCACCCTTGGTAGCTGCTGCACCACCAGGATAGGGAGAGCCGACAGCGAAGTAGCAAACCGCTAGGTCGATATGAACTCTTGCTAGCGACGACTCAGTTATCCCCAGGGTAACTTTTCTGTTATCACTCGCCCCCATTCAGAAGGCTGAGTGGTTCGCTAAGCCCTACTTTCGTATCGCCGATTGTTATTGTCCCAACCGACGTCAAGCCAGCTTTTACCTTTGCATTCAACGGCAGATTTCTGACCTGCCTGAGCTGACCATTGGGCGCGCTTGTTATCTTTTTGAGCGCGTGGCGCCCCACCCAAACTGCCCACCTATAGCTGTCCTCTCAGAAAGAGTAAGTGGTACGAGTCCTAAAGGGCAGTGTTTCATTGATGTCTCGGAACTTGCCTGGCGGCAAGCCCTGATAACGACTCCTGCCTACGCTACACATTAGGGCTCGTATCACAACAACAGGTTGTAGTAAAGCTCCATGGGGTCTTCGCTTTCAGGTGGAAGATACCGGATTGTGCGCCGGTACTATCAGTTTCACCGGCTTCGAAGCGGGGACAGTAGAGCTCTCGTTGTGCCTTCATGCAAGTCGCCAATTAAGCGACAAGGTATTACGCTACCTTAAGAGGGTCATAGTTACCCCCGCCGTTTAACGGTCCTTCGCTCAGTTGAACCCGAGTTTCAGATACCGTCACTGGGCAGGCTTCAGCCACAATACACATCCTTTCGAACTAGCTGTGACCTATGTTTTTGTTAAACAGTCGGAGCTCCCTTGTTACTGAGACCAGCCATCTTCATGGCTGGCACCCCTTCTACCAAAGGTACGGGGCTATTTTGCCGAATTCCCTCGCTACGATTACGCCGACACGCCTTAGGCTTCTCACCTAGGGGCACCTGTGTCAGTTCTTGGTACGAACATAACAGACTAAACTAATACAATTTTCATTGATACCTGGAATCAGCTGAAGCAAGCCTTCGCTTGCCTACTCGCGCATTCACCTAATTCTCACCATTACGGTACTCCAAAGGCTTCGACGCTTGAACAGATTGACACCCCTGCTCAGCTTATCCGGATATGTTTCATATTAGGCGATGACTATTATGGCACAGGAATATTAACCTGTTTCCCTTTCGGCAACTTCGATTAAGAGTTGTCTTAGGATCGGCTAACCCTCGGCTGACGAACATTGCCGAGGAACCCTGGCCCCTGCGGCGGAATGGATTCTCACCATTCTTTGCTGCTACTCCTACCAGCATCCATATGCGAGCACGGTCCACTTGACCTCACGGCCAAACTTCCACCCATGCACGTCACCTCTCTACCAGATCACCTTGCGGTGCTCTGAGGTATCGGTAACCGGCTTTAGACCCGTCTCTCTTCCCGGCCCATAATCTCGACCGGTGAGCTGTTACGCTTTCTTTAAAGGGTGGCTGCTTCTAAGCCCACCTCCCGGTTGTTTTAGACTACGGACTCGGTTTCATGTTTCACTTAGCCGGTATTTAGGGACCTTAACCTCAGGCTGGATTCATTTCCTTATGGACCCCAAGCTTACCCCAGAGGCCCTCAATCCCAGCGTCTTCGGCGATCGCAGGTTCGGAGTTTAACAAGAGACCGACCGATTTCTCGGCCTAAATCCCTAATTGGTCGCTCTACCCCACAATCTACCTCGGCTGAGGTCTTGCTGCGACAAGTTTCGAGAGGAACCAGCTATTTCCAGTTTAGATTGGCCTTTCACCCCTATACGCAGGTCATCAGAAAGATTTGCACATCATCACCTGTTCGGACCTCCACCCCCCTTTCGAAGGGCTTCATCCTGCCCACGCATAGATCAACTGGCTTCGGGTATCCCACCAGTGACTCCAGGCGAGCACACCTCGCACCTCACCCGAAGGTTGCGTGCTTGTTGGTTTCCCTTTGATTCCAATATTCAATATTTTAATCTCGCCACTGATCAGAACTCGCTGGCCCGTTATTCAAAACGGATGATGCAACGCTGCTCCACCATAAAGGTTTCTTAGCTTCCACGCCACATCAGTTTATAGTTATATAGTTTCAGGCTCTTTTAACCTCCCGTCAAGGGTGCTTTTCAGTTTTCACTCACGCTACTACTGCGCTATCGGTCTCAAGACGTATTTAGAGTTAGAGATGAATGTTCCCTAGCTTCACGCGCGATATCCAACGCACGTTACTCCGGAGCACCAAAACTCATCTTTCCAACTTACCCCTAAAGGGCTATCACCCACTATGGCGCGTCTTTCCAGACGACTTCAGGTTAGTTGGTTAAGACGTATCTGGGTCCACTACACCACATCTCCCTCATATTTCTACAAGGGATTCGGTTTGCTCTGTGCCGCGTTCGATCGCCTTTACTGACGGCATCTCGGTGATTTCTTTTCCTGCGGGTACTAAGATGTTTCAATCCCCCGCGTTCCCGTTCATTACTGAACATTCCGAAGAATAGGAAGTCCCATTCGGCGGTCACCGGATCATAGACTTCTTGCGTCTACCCGGCGCATATCGCTGCTTGACACGACCTTCATCGGCGCTTGAGCCGAGCCATTCCCTATATAACGTAGCATATGCCGCTACTTGTGTCGACTTAACACACGTCCGAATTGCATATGATCGAATTCACTGAACAACAATGTTATCTTCCAAACCACTGTTGTCCTCCATCTCTTCCCCGGGAAATACATTTCTCGGGTGCACATTAAACGTTACTGTGATTGCGTCCGAATATTTCTATTCGATCGCAGCTCCCCTCCATATCTGAAGGAGTATTTATAGCTTACCATAGGAGGCTATCCTATGTCCCTGAAGTCTTACCGACTTACTCAGGTATCCCATGCTATACACAACTACTATATAAATATTTCTAAAAATCCCACATCAACCGCACAAAGATAGGATAAATCTAGGCGATTGTGAGAATATAGCTTAGATAATGATGAGATTTTGGTACTTAATAGTGTATATTATAAAGCGAATTATTGCAAATATGCTAGATTTTAGGGTTTTGAATCGAAGTCTATATATGTAAGTGTATAATACAGGGAAATATAGGGCTGATAGATCAGCGGTAGATCGCATGATTTGCAATCATGAGGCCGCGGGTTCAAGTCCCGCTCAGTCCACTTTTTTACTACTTTATAAAGTATAGATCTGGCTCATCAGAGTCATTAGATAATGAAAACACAGCCTGGCAAGATTAATAAGCTCGGCGTTAACCCAATTCAACAGAATAGACTGTGAACTGTTGGTTGGGCTATCGTCAAAAAAATTTCATCCGTACGATCACCCAGGATATTTGAACTCGATTCTTTTGGAATCTGATATTAACGTTGACGATTCCCAATGTGCAAATTCAACATCATACAAAGCGAAGTCAATAAAAGAAAAATAAAATGGCACAGATCGTCCTCCATTTATTGGATATAGATATAACCGCATACACCAAAAGAAGAACTAAAGTGGAAAACATGCCTGGCAATTGTTTATCAATTGAAGGACACGGACATATATATTCCCTGGTTCGAACCTACCAATTATATGCAGATAAGTTAATTCAAATATGGAAAATGCAAAAAAAGAAAGAGTGATGATTAAGCTCCGCTGAATTTATAATCATACTCTCCGTCACACAGTCTTTCTAATATCCGATCAGATATTTTTGAGAGATCAGCTTCATAAAAATATCCAGAACTGATATTACGTTCACCTACTGAAGACAATAACGAGATTTTACATTTTGCAAGATCAAAATGTCTTGCTATGTGAGAAGCCCGTATTTCAATAATCTGGACGCGATCATATGAAACAATAGACATCTCTCTATCCAATACTCCATTTACAAAGGTAAACAGATCGTTTCCCATATCGAATTCCATTATTGAATATGAATAGTAAGCACAAATGAATAATGAAAAGACAGTTAAGACTGCCATGATAAGAAAGACGTATAAGACATATGATGAAATCGCAGAATCATCAAAGTATGACATGGATGCATACCCAATGATCGAAATAATCAAGACAGAGATGATAACTGCTATAGAGTATTCAAACAAGATTGGGTATCTAGCAGCTGCTGGTTGTTTCAATGAGAAATGATCGTAAATAAATTCTGGTAAAACTTCACTCATGACTACAGGTATGAGATTATTATTTGCAAGAAGACAGATTGTAGGTTTTTTACCATCTGAATCACTTAATCCAACAACCTCTAGTTCAATTAAAGACTTATGCAGCAATCTGGCTAAAAGTGGCTGCTTTATGCATACTGCATTTATTCTCGAAATTTTGAATGATGATTTGTATGTCTGAAGCATCCCATGTTATACATGGATTGTGTCTCCAGTACGATACATTTTAAAATTGTAGAATTTAATTACTCCACCCAGTGAAGGGAATATTTCTACCAATATGAAGAGAATCAATGGAATGGTTATCCCTGAACCTTGCAAGAAGATGGAGATAATTGTCCACATCAGAAAAATCAGTGCTAAGATAGACTGACCAGTTGGCATTCCAAAGATACTGTGAATTAAGATGTCCTTAAATGTAAAGTTGATTAATGGTTTGACAACGTCATCTTCTATGCAGTCTGTGTTATTGAATACCTTTGATGAGAGTTCTGATTTGATTTTTACAGCTAAGTCTTCACTAAATACCAACGTTGCTTCTGCATTTAAAGCATTAACGCCAGAGTTAATATTTATTTTAATGGCAGAGGTACCAAATATTCTATTCAAGACTTTACGTTCTATATTTATAGATGCGATTTTACTATAGGGTATGGTCTTTTTCATTTTTGATACTAGATTCCTTTCGATTACCAATTCATCGTCTTTAAAATAAATTAATGTTCTTTTCCACCAGACATATGATATTACAACAGCGGCTACCATTAACAAAAAAATATACTTGGCATACGAAGTTGTCCCATAGATTACAGCAAATAAAATTGCTAATGTAAACAAGGCTCCAAATAATTGTTCCAGTATAATGGAAGGATGATGTCTAAATCCATCATTGCTGTTCAATAGAACTACCTCGATTCGCAATCATTGACCTAACGAATTCATTTAACAGTTCAGCAATTTGTTCTGCATCCTGACTGTCTAAAAATTCTAATCTGACTTTACCGCCTGCAGTTGTGACTTCTATATCTGCAAGGCCAAATATATTGTTTATCGGTCCTTTTGTTATCTCAACCTGATGAATTCTTTCAACAGGAACTAAGATACGCCTCAGGATAATTATTCCGCGCTTGATGTCGATTTTTTCATTAGTAACTAGATATCGATAATGATGATAGTATATGTGTGGTGCTATAATGATATAAATGAGTGAAATAATTATCAAGATGCCCATTGAATATTTTACATACTCCAGATATTCATAGTTATGAGTATTCATTAAGTAATAAATTACATAAAATACAATAATTAAAAATATGAAGGATATGATATACCCAATATACATGGAATATATCGATTTATGATTGAGCATTTTATACTCAGTCATTATTTCACTCCAAGTATGCTCCTTCGGAGGCATCCTGAACTAGTTCTCTATACTTTTTCAAAACACCTGTAGGCTTGCGATCCAAGACAGTAATGTGTTTCATACGTTCAGTCAACTCCTCATCAGATATGCAAAGAGTTAATTTTCGTTCTGGAATATTAATCTCAATTATATCTCCATTATTCACTGCAGCTATCGGACCACAGTTAAAAGCCTCTGGAGATACATGACCAATACTACCTCCACGTGTAGCACCAGAAAATCTGCCATCTGTAATGAGTGCAACGGAATCACCAAGTCCCATACCTGCAATCAAACTTGTTGGTGAAAGCATTTCTGGCATCCCTGGCGCGCCTTTCGGACCTTCGTATCGAATAACTACAACGGAACCCGCTGTTACATTTCCTGCAGTTATTGAATCAATAGCATCCTGCTCAGAATCAAAAACAATAGCAGCACCCTTGAATTTCATCATTTTTTCACTAACGGCTGCTTGTTTAACTATCGCACCTTTTGGTGCAAGATTTCCTTTTAAAACAGCTATGCCACCTTCAGAATGAAACGGATTGTCCAAAGATCTGATTACTGCGTCATCAAGCACACTGGATTTGACTGCAATGTCCATCAATGATCTGCCATTTACTGTCGGAGTATCCTCCAGATGATCTTTCAATCGATACAGGATTGCAGGTACGCCACCTGCATTATCGAGATCTCTTATGCTGTATGGCCCACTTGGCCTTAAACTAGTTATGTGTGAAATCTGCTTAGAGATTGAATCAAACTCATCCAGAGAAATTGAATAACCAAATGACCTTGCAATTGCAGGAATGTGCAACGCAGTGTTTGTAGATCCGCCTATGGCCACATCAACTTTTATCGCATTTCTAAAGGATTTTAGGTCTACAATGTCATGAGAAGTGATATTCTTCTTTATCAATTCTACAATTTTATGCCCGGTTTCTCTTGCAATTTTTAGCTTTTTATCATCAACAGCTAGGGAAGTTCCACATCCAGTTAGGCTTAAACCAAGTACTTCCGTAAGACAAGCCATAGTATTTGCAGTAAATAAACCTGAACAACTTCCTTCACCTGGGCAGGCGGCACATTCGATACCAGTTACATAAGATTCGTCAACCTTGCCTGCTTGGTATTCCCCAATAGCTTCAAAAATGGATTGAAGATCTAAGTTTTTTCCATCTTTAACGCCGACCTCCATCGCGCCACCGGTCAGCATCATTGTAGGAATATTCATTCTCCCAGCCGCAATTAGCATACCCGGTGTAACTTTATCGCAATTTGTTACTCCTACCCATCCATCTAAAGCATGAGCTTCTACCATAATTTCGCAACAGTCCGCAATTGTTTCCCTGGAAACCAATGAGTACCTCATACCCTTGTGGCCCATTGCAATGCCATCACAAACTGCTGGTACTCCAAAAACAAAGGGGACACCCCCTGCTTCAACTATTCCTTTTTTAATCTCATCAACAAGACGATTCAGATGTATATGTCCAGGAACGATCTCATTCCAAGAATTTGCAATACCAACAAAAGGTTTTTTCATCTGTTCATCAGTCAAACCAGTTGCACGTAGCAAACTACGGCTTGGTGCTTTTTCAAGTCCTGACTTTATCTGATCGCTTCTCATTGAGTTTACGATAACATGACATGTAAAAATAATTATCCTATGATGCTTTAATAATATTCGAAAAGAACTAATAAAAAATAGATAAATGGGAAGGAGTTTAGAATGTGTTGGTTTAAGATCTCAATACGATCTCAATATTTACGCCATCAGGAACCTGAATTCTCATGAGCTGCCTTAATGCACGCTCATCAGCATCAAGATCGATCAGACGCTTGTGGATACGCATTTCCCAACGGTCCCATGTTTCAGAACCTTCTCCATCAGGACATTTCCTGACTGGAACAACTAATCTCTTAGTCGGAAGTGGAATGGGTCCACGGATCGCAACCCCAGTTCTTTGAGAAATAGATTTAATCTGACCACAGACGCTATCTACTTTCTTGGGATCTGTACCGCTTAATGATATTCTTGCTCTCTGTGCCATAGACATTCGCCCCAAAAAAATTGGGAGGGGAAGAAGATTACTGCACCTTCTTCTCAACGTCTAAACAGACACCAGCAGCTACAGTCTGACCCATATCACGGATAGCAAACCTGCCAAGCTGTGGGAATTCTTTAGCTTTCTCAATGACCATAGGCCTGGAAGGCTGAATTCTTACGATTGCTGCATCTCCAGTCTTTAAGAACTGTGGGTTCTCTTCTTTGACTGAACCGGTAGCTGGATCGAGTTTAGCCAGGAGCTCTACAAAGGTACAAGCTATCTGCATGGTGTGGCAGTGGAATACTGGTGTGTATCCAACGGTGATGACAGATGGGTGGTTAAGAACCATTACCTGAGCTTTGAATGATTTTGCAACGGTTGGTGGATTGTCGACTGGACCAGCAACATCTCCTCTGCGTACATCATTCTTGGCGATACCACGGACGTTGAAACCAACGTTATCACCTGGAATTGCCTGAGGTAACTGTTCATGGTGCATTTCGATACTCTTTACTTCACCGACAACGTGTGATGGTTCAAAGATAACCTTTGTATCTGGTTTCAGTACACCACATTCCACACGTCCTACTGGAACTGTTCCGATACCTGTGATAGTATAAACATCCTGAACAGGAAGCCTGAGTGGTAACTCGGTGGCCTTTGCTGGTTCTTTCAAGTTGTTAAGAGCTTCCAAGATTGTAGGTCCTTTATACCAAGGCATGTTTTCAGAGCGCTTGGTAGCGTTGTCACCAGTGTATGCAGAGTACGGAATAACTGGTACATCTTTGTAACCGGTGAGTTTAAGAAGCTTCTCAACTTCGCCTTTTGCTTCATTATATTTCTCTTCAGACCACTTTACAGCATCCATTTTGTTAAGACCAATGATGAGCTGCCTTACACCAAGTGTGAATGCAAGGAATAAGTGTTCTCTTGTCTGTGCCTGAGGTCCTTCAACTGCAGATACGACTAATACTGCTGCATCTGCCTGAGAGGTACCGGTGATCATGTTTTTAACGAAGTCACGGTGACCAGGTGCATCGATGACGGTGAAATAATACTTATCAGTATTGAATTTCTTGTGAGCAACATCGATTGTCACACCCCTGTCCCTCTCTTCTTTTAGAGAGTCCATAACCCATGCAAATTCAAAAGTGGCTTTTCCAGTCTCTTCAGCCATCTTTCTATATTTTTCAATCAAATATGCATCCACGTTTCCAGTATCGGCGAGCATACGACCTACGGATGTAGATTTACCGTGATCGACGTGACCGATGAAGACTAAATTCATGTGTGGTTTCTCTGCCATTTCTATGTCTCCTGAGTATATTATATCGGAATTGGTTTCACTTCATTATGTTAGTTGTATATAACGCTTATTCACCATCATGCGGAGTAATAAGCTGCATCATAAGGTTCTGGTTTCAGACCTTTTCTTGTTCTAATTTGTTCTACCACTTTGGTTTGCAATTCTGGCGGAACTGGAACAAATCCAGCATTCTCTGTAGACCATAATGCACGTCCCTGAGTAGCTCCACGAATCGTAGATGCAAATCCAAACATCTCAGCTACAGGTGCTCTTGCAACGATAGTTGTTGCTTCTCCTTCCTGAGATATTTCGTCAATTACACCTCTTCTCTGTTGCAATTCACGCAGGGCATCACCCATTACAGATTCTGGACAGTTAATGTAGATCTTAGTCAGCGGTTCCATCAGAACCCTCTTTCCTAAGCACATTGCTCCATAAACAGCAGAACGGAAAGCTGGAATAACCTGAGCTGGTCCCCTGTGAATAGAATCTTCGTGAAGCTTAGCATCCATGAGCTTAACTTTCAAGCCCATTGTTTTTTCTTGAGCTAAAGGCCCAAGATTCATGGCCTCTTCGAAACCTTGTTTACATAGTTCAATAGTTTCATTGAGGTACTGGATACCTTTTGTTCCATCGATAAAGACATTGTTATCTTTGAACATCACAACGCCTTTTGCTTCTTCACGATCCATTCCAAGGTCCTGGAGCTTCTTTGCGAGTTCTTTAGTATCCTTGATCTTACCATCTACTGAGATTTCACCAGTTTTGATTGCATCGATGATAGGCTGTTCGAGCGGAGATACTTCTACGAAGAAACGGTTGTGTTTGTTCGGAGATTTTCCTTCGAAAGTTTCACTCTTGCCTTTTACAGATTCCCTATATACAACGATTGGCGGAGACTGGTTGATCTCAATCTTGAAATCATTTACGATACGGTATGTCGTGATTTCCAAGTGAAGTTCACCCATACCAGATAGTAAGTGTTCTCCAGTTTCATTGTTAATTTCAACTTGAATAGAAGGATCTGCTTTTGCTACAGTTCTTAAAACTTCTACGAGCTTTGGTAAATCCTTCATATGCTTTGCTTCTAACGCAACTGTAACTACTGGTTCTGTATAGTGGCTGATCTTTTCAAACGGTTCGGCATCTTTAATTGATGTCACGGTTGAACCTGCAATAGCATCTTTTAGACCGGCTACTGCCACAATATTCCCTGCAGTCATTGCATCTACGGGAATACGATCCGCACCAACACTCAGAGATACAGTTTGAGAGCGCTGCATATTCGGCATGCCTGCAATCCACAGTTCTTGTCCTCTTGATAGGGTTCCAGAGAATAATCTTCCAAGTGCTACTTCACCAGCATGGGGATCGATTACAATTTTTGTAACCATCAAGGCCACTGGACCATTGGGGTCGCATTTCATCATGGACTTTCCAATTTCAGACTCCATGTCTCCCTTCCAGATTACAGGGATACGAAGTTTCTGAGCCTCAAGTGGGTTAGGAACATGTTCGATTGCCATGTTGAGAAGGACTTCATGAACTGGAGATTTTTTAGCCAGTGTCTTCTGGTCTTCATTTTTACAGAATTCATAGACATCTTTGAAATTGATGCCGCTCTTCTGCATGAATGGCACATTTACAGCCCAGTTGTGGAATGCACTTCCAAAGGCAACACTACCATCTGCAGGGTTGACCTGCCACTCTTTATTCAGAGGTTCTGGTAACTGTGCTGCAATACGGCGGTTTACATCAGTAATAATTGATGTGAATCTCTTCTGCATCTCTTCTGGGGTTACTTTAAGCTCATTGATCAGCCTGTCGACTTTGTTAATGAATAACAATGGCCTGACACGCTCTTTGATAGCTTGCCTTATCACAGTTTCTGTTTGTGGCATTATACCTTCAACAGCACAAACTAGGATAATTACACCATCAAGAGCTCTCATGGCTCTGGTAACATCTCCACCAAAGTCCACGTGACCGGGCGTATCAATCAAGTTGATAAGATACTCTTGTCCATTGTATTTGTGAACCATGGATGCATTGGCTGCATTAATCGTGATTCCTCTGGCCTGCTCCTGCTCATCAAAATCTAACATACGCTGTTGACCAGCAAGATCTTCTGACATCATACCAGCACCAGCGATTAAGTTATCGCTTAGTGTAGTTTTTCCATGGTCAATGTGAGCAGCTGTACCGATATTCCTTATGAATTCAGGGTTTTTAGCTACGGCCTGTGCCCTAGCAACATTTTCTTCCTTACGTCCCATGTGTTTTCACCCTGATTACCTTGCAGATGCAGCTACACGTTCGAGTTCTTCTTTCTTAGCTACGGCAAAAGAGGTCATATCTCCCTTGGAAGCCAGCATTAATTCATCAGCGAGACAGTCATCTGCTGACTTTTTGCTTTTAAAAGAAGCATCAACTGAACCTTTAGCAATATTTCTGAGAGCGATGTCCAATCTTCTAGCTGGAGAGATATCCACAGCCTTAGGTACGGAAATTCCACCAAATTGCAGCCTTGTAATCTCTTCGCGAGGTGCAGCATTTTCAATAGCCTCTACGAGTACCTGAAGAGGATTATTTCCAGTTTTCTTTTCAATAATCTCAAAGGCACCCTGTACGACTTTGATAGACTTTACCTTCTTGCCAGTATATACTTCGGTCCTCATGAGATTGTTAACTAATCTCTCAACAACACTCATCTTAGACTTTGCAAATGACTTGTTGGCATGCTTTCCACCAGAATGTGGCACGGTGATGGGGGAGAGGTCTATGTATTTAGCTAATCCGCCGTCCCTGATGGCGATGTCAGTCATATCATACTTACCAAAGAGCAAAATATTGCTCTGAATCTGAGTTTCTCCGTCCACAGTTTTCACCTAACCGGCTTCTCCTTACGACCTCTTACAAGTTCGTTAAGGGAAACGTTGTTTACTAAGATGACTTTATAACGGACACCAGGAATATCTCCATACGATCTTCCCATTCTGCCACCGATGCCTTCAACCATAACTTCATCGTGTTCATCAATGAAGTTGATAGCACCGTCTCCTACTGCAAAAGCAGTAATTTGACGTCCGTTCTTGATGAGTTGAATCTTTACGCATTTCCTGATAGCGGAGTTAGGCTGTTTTGCTTCGATACCGACTTTTTCCAAAACGATACCGCGGGCTTGAGCTGCACCTTCTAATGGGTCAGACTTCTCCCTTAATTTCAACATCCTCCGCTTGTATTTGCCGTCAGACCATCTTGATTTCTGATGATCGTGTTTCAGCTTACTAGCAGTATATAGACCTCTAGCCAATGTTTCACCTTCTTATGTCAGAAGCGGTTCCCCATAATGGTAGCTATATTTAATAGTTAAGGGTCAAGAACCTGCTGAATTGCATGATTCTGCTTGAATTGTGATTATTTCGCTTCACGACTTGATAAGCTTGGAAGATAGCTTACCTATATTACATTATCTAATAGTCTTGCAGCTGGAATAAAGGCGAGGAGTACGATTTTACACGCTGCGATCCAACAGATCGGCTGGACTCGTGTTAGTTTACAGGATTCTAAGTCATTGACTGCTGCAGTCGGTGAATTCAGAATTCACAATTTTCAATTATCCAGTCAACACAGAGTTCACTGTATGTACAAAAACAGAATGTTTCCTGAATGATCCTGTAATATTATAGTAATGAATATTACAGTATTACATCAATTTTAGGTGACCCGTGAGTTTATCTAAGACCTCATTAGACCCTGGGCCAAATCCTATACACGTTACTGTACCGGGAGGCACTTCGGTTAATCCTGCATCAATAACAGTTGAAGAGACGACCCCCATCGACTCCGCAGAAGCTTTGAGTTCATAAAGTTCTCTTAATGTGTCAACTTTCACAACTATTTTTCTTTGACCTTCTGCATACCATTTTTCGAATACTAATGGATTTTTCTTTTTAGATGCAAAAGAGCATGAAACTGCAGCGTGTGCAGCTTGTGCGGCCATTTTACCTGGAGAGAGTTTTATGTCTTTCCTCATGGCTATTACCATTTTGTATTCCATGAGCCGTGAGAATATTGAAAGCTATATTAATATTCAGTATTATGAAGTCGGCAAAGTGCAAATAATTTAATTAATCAGTATTGTGTCCTCCATGCATGTTTGAATTAATCCGTAGGGATGGGTTAGCAAGAACTGGAAAGCTATCTACACCTCATGGAATCCTTGAAACTCCTGCGTTACTACCTGTGGTAAATCCAAAACTCAGTACTGTACCACCGAGAGAGTTGTATGACATTTTTGGATTTAAAGCAATAATTACTAATTCATATATCATCAGAAGCGATGAAAAACTAAAAGAAAGGGCGTTGAATGAAGGTTTGCACCAGATGCTTGACTATCCTGGTGTAATCATGACAGATTCCGGAACTTTTCAATCTCACATGTATGGAGAAGTTGAAGTTAAAAATGAGGATATCGTTAATTTTCAAAGAGAAATTGGCTCCGATATTGGAACTGTTCTTGACATATTTACAGAACCGGAATGGAGCGAGGATAAGACATCTCATGCAGTGGATGTAACAATCGACCGTACGGGTGAAGCAGCTAAACTCAAAGGAGATATGCTGCTTGCCGGCGTAGTTCAGGGTTCCATATATCAGAACCTTAGAGAAAACTGCGCTAAACGCATGGCACTTTTGGATGTTGATGTTCATCCCATTGGAGGAGTTGTTCCGTTGATGGAACAGTATCGTTTTTCAGATCTGGTTAATGTAATTATTTCATCTAAAAAAGGTTTGGATCCCAGCAGGCCCGTTCACCTTTTTGGAGCCGGTCATCCTATGGTATTCGCATTAGCTGCACTTCTTGGATGCGACATGTTCGACTCTGCATCCTATGCAAAGTTTGCTAGAACTGACCGCTTTATGTTCCCAGAAGGTACCGCAGGGCTGCAGGATATGAAAGGCCTGCATTGCAATTGTCCTGCATGCAGCGGCCACAGCTATGATGAAATTACAAAAATGAAACCTGCTGAAAGAACTGCTCTTATTGCAAGACATAATTTATGGGCCTCGAAATGCGAGATTGAAAGAGTAAAAAGAGCAATACTAGAAGGCGACATCTGGGAATTGGCAGAAAGAAGATGTCGTGCTCATCCAGCACTTCTTAGTGCGCTGAGAACTCTCGAAAAACATAAGGATTTCTTAGAACAGTACGAACCGCTGAGCAGAGATAATTCACTGCTATATACAGGAATTGAAACACTCAACAGACCCTCATTCCTCCGTTATTCAAAAAGATTCTTTTCAAGATATGAATATCCTGCATCTGAGGCTCTGGTGGTATTCGAAGACAGCACGGGTAAACCATATCACAGATATAGAGAAGGAGAAATCAACAAGATATCTGAAAAATATGATGCTCATTTTATGGTACATACACCGTTTGGACCCGTTCCCATTGAATTAGATGAGATATATCCGATTGCTCAATCCCTGTTCCCTGATCCAGAGGATATGGAGACAAAAGAATATTCTCGTGCGCAGATGGAACACATGTCCCATAAACATCCATATGCATTAACCATGATGTGGGATGAGAACAGTACACTGGACGCATTGGATATGATGTGCCAAGAAACACCTAAGTTCGATATGGATAGAGCTAGGGTGAAAGCAGTTTCAGATTATCAATTCGGGACCGGTGCAGGAAATGCATTCTTAGACGGTGAAGTTTCAATTATAAAATCAAAAAGCACTGGTAAGATCAGAAATGTGCTTCTAAACGGCCAGCATATCTTGTCTATGCGCGCTAATGATGGTTTCTTTACTCTCAGGCCAGAAGGGGCACATATCCTCATGAAGACATTTCCGGCCCCAAAACTAAGAGTTGTTGTGAATGATGACGCAATTCCATTCAACAGAGAAGGAAAAAATGTATTCTGCTCATTTGTTGAAGACTGCGATAAGGACATCAAACTGATGGATGAGGTCATGGTAGTTGATTCATCTGACAATCTAATAGCAATAGGCCGCGCAATGATGATCAGGGAAGAGATGTTGTCATTCCAAACTGGAATAGCAGTTAAAGTAAGAGAAGGAATAAAAGAAGCTTAGAACTATCGATCTTGATGGTTCATTCTCCACTGGCTGCATCAAATGTCATTTCTGCAATTTTGATGCACGCCAGTAAATCTTCCATTGTGTGCAGCATCTGCATAGGCGTATCTGAAGAAGAACTTACGATTACTTTTTTACCTTCCATGTACGCATTGACGTAATTGAAATTATCAGGAGATATTGACTCCATCACCACATTAGCCTCTTCATCAGATGCGTATTCCAGTTCAATTTTGCAATTCACAGTCATGAACCTTGAACGATTCAATACAGAATAAAGCTTCTGCTGCATAGTTAACAAAAAAATGGTTAAAAATGGTTTAAAAATATTAGTTATCCATTAAATCTTATTTTTGTATAACAGATAGACTAATATTGCCACGATGCTGCAGATTATTGCGATTGCAGTGTAGAACCAATCTGGTTGATTATTCCTTTGTGTATCATCGGTGGAATCTGCCAGTTTTTCCCATTCAGCAACAAGAGTCACATCACCAGTTATTGCTGAAGTAAAATCGTATTCCTCATCATTTAGACTCCAATGAGAGAATTTATATCCATCTTTTGTAGGCTCATCTGGTACTTCAACCACTTGTCCAGATTCAACATTGACTAATGAAATTTGAACACCATCCACTAAAAATGATACCACATATTCAGGTATTTTTTCCCATACTGCAACAAAATGTACTGATTTGGATGGCATCTTGAACATGGCGCCTTCAGAGTATGTGATATCGCCATAATGCCAACCTGCAAATGTATAACCATCTTTTGTTAAATTTCCTGGACCTGGTATCTTAAACCGGTCCCCAGATTCAAAATATGAAGTAATAGGGACTTTACCTCCAGTGTTATAATTGCCATCATACTGAACTTGATAGTCTACTGAATATGTGTACCACTTAGCGTACAGCGTAAAATTTTCGATAACGGGAGCATTTGCAGAATAAAGAACACCATATTCTTTATCCGCATACCATCCAATAAATGTGCTGTTATACCGCTCAGGATCGTCTGGAAGTTTTAATACATCATGATAATTAACTTCTATAGGAGCTATTGATGTACCGCCAAACGTTTCAAATGAAACCGTCAGGAGATATGGATCCCAGATAGCATATAAGTCTAAGCTCTCTGGAATATTGCCTAGATTATCTGGATCAATTGTGTATGTTCCTGAATGATGTATGTATTTGCCGCCCAGCGGATTTGAGCACCAACCAATAAAGGACGAACCATTATCGGACCATTCTAAATTTTCTGGAGTTTTATCAATAAAGATAATGTTTTTGTACAAGGGTTCGGAGATGCATTCTTCTAGGTTTTGCGAATCATTCGAATGATATATTACATCGATTGAATTATCTTCACCTAATAATTCATAATTTGAAATATTTTGTAAAGCTTCATGTTGATACCCCCCCCCCCC
>ENA-OROK01000683-OROK01000683.1-human-gut-metagenome-genome-assembly--contig:-NODE-683-length-38397-cov-6.745658_pt1 | contig 38397 bp, 32 predicted proteins | sample MGYA00242127_ERZ509046 | MGnify/ENA primary metagenome ERZ509046 (study PRJEB26280, sample SAMEA2338728) | human gut metagenome | biome: human gut; feature: human-associated habitat; material: faeces... | reverse complement strand
AATATCAGACTATTTGTCTAATTATTAGTAAGTTAATTTATAGAACATCCCATAACAGATTTGGTTGTAATGAAGCAATTAGACGGTTGGTTGCTGCCATTCTATTTTGGTTAGTTCGTTGTCTTATAAAGACTTTAATTTCTTCATAGACATCCCATTTAGGGGAATCTTGACTTTCTGCAATAGCTTTAAGCATCGGAGCTAATTCATTCCAATCATCCTTTATCTTAGTCTTTTCTTCATCTGTAAAATACCCTTGCTTTAAAGATGATACACATTGGTCTCCTCCTCGTTCAAAGAACTCATAAAACAAATCCTGGTCCCAATCTTGCCATCTTTCACAAGCCTTTGCGCTTTCTATGAATTTTGGCACAAAGTCGCAATAATTATCATGCCATTCTTGCCAAATATCAATTTTGTTGATAATGTCTTGTAGTTCCATATTACACCTAATTTCCGCAGCACTATGAGTTAGTATTTTTAAGTACCTGAGCAACAAAAAGTTGCTCAGAATTTTGCCATGTCGGATTTTTCACCTACCTTAGTGCTGCAAAAAGAAGTATAGCAAAATCTCCGAATGACATGGCAAATGTACAAATAAAATCCGAGATACTTACTCCTTTTGGAGGAATCTTTCCGATCATGGATCAATTTAATACTCTTTTGGCGAAAACTGGCGAAAACGGAACATACCCACCCACTCGAAATAGTAGTATTGACTCTTTGGAAGCGAGTGTTGGCTTGCATATTGCCCCCGAGCTTGTCGTGGCGACAAGCGTTTATTTTCACCCCTTTTTATGAAGTTAACTTCGCAGGCCTACGAAGTCAATATACTTTTTCGAGCCATTTTAGTGGGGTCAGCCGAGAGGGCAGGAAGCCTGCTCACGACTGCATTTTGGACATCATTTTCAAGACATCAAACAAACAGCATTCTTTCATTTCCCCGCCTCCATAAATACGGCATAGTCTAAGGCCAAGTATGTCGTTCAATGTTGTTTTCAAAAGCATGACAGAGAAGGCCATGATGGTGTGCAACTTGGTGTCACTTTCGACCAGCCCATCACCTCGGTGAGGAGTTCGATCCAGAAAATCTGGCTCTCGCCCTTCTCATATCCCCTGCCTTCCCATTTCTTGGCGAAGTCAGCGGCAGCCACACTTTGTTGTTTCTCTGTCTAGATTTTGTTTTTCTTCCAGATACAAAGATAGCCATTAAAAACAGAGTTTCCAAAAGATCCGGGATAAAAATATCATTATCCGCGCTTCATAGAGCGTCATGTCAGAGAAAAAACGTATATTTGCATTCTAATTGCGATTGATTAAAGAAAGAGCAGACACTTAACAAGATAAAAGGAGAGGAGAAAGCATGGAGGACAGAGAACGATTGCTAAAAGGTTGCCCAGAGTTCGACCGCCTTGCCTTTACCGTGCTGGCTATCGAAGCCTCGGCACAGAAAATGGGCATATCGCCATCTGAAATGAGAAGGCGGCTGGACAAAGTGGGACTTATCAAGAGTCTCATTCAGGACTGCTATGAGACATTGCATACCGAAAGCCGCGAAGCTGTAGCAAACGACGTGGTCGAGGCTCTTAAAAATTGGGAGAAAGAAGAATAATGGAAAAGCAAACATTATATCATGGCTCAAACGTCATTGTGGAGCAGCCATTAGTAAGCATTGGTAGAAAAGACTTGGATTTTGGTCCAGGCTTTTACCTCACGCCATTGTTTGAACAAGCATCCCAATGGGCTGTTCGTATCAAGACAATTAGACGAGCAGAATTTGCAATAGTAAACGCCTACGAACTCGATCTGCTACCCAACTACAACACAAAGCGATTCGATGCTTACGACAAAGAATGGCTCGACTTCGTTGTAGACAGCAGGACAGGAAAACAGCCCTGGAGTGGTTTTGACATTATAGAAGGTGGCGTTGCTGATGATCGTGTCATCGATGCCGTCGAAGCCTACATCAATGGTTATGCTGACGTAGAGCACACACTCCGCCAGTTGGTTTATCACAAGCCCAACTACCAAATATGCATTTTAAACCAAAAGATAGTTGACAACTATTTACAATTCAAGTCATACGAAAGGATATAATTATGTTAGACTTTTTATTGTGGAACAAAATAGCACGTATCATTGCACAACTGGCAGACACGCTGCATATATCAACAGACCGGGCGCTGCAAATCTTCTATGACTCGGAAGTCTGCCAAATGCTTCACGACAAAGAACTTGGGCTGCATCTGATGAGCGACACCTATATTGTCAACGACTTGATAGAGGAGCTACGGAGAAAGCAATAGGCTGACTTCCGTGAGGCTTCCTCGGAAGGCACACCCGATATCGAAAACGTTAAACGTTAAAACGTTAGTAGGGCGGGCCCGACAAGCGCACCCACCCTACCACTATATATATAATCCCAATTACTCTTCAAACTCTACCAGCGCCTGGCGGAAAACGGAGCGTACCCGGCCCAGTATCACCAACGAATGCTCCAGTTGCAGACGCAGGGAAGCCTCATCGCTATAGAAGAACTCGCAACTGGCCGTGACCTCCGTGAGGTTGGTGTCTATGTAGATCTTTGCCAGCCTCACCTCCCGCGTGAGTTTGTTGCAGACGGTGAGGACCTTGATCTCCTCGCCTTCGCTCATCTCGTAAAACTGCGGCAGCATGACCACGAGGAAGGGAGTTTCCTCCTGCTGGGTGGCAAGCACATAGAGGTGCTTCATCTGAAAGCGAAACAACACGTCGCCGTCGCTATCCACCCGCGGCTGGTAGCCCATGTCTTCCAGCACGCTGATGACCATTGATCTTTTGTCCATAAGAATGTCCTCCAGTTATGATTCGTTGTCGTCCGTCAGTTCCTCGCAGCCCTCGCTCGTATCGTCGCTATCGGCGAACTGCTCCTCGATGGCCTTCACCGCCTTGCTGGCGAAGACCACGCCAGCCTCCAGATGGGCAATCATCCGAGAGATCAAGGCCTCCAGATCCTCGCCGCCAAAGAGCTCGCGCTCGTAGCAGAGCCACATGCTATGGCCCGGGGTGAACGCCTTGACATATTTCAGCGAGGCGTTGATCTTCTCCGAGAGCGCACAATATGTGGCGACATTCTCCTCGTCGTATTCATAGAAGCCTGGGAGCGCAATGGTCAGGAAGTCTTCGTCGTCCTCGTTGCACAGATAGAGAAGCGTCATGCCCTCATACTCAAACTCATAGCCGACGTCGTCGCTCTTCTCCAAGCAGAAACCAAGACGGGCAAAAGCCTCTAAGATTTTTTCTTTCATAATCGTTTACATTGATGGGTTATACGTTGTTGTTATCGAAATCCGATGCTGGCCGGCTGACCGCCCTTGTCCTTGGGCGAAAACTCCCTGTGGACGCGCTGGTATTCGCGCAGGTCGCGACTGCTGACCGAGGGGCTGCGCCCAGAGATGATCTCTTCGAGCTGCTTCTGGGTGATATTCTGCAGCGTATGCTCTCCGCAGCCTATCGCCTCGTTGAACTTCTTGCGCGCTGCCGACTTCACGATATAGTTGATGTCGCTGCAGTTGTAGCCTTGCGTCAGGTGGGCAAGCCGGTCCATGTCTATGCCCTCTTCCCTTGGCAACTTGGCCAGTTCCAGGGCAAACAGACTCTTGCGGGCCTCGTGGTCGGGCATGTCCACATAGACCAGTTCGTCGATGCGTCCCGTCCTCAGCACGGCCTTGTCGATGCGCTCGGGATGGTTGGTGGCGGCAAGGACATAGACCCCTTTGTCGGAAGCATGGTTGAGCATACAGAGAAACTCGTTCACCTCGCTGTCGTAGTGCTGGTTGTTTTCGTTTCCTGTGCGACGCGGCACCATGGCGTCAAACTCGTCAAAGAAGAGCAATGCCGGCGCGTGTCTCTCCGCATTCTTGAAGACCTCGCCGATCTTCTCCTGCGTGCCGTGCACCATGGTGCTGGCCAAATCGTCCGGGACGACCTTGACAAAGTGGATGCCAACCTCCTCAGCCATTTTCTCGGCAAAGAACGTCTTGCCACATCCCGCAGGCCCATAGAAGAGCATGGAGGGAGGACGGATGCCGTAGGCGTCGGCCAGATCACGATGTTGGAGCACATTGATGAAGCCCTCCTTGACCCTCTGCTTCAGGTCCTCCATGCCGGCAATGTCGCCAAAGCCATTGCCATGCTTCTTGGCCGTCGGCTGAGGCTTGGACCTGGACTTGCTGCTTGACTGATCGCTCGTCTGGTCGCTCGTCGGCTTCCTCTGGGGAACCGCTGACTTTCCGCCACTGATGCGGCGGAGCCATTCCTTTTCGGCTGTTGTTCTATCCATCTTTGCGTCCTCCGTTTTTCGTTTTCGTTGTACGATGTTTATGTCCGTAGTCGTTGCACGACGTTTATATTCGTTTTCGTTGACGATCTTTATATTCGTAGTCGCTGCTCGACGTCTATGTATATAGAGGGCGAAAAGCATGGAGATTCTATCAGCGCAAGTGTGTTCTACCAAGTTTTTTATCCTGAAGCTCTGCTGGTTTTGACGCTAAGAAGACAACCTTCCCGATGGTAACTTAAGACCGACTTCGATGATAACTTATGAGTGGCACGGAGGGTAACTAAAGGCTGCAGCCTGGTCGATTGTGTCGCTTTGATTTTTGCGCTTCCATTTTTTATTCTTACTTTTGCAGACATCATTCAGGCCCATCGGGTGAACCATCCACAAGAATTTAATGTGGCAACTACGGCAATCACCTGGTGATGAAGAAATGGATGAAGAAAAGAAAGAAATAAAGAAAAGAAAGATTTGAAAATGACAAAAGGATCACTTATACTTCTATCGTCAGTCATGATACTCGTGTCAACTCTCACCTGTCGGGCTGCCTGTCCCGACTCGATCCGCCAGCAAAAGATGTTGGAGGAGGAGCAGGACTTCTTGGCCAATATGAAGCCAGGACTGCAGCATATACAGATGATGGCCGTAAGGAAAGCAATGGAAGGCAATGACACCGAACTACAGCAGATAAGGCAGAGCCGAAACCAGCCGCCTACTTTGCCGGAAGGCGTCAAGACTTTCTATCCGAGAGAGAACATCTGTCTCTTCTCTCCCAAGCATGAGACTGACCGCAAGCGCCCCATCCTGCTCTACCTCCATGGCGGAGGATGGTGCTTTGGCAGCATCAACAGTTGCGCGCGGTTCTGTGCCGCTGTAGCCCTGGAGGCCGACTGCCTGGTGGCAGCATTAGACTATCGTCTGGCACCAGCCCACCCCTACCCTGCCCCACTCGAAGATTGTCAAAGGGCAGTACTTTACCTGCAAGAGCACGCGGCCGACTGGGGAGGCGACACCACGATGATAGCCGTAGGAGGAGACAGTGCTGGGGGCAACCTGGCATTGGCAACCGCCATGTCAGCATCGGGCATTCGCAAAGTGATACCGATATATCCCGTGACCAAACTCTTCACCGAGAGGACTCTTTCTTGGGAAAAGTATGCCAAGGGGTATGGCAACGATGCGGAGCTCCTCGAAGCGTTCAACGAAGCCTATGCCAATCGTCAGGAGCGCAACCCGCTCGTGTCGGTAGGCCTGTGTGATGACGACGCACTGAAAGCGCTACCGCCTGCGCTATTCATATCGGCAGGCCACGACATTCTCCTGGACCAAACTGCAGAACTTGTCCAGCGCCTCCACAACCTTGGCAGACCCGCCATCTACCGTGTCTATCCCACCGCCACCCATCTATTCATAACAGTCCCAGGACAGCCCACAGCCTTTGAAGAAGCCGTCAAGGACGTGAGCAGGTTTCTGAACGACCATCATGCGGCCAAGTGACTTCCACATGAGATTCATAATGGCATGAGGACCAATTGGGTTTAGCAGAAAGTTGGCAAAATATTTGGCAATATGGGAATAAAATTATATTTTTGCAAAATTGAACAAGAGCATAACATTTAAAACAAGAAGATTATGGCAATAGAAATAAAGTCAATACCCGTCCTTCACGGTGAAGCAGCGGCTCGTTTCGTAGAAGCAGCTGACGAGGCATTGGAAAAGCGTGGTTCCATCGACTTCTCAAAACAAGTAGCCAAGACTCGTACCATATTAAAACGTTCAAGGTTGTACATTTAATATGTTAGAGCAGTGTGATTTCATGGAACTGACAGAGGAAGTCTTGCAGCAATGTAAAAGCTTCACCTGCAAGGATGAGGACATAACAGAGTTCTTCACCCATGACTATGCAGACTATACGTATCAGTTGCTTGGAAAATCATATTGTTTTGTCAAACCTGACACGTATGAAATTGTTTGTGCATTCACTGTAGCCAATTCAAGCGTAAAAGTAGATTCACTTCCATCTGGTCTTAGGAACAAATTGAATCGAAAAATACCTAATGCCAAGCGGAAGCCACAATATCCTGCGGTTTTAGTTGGACAATTGGCTGTTAGCGATTCTTTTAGTGGATATCATATTGGAGATGAGTTGTTGGACTTCATCAAGTCATGGTTTATTGACCCATTGAACAAAACGGGATGTCGATACATCGTAGTAGATGCCGTCAATCATCCGAAAGTCTTTGAATATTATCAACGAAACAACTTTAAATTTCTGTTTTCATCAGATGAAGAAGAGTGGATGTTCTTACACTATAAAGACCAAGAGCCACCCACTCCCACAGAGCCTATCAGAACACGACTGATGTATTTTGACTTGATTTATCTACGCACGAAATAGGCAAGCCATAGCGGATGATGCCGCTCTATAGACAAAATAAGTTTGTTATCAAAACGAGAAGTATGAAAAAGAATTGGATGATTTGGGGACTCGCCGCCATGGCGCTGATGTCCTCCTGTACAGACCAGAAGACCGCACCAACCGCGGACAACGACACCACCAGCGTGGCCCAAGACACGGCCTCTATCGACAGCATGGACCTGACCTCCATCGCCGGCACCTATGAGGGCACCCTCCCTGCCGCCGACTGCCCGGGCATCAAGACCGTGCTCACCATCCATGCCGACAGCACCTACCAGCTGACGCAGGACTACCTGGAGCGCAAGGACGGCCACGACGAGGCCAGCGGCGTGCTGCGCGTGCTCGACGGCAAGGTACTGGTGCTCGAACGCCCGTCGAGTGGCGAGCAGACCTACTACAAGGTGCAGGACGACCAGCACGTCGTCATGACCGACTCGCTGGGCAACGAGCCCGAGGGAGAGACGGCCAAACTGTATGTGCTCACCAAGACGAAGTAGGACGCTGAGGCGTCTTTCTTCACGCCACGCAACGACCTGACGACTATATCTTTTGGGGGCTGTGTCAAACCATTGGTTTTGGCACAGCCCCCAAAGCATATACCGACAAGGCAAACGCCTCGCACGCCCCGCCTATTCCCCCTCGGGCAAGGCTGGGACAATGCGACGGACGTGGCCTTCCCTGCGAGAGAGAATCAGGGGCACGCGCTCCACCACCACGACCGAGGTGTCGAGACCGAGCGCCTTGGGCTCGTCGATGCTGATCTTGCCTATGAGCGCATAGAGACTCATCAAGAGGTTGTGGCGACGGTCGAACGAGTCTTCGGGATAATAGACGCGATGGATGATGATGAAGCGGAAGTCGCCCGCCACACCATAGCGCCGCAAGGAGGGGTAGCAGCTGGTCAGATCCACCCTGCCCTCTGCCACCAAGTCCTCGACGACCTGGCGCAGATAGAGACTCACACGAGGCTCTATGCGGAAACCGATACGCATCGTCACGCTATAGAGCGTGTCCTCCACCAGCGTGCTGCAACTATACTCCAGCGTATCGGGCGCATCCACATACTCCAGGTTGATGAGCCAATAGTGGTCGGCACGCTTCGGCTGCTTGTTGATGATGGAATAGATCAGTTTGTCGTCCACGGTACTCTCCTTTCCCGTATGATTGACATAGACCAGGTTGGAGGCATACTTGGGTATGCGATCGTCGGCCTTGATGTCGGAGATGATCTGATAGTAGTCGCTCAGCGGCTTGCTGGAGATATGCTGACGGCGAATACGTTTGGCACGCACCCACACCAGCATCATGCAGAAAAGAACGCCCGCGATGAGCAACGTACACCATCCTCCGGCAAGAAACTTGGAGAGGTTGGCGGCCAGGAAGATGCCCTCTATGACACAGTAGCTGCCGACAAAGACCATGCAGAGGATGCGCGACACGCCCCTTTGGCGCAGGTAGAAGCCCAGGAGCAAGGTGGTCATCAGCATCGTGATGGTGATGGCAAGTCCGTAGGCGGCCTCCATGTGGGAGGAGTCGCGAAAGAGGAGGAGGATCAGCACCACACCGATATACATGGCCATATTGACCGCAGGGATAAACAGCTGGCCCTTGACATGAGTGGGATGCTTGATGCGCATCCGAGGCCAGAAGTCGAGGTTCATCGCCTCGCTCAAGATGGAGAACGTGCCACTGATGAGGGCCTGGCTTGCCACGATGGCTGCCCCTGTAGCCATCACGATGGAAAAGATCAGCAAGCCTTGAGGCATGATGGCATAGAACGGATTGACCGAAGCCGCCACGTCGGCATGGCAGAGGATCCACGCTCCCTGCCCGAGATAGTTGAGGATGAGCATCGTCTTGACAAAGGCCCAACTCACGGTGATGTTTCGCCTACCACAATGTCCCAAGTCGGAATAGAGCGCCTCCGCACCCGTAGTGCAGAGAAACACCGCGCCCAAGACGAGAAACCACTCGGGCGACGTCGCCAGCAGCCGCAGAGCATAATAGGGATTGAGCGCCCGGATCACCTGCGGATAGGAGACGAGGCTGATCGTGCCGACCACACCCAGCAGGAGAAACCACAGCAGCATGAAGCCACCAAACGACTTGCCGATGCTCTCCGTGCCGAAGCGCTGCACGAAGAAGACGACGGTGATGATGGCCAGGGTGATGGGGAGGACGGGCAGATGTGGACTGACGCTCTCCAAACCCTCGATGGCCGTGGTCACGGTGATGGCAGGCGTGATGATGCCGTCGGCCAGCAAGGTACCTGCTCCCATAAGGGCCAGCAGATAGATCCACTTTCTCTTGTGGCGACGCAGCAGGGCGTAGAGCGCCAGAATGCCTCCCTCGCCATGGTTGTCCGCCCGCAGGGCCACGAGGACATACTTGACGGTAGTCTGCAGGGTAAGCGTCCAGATGATGCAAGACAGCGCACCCAAGATCATCGGTTCGTCCACCCTTTGGCCCACATGGAGGATGGCCTTCATCACATAGAGAGGCGACGTGCCAATGTCGCCAAAGACAATGCCCAGCGTGACGAGCATTCCAATCCACCCCATACGGTTGCAGCGCTTCTCGGCAGTGCTTCCATTTCTCAAGTTACTCATACCATGAATACAATCAATTCGTTATACCTATTTGGAAAGAAGCCGCAAAGTTATGGCTTAAACCACAGAGCCTAGAATAATTTAACATCACTTAGCGAGTTTAACGGTCGTTACACAAGCACCACCCTCACCACTCCTCCACAAAGAAAAGCACTACCCTCACCTCTCCCCCACAAAGAAAATCGGCCATTGGAAACGACTTCTTCCGTTTCCAATGGCCGACCTGCCACTACCGCGACCCCGCGTCAATACACCTTCACCTCGTCCGTGAAGACCCACTCGCCAGGATTGTCCTCCTTGGCGGAGATACGGACGAAACGCGCCTTCTGCTTCTTGCCCTGATACGTCACCGTACGCGTACCGACCACATTGAGTCGCTCGCGGGTGTACGCCTGGTCATAAACGGGCACGAAATGGTCGCCGTCGCTGGAGATGCTGATGGTGACGCGGCTGGGATAGAATACCCATGCGCCGTCGCTCTGCATGAAGTCGAGGCTGACGGTACTAAACCGCTTCTCCTCGCCCAGGTCGATGGTGATGTCGAAGGGAGCCACCGTCGTGTCGCGACGCTGCATGAATCCCTGCCAACGGCCGTCGCCATAGGACCATCCGCCACACATCCCGTCGGTCAGCGTGCCATCGCCCTGTCCCACATACGACTGCGAGTAGGGCTGGTGATAGGTCACTCCTGCCCCGACAGCCAGATGGCGCACGGGCTTCTGCTTCTCCTTGCGGTCTCCCTTCTCCCGTCTGAGGTCGAAGGCCTGGACATGCTGCGCAGCCAGCCACGGATATTGCGCCACGACGGCAGCACTCAGCTCCTCGTAGGATCGGCTACGTCCACTCCATCCCACCTCGGCGATGGCCAGTTCGCGGGGATAGAGCATATACTCCGCATAGTCCTCCGTCTTGATATACTCCGTCCAGAGATTGCCCTGCACACCCAGCACACGACCCGTGAAGCCATCGCCACTATAGGGCGCGGGATCAAAGTTCCAGAGATTGCGCAGTGGCTGATAACTTCCTCCGGCAAAGGGCTCCGTGGGCGGAGCGTCCTGGTAGCGGTCCAGGTAGTAGTCGCCAGGCGAGAGGATCACGTTGTGACCCCTACGCATGGCCCGCTGAGCCGCCTTGATGTCGCGCCATACCATCACGTTGACGTTCTCGCCAAGCGAAGGCGCGTGGGCAGCCAGACTGTCGTCGAGCACCTCATCCCATCCGATGGCCTCCCTACCCTCCAGCCGGAGATAGGCGGCGATGCGCTGGATGAGATACCCCTGCAGGTCCGCCGTACTACGGAGTCCCAGCAGCCGAGCCTTGCGCTGGCAGTTGGGACACGATCCCCAGCTACCCTTGCCTGCCTCGTCGCCACCGATATGGATCCACTTCGACGGAAACACCTCCATCACCTCGTCGAGGATGTTGTGGAGCACGGCATAGGTCGTCTCGTTCGACGGACACACATCGCCTTGCGCCTCCTGGTTGCCCTCACACTTCAGTTGGGGACAAGCCGCGGTCAACTCCTCGCTATGTCCCGGCATCTCGATCTCGGGCACGACCGTGATGCCTTTCTTGGCAGCATAGGCCACCAGTTCGCGCATCTCGTCCTTCGTATAGTAGCCTCCATAGGCCCCGGGGTCCCCCTCCCTCATATAGCGGCGGTCGTTGTCGATCCACCATTTCGTCCAGTCGCTCTCCGTGCGCCATGCCGCCTTCTTCGTCAGTTCGGGATAGCGGTCTATCTGCATGCGCCATCCTCCCGCATCGGTGAGGTGGAGGTGGAGGCGATTGACCTTGTAATGGGCGAGGACATCCACCTGCTTCTTCAGAAAACTCAGCGGGAAGAAATGGCGGGAGATGTCGATCATGCAGCCGCGCCACTCATAGCTCGGCCAGTCCTCGATATCACAGACGGGCAGCAGGACTCCCTTGCGGAGCTGGCTGATGGTCTGTGTGGCATAGAAGAGGCCTGTGGAGTCGGCATAGGCCACCCGCATCGTGTCGGGCGTGATATGAAGTCGGTAGTACTCCTTGCCGTGGTCCGCCCCAGAAGTCTCCTCCATCAGGACGACACCCTTTTGCGGATTGAAAGTGCCCTTGCCAAAGACGGCCTGCTTCGGCTGCGGCAACAGTTGCTGTGCGCCGACGGGAGTGACGGCAACAGAGAGCGATACGGCGGTCAGTGCCGCCAGGATAGTATTTCTTTTCATAACCTTAGCAATGGTCAAGTGATGGTAAAGAAGTATAGCACGCGTCAGTCGATGAAGCGGCGGGTGATTTTTTCATAGGCGTCGATGCGGCGGTCGCGCAGGAAGGGCCACCAGCGGCGCACATTCTCGCTATGCTTGAGGTCGATGTCGAACAGGCGCAATGCCTCCTCGCTGTCCGACCCCTGCCAGAGGAGTTCGCCCTGCGGCCCAGCCACAAAACTGGATCCCCAAAACTGGATGCCACCCGAGCAGGCCTGTCCCTCCGTCTTGCCTACAGGCGAAGGCTCGAAGCCCACCCTGTTGACAGCGACGACAGGAAGTCCGTTGGCCACAGCATGGCCGCGCATCACGGTGGTCCACGCCGTGCGCTGGCGCTGCTGCTCCTCCTCGACGTCAGAGGGTTCATAGCCGATGGCCGTCGGGTAGATCAGTATCTCTGCCCCCTGCAAGGCCATCAGGCGCGCTGCCTCCGGATACCACTGGTCCCAGCAGACCAACACGCCCAAGCGGCCCACACTCGTGTCGATGGGCCGGAAACCGAGGTCGCCAGGAGTAAAGTAAAACTTCTCATAGTAGGCCGGATCGTCGGGGATGTGCATCTTGCGATACTTGCCTGCGATCGTTCCATCGCGCTCTATCACCACGGCCGTGTTGTGATAGAGACCTGCCGAGCGGCGTTCAAAGAGCGACGTGACGATGACGACGCCCAGACGTTTCGCCAGTTCACCATAAAACTGGGTCGATGGACCGGGGATCGGCTCCGCCAAGTCGAAGTTGGCTACGTCCTCCGTCTGGCAGAAGTAGAGCGAGTTGTGCAACTCCTGCAGTACGACGAGCTGCGCCCCCTCCTGGGCCAGTTGCTCCACGGAGGCAGCCAGACGGCGCATGTTGTCCGCCACGTCGGCGGTATTGTGTTGTTGTACGATTCCTATTTTCATTGTGAGTCTTGTGATATATTCTACGATATGAGGGCCAACGGGGCTTTCCCTCCGCCCCAGCCCCTTCGGTTTATTCGCCTCCTTGGGCCACGCCTACGGGGATCTGCATGGTCAGGCAGTGGAGCGATCCGTGCTGCTGGATGACGGCCCGCGCGTCCACTCCCACCACCTCATGGTCGGGGAAGGCCTCGCCGACCACACGCAGCGCCTCGGCGTCGGGGTGTGGCTGGTCGTAGGTAGGCACGATGACGGCCCCGTTGACGATCAGGAAATTGGCATAAGTGGCTGGCAAGCGATTTCCCTCCTCGTCGAGGATGGCATCGGGCATCGGCAAGCGCAGCAGTCGGTAGGCCACTTCGGCCTCGCGATTGATGGCCTGCAGGTCGGCCTCCATGGCCTTCAGGTCGGCATACTGCGGATCGGCCTCATCGTCGCAACCCACATAGAGCAGCGTATGGCCCGGCGCACAACGCACCAGGGTGTCGATATGGCCGTCGGTATCGTCGCCCTCCAAGGATCCATGACCGATCCAATAGACCCGATCCACGCCGAAAGCCTGTCGAAGCCGTTCGTCCAAGTCGCCCTGCGTGAGGGGCTGGTTGCGATGAGGGGCCAACAGACAGACCGAGGTCGTAAAGAGATGGCCCTCGCCATCAGCCTCAACCGATCCTCCCTCCAACACGAAGTCGTCCCAATGGTCCATCGGACAGCGGAAGACTCCCTTTTCCTGGAGCACGCGCCCCAGCTGATTGTCCTGGTCGCTGGCAAACTTCTCGCCCCAGCCATTGAAGCGGAAGTCCATCATCCGTAGCCGTCCCCTGCCATCGGAGAGCGTCAGCGGCATCGTGTCGCGCGCCCATGTGTCGTTGTATTCGGCCTCTATCCAACGTATCGCCTCCAGCGCACGATCGCTCAACCGACCTGCCAACCACGCTCGTGCCGCCGCCGTATCGCGCGCCACGAGCCACACGGCCTCATACCGGGCAATGGCCTCAATAAACTCGACATAGGTCTGGCGTATCTCGTCGAGGATATAGGCCCAGTCGGTCTGCTCGTCGGGCCACACCAGCACGACGGCCTCCTGCTCCGCCCACTCGGGCAGCAACTGGAAAGCCGCATCGGGAGTATTCTCTCTTATCATGATCTGCTTGTTCCTTATTTCCTTGGTGATTGTGTAGGTGCAAATTTAGCAAAAAAAGCCGACACGGCCAAAGAAAAGGAGGGTTCACGCTGCAAATGCGCAGCTTTTTGCCTAGATGCCTATCCGCAAACCACAGTAAATGGAGAAAAGCCACGGGGGAAGTATGATTTTTTTTGCCGTCTGATGATGGGTATCTCAGAAATTTTGTGTAAGTTTGTGGCCGAATTATTTACTCATCTTAAACAACCGATTTATGATCAATCGCTTATTGAAATTTCTGGATGCGTCGCCCGTCAATTTCCTCGCCGCGCGCAACATAGCCTGTGAACTCGAGCAGAACGGCTACCGCCGCCTTGATCCTCAGCAGCCCCTCGGCGAACTGAAGGCTGGCGACAAGGTCTATGTGACGAAGAACGACTCTTCGGTCTATGCCTTCCGCCTGGGTCGCAAACCGCTGGCCGAGACGGGATTCCACATGATTTGCGCCCATAGCGACTCCCCCACATTCCGCGTGAAGCCCCATGCCGAGATGACGGGTGAGGGCGGCCTGGTGCGTCTGAACACCGAGGTCTATGGTGGCCCGATCCTCTCCACGTGGTTCGACCGTCCGCTGACGCTCGCTGGCCGCGTCATCGTGCGCGGCAAGGATGCCATGTCGCCTGAGACGATGCTGATGCACGTCCGTCGTCCGCTGCTCCAAATCAGCAACCTCGCCATTCACTTCAACCGTCAGGTCAACGACGGCGTGAAACTGAGCAAGCAGAAGGATATGCTTCCCCTCCTGGGACTGATCAACGACGAACTGGAGCAGGGCAACCTGCTGATGAACGTCATTGTCGAGGAACTCAGCAAGCAGCGCCCCGTCAGCCACGAGGACATCCTCGACTTCGACCTCTACCTGGCCGATACGCAGCCCGCCTGCACCTTCGGCGTCCACGACGAGTTTATCTCCTCGGGCCGCCTCGACGACCTGTCGATGTGCTTTGCCGGGCTCGAGGCTCTGATTGCAGCTCCCGAGAGCGACACCACCCAGGTGCTCGCCATCTTCGACAACGAGGAGACGGGATCGCAGACCAAGCAGGGTGCTGGCAGCCCGTTCCTGGCTTCGATGCTGATGCGTATTGCCCGTCAGCAGAGTGGCACGGAGGAAGCCTACTGGCAGGCTGTGGAGTGCGCCTTCATGATCTCTGCCGACAATGCCCACGCCTTCCATCCCAACTACGCCGAGAAGTACGACCCGACCAACCACCCCATGCTCGGTGGAGGTCCCGCCATCAAGTTCAACGCTTCCCAGAAGTATGCCAGCGACGCCGTCTCTGCTGCCATCTTCGCCGAGATCTGCCGCAAGGCGGGTGTGCCCTGCCAGCGCTTCGTCAACCATAGCGATGTGGCGGGCGGTAGCACCCTGGGCAACATCCTGGCCTCCACAGTCCCCCTGCGTGGTGTCGATATGGGCAATGCCATCCTCGGCATGCACAGTTGCCGCGAGACAGGCAGCGTAGCCGACCATGAGTACTGCGTCCGCGCCTTCACGGAGTTCTACTCCCTGTAGCCTCCTGCTGCCCTCAGCACCCGCCCCGTCGGACGGCTGAGGGTCCAGATAAAAAACGTTCGGCCATTGGAAATCATTTCTCATTTCCAATGGCCGATGATTATTTCAAGGGCAATATCCCAAAATCATTCTGACATCATCCCGAAGGCTTCCCGAAAGCATCCCGAAGAAACAGCCTATGCGGAGCGTCCCGATTTCGTTACATCGCAATCGCTACTTGTTCATCAGTTTGCCAAACAGCGTGAGCATCTGCATGACGGTGTCCTTGCTACCGACGGGTATCTTCAGGTGGGCCTCACCCGTCTCCTTGTCAGTCTCCACGATGCTATCGACCAACTGCTGAGTAGCCTCAGCCGACTTGAGTGTTTCGGCCAGTCCACTAAAGAAGGAAACACCCTGACTGACTAATTGCTGGGGATGGGGCGAAGCATGGTGGCTGGAAGGCCGCTCCTGCGCGCCGTCCTGTGCCTTCGTTGGCGTCTGTCCTTGAGAAGGATCGTGATTCGCAGGAGGCTCCTGGTCTGCAATAGCCCCATGGTCTGCTGAAGGAAGCTGCCCCTCGGAAGACTGGTGGGTTGCTAAAGATTCATAATCTGCTGAAGACTCATACTCTGCTGAAGGCCCATAGTCCACAGACGATTTCTGATCTACAGAAGACTCATCGTCTGCCTCCGATGCGTCAGCGAGCGCTTCGTCCAAAGAGGCCTCCATAGACGTCTTCCCCTTCTGCTCTTGCTCCACCTCTTCGTCCACATACTCCACCTCGGGAGCGTCTGGCGTTGCCTCCATGACAACTGCGAGGTCGTCCATGAGTTTCTTAAACTTGCTCTCATCGACAAATACGGTGTCTGCACCGCCGTCCAAGACTCCCTCAAACATCGACTTCTTAAACCGCAGTTTGTTGATCATACCCTCCTCGATAGAACCTTTCGAGACAAGGTTGATGATCTGCACGGGCTTCTCCTGTCCGAGACGGAAGATACGAGCAATGCGTTGTTCAAGGACAGCAGGATTCCATGGCAAATCCATATTGATGAGTGTGCTCGCCACCTGGAGGTTGAGACCCGTAGATCCTGCATCAGTGGAAAGAAACACCCTACTCTCAGGAAGCGTTGTGAAATCATCTACCAGTTCCCCGCGCCTCTTCGACGGCACTCGCCCATTGAGATACTCGTAGCGTACGCCCCGCTTGTCCAGTTCCATCGCCACCAGACGGGTCATGCGCTCCCATTCGCTGAAGACGACCACCTTCTCGTCCCCACTCTCCAAGACATTGTCCAGCAGGTTCATCACCTCCGCTATCTTGACATCACTACGCGTCGTGAGATTTTGTTCCAAGATAAAGGTGCTGTCGGCCACCATCCGCATCTGACCCAGCAACTTGAGCACGCGCAGCCTGTCCTGCTCCGTCATGTAGTGGTATTTGCGATACTTGTTCAGAATCACCAACAAGTCCCACTTAAACTCCGAGTGGAGATCGTCCTGGCGTTGAGTCATCGGGACCAGCACAAACTGGTCGCTCCGCTTGGGCAACTGCAGGCGCACGCCTTTCTTCGTCCTCCGCAACAGTCGGTTGCTGACGGCCTCGCCTATGGCGTTGAGGTCCTTATAGCCCATAATACCGCCCGTCTCGGGATGGAGCAGGATGTGCTGGTCGCGAAACTGGTAGTAAGGTCCGAGACAAAACTGGTCCACCAGTTCCATGTTGGCATAGAGCTCCTCCAACTTATTCTCCATCGGCGTGCCAGACAGCAAGACCGCATAGCGCGACGCTATCTTGCGGGCAGCACGGGAGATCAGCGTGTCCCAATTCTTCAGCCGTTGTATCTCGTCCATAATCAACACGTCGGTATCCAACTTGCCCAGTTGTCTGACGTCGTTGCTCATCGTGTGGTAAGAGACAATCTTGTAGGGTGCGGGCGCCTTATACAGTTTGGCGCGCTTAGCAGGAGTGCCTTCTACGACCACCACCTTCGGAATGGTCAATCCGTCCTCCACGCCTTTCCCACTACTCTCTACCCTGTCACCGCCCGTGAATCGTTCTATCTCCCGCTTCCACTGGTATTTCAGCGACGTGGGACAGACCACCAGTACCTGCTCAGCCATGCCCTCACGCAGATAGACCTCTGCCGAGGCGATGGCCTGCAACGTCTTGCCCAGTCCCATCTCGTCGGCAATGATGGCCTTGCCGGCACGCACGGCGAAGCGCGTCCCCTCCTTTTGGTAGGGATAGAGCGGTACGGTGAGCATTTGGTCGAGATATTCGTCCGTGTATTTTTCCTCCAACAACCGGCAACGCTTGATCCGGTCACGCCGCTCCAGGACATAATCGAGGGCGTCGTCATAGCAGCGAAAGTCGGGAGCAATGGCCTTGGCAGCCTGAACGAACACGTCAAAGCGGGCATAGGCATCCTCGCGAAGCACACCCAACTCGTCAAAATAGTCTTTCGCCAATCGCTCCAGCATTTCCCGACCATGGTCGCCGATGCGTATCTTCACCCTGCGCGGCCCTTTATAGTCGATATAGACCGAACTATAGTCGGGCTCTGCCACCTGCACCTTCTTGCGCTTCTTCCTCACCCAGAGTTTCACGGCCTCCATGTGCTTACAAGTGCCGAGCTGCGAAGTCTTGAAGTCATAGCAGGAGCAGTAGTTCCACTGGCTGTCCTTCCCCCGATATACCACCTTGTATTCGCTTCTCGTAGCCGCATTGACCACCCGAAACTCTCCCGGAGCATACTGTTCGTCCACCATCCGTATGGCAAAGGTCTCCTTCTCGGCCTGCAGCTTTCGCAACGCGATCTGCCACTCCTCGAGCTTCATGCCCGCAGGCTTCTGCATATTGTTTATTTTCGGCACCACCACCTTGGCTCGCTTGTGCCGGCCCTTCGTCTTCTTGGCGCCTTGGGCTGTCGCCTTCCCTCGCCTTTTGCCCCCGCCCTTTTCAGGGATTGAGGCTCCCGCTGGAGATTGTTCTTCTTTCTTCTCTATATGTACCTTTTTCATGGTGCTCATGATGTTCTAACAGTATTAATGTGACTATTCGCTGACTTTATTTCCATGCGCTACCTACGCCTCCTTCCAGTCGTCAATCGTTCCCGTACGCGACGAGAAACTGACGCCCACGCGATGGACGGGACGGGAGTCGGCCTCATAGGGGCGCGCATACCCCTTCTCCTCTATCTGGTGCAAGGCGTCGTCCGCCGTGCCGTCGAGCTTGAACTCAAAGATATACACCCCCGTGGGCGTCTCGACGATGCAGTCGGCCCGGCCCTCGCTCTGCTGCTTTTCCGTGAGCACGAGGTAGGTGCTGAGAATGCGGAAGATAAGGTAGAAAGTATAGTGGAAATAGCGTTCCTTCTCCGTCTCCATGTCCTTCCGACGCATCGAGTAAGGGATGCTGGCAAAGAAGGCCGTCAGGCTCTTGCGCCATGTGTCGAGGTCATCGCGCAGGAGAGCACGCGTCAGTTGTATCGCCAAGGTGTTCGCCGACTCCTTCGTGCCGAGATAGTTGGAGGCAATCAGCGTGAGGAAACCCTTTTTCACCTCGTTGTTGGGCAGATCGAGCAGGTAGGAGTTGGAGAAGCGGTCGTAGTCCTTGATGGTCAGATAACCGCTCTGATAGATCATTGGCAACGGGCGCTCCACGTCCGCCCTGTAGTCGATAAAGTCCGACGTGTCGTAATACTTCCCCGTCAGTTCGTTGAGGTTCTCGTCCGTATGGCTGAGCAGGCGGACCAGGTAACTGGGCGTACCCGTGCGAAACCAATAATCCTGGATATCCCTAACGCTAAGCGCATTGAGCAGGCTAAAGGGATTGAAGATATCCGTCTTCCGCTTACTGAAATGATAACCGTCATAATGCCGCTTCAGCATCAAGCGCACCTCCTCGGGGCTCACCCCCATCTCGTCCGACATAGCATCCATCTCGTCATGAAACGTCCCCTCCAGTTCCGCCTCCGTGATACCGCAGACCGCCTCATAGGCCGCACTCATACTGATATCCTCCGGCTGATTGAAACCGCTGAACACACTCACCTGCGAAAACTTCGTCACACCCGTGAGCAGCACAAAGCGCAAGTCTTGGTCAGCAGCCTTGAAGGCAGAGTAGAAACCCTTGAGCGTCTCGCGGTTGATGTCTTCTACCAGCACCTCCCTGCCATTGCCTACTACTTCCGTCCTTCCCGAGTCGAGCACATCAAGCAGCGGCTTATCATACTCATCAATGAGCACCACACACTGCTTGCCCGTCACCCTATGCACATGGGCGAGCAGATCGACAAAGCGCTTGCCATCGTCGAAGTTGGGATTTCCCTCGTAGCCATACTGCTTCTCCCATTCCTCTATGATACCCCGAATCAGTTTGGGTAGCGTGTCCCCACCCTTCGTATAGTTCGTACTATTGAAGTCGATATGGAATACAGGATATTGTTCCCACTCCTGCTCCAAGTCCTCGATAGCCAGACCACGAAACAACTCCCGCTCCCCACCGAAATAATACTTCAGCGTAGAGACGAGCAAGCTCTTGCCAAACCGACGAGGACGGCTCAGAAAGTAAATCTTACCCTCCGTCACCATCTTGTGCAGCAAGGCCGTCTTGTCCACATAGACAAAACCGCCGTCAACAATACTCTTAAAATCCTGTATGCCGATGGGATACTTCATACGCAAACCCTTTTTGTTTGCAAAGATAGTGCAAATCGAAGACAATACAAAAAGAATGTGATTCTTTTTTATTGTTGAGACGCAGCCTATCTTATCCAAAGATAGTGCAAATCGAAGACAATACAAAAAGAATGTGATTCTTTTTTATTGTTGAGACGCAGCCTATCTTATCCAAAGATACAACAAAAAGTTGAAAATCAGTAATAATTAAAGCAAAATAGTTGAAAATGACTGAATTATGTCGGTGGATGGGGCTTTCCATAAAGACATCAGAAGACAGAAAAATGCCAGTCTAAGACAGACTTTCGTTACTATAACGTTACTGTTTTTTGATGATAATGAATGGGCGAAAATTACAGAATTAAGAGGCAAAAGTATCTAATAATTAGAAGATTGCCAAGAAAACTCGGAAGATTCTTTTATGCATGATTCTAATGCTTTGATTCGCTTGGATTTGCAAATGGGATAATGACTCTGTACATAGTATTTTTGCAAACAGTTAAAAAAGTAGAAAGTTATGAGCAGATCAACATTCAGAGTATTATTCTATCTGAAGCGTAATGCGCCAAAGAAGAACGGACTGATTCCAGTCATGTGCCGTATTACGGTAAACGGCAAGATTTCACAGTTCAGCTGTAAGTTGGACGTGGATGAGAAAATGTGGAGCGTGGAACTTGGTCGCATGAGTGGACGAAGCATCGTTGCGCAAGAGACCAACCGAAAGCTGGACAAGATTCTTGTCGGCATCAATAAGGCTTATCAAGATGTATGTGATAAGGATAGCTATGTCACAGCAGAGAAAGTGCGTAATTCCTATCTTGGTATGGGGATGAACCACAAGACCCTTCTTGCAGTATTCCGTAAGCACAACGAAGACTATGCCAAGCTTGTTGGCAAGATGAAAAGCCAGCGTAGCTATTGGAAATACAGAGTGGTTTACAAGCATCTGGAGGAGTTTATCAAACAGCGTTATAAGATGGAAGACATTGCGCTTAAAGAACTCACCCCTGCATTCATCACCGATTTCGAAGTTTTCTTGCGAATAGAGAAAGGTCACTGCACCAATACTGTATGGTCGTATATGATGCCTTTCAGAAGCATCATATTTATGGCTATCAACAACGGTTGGCTTGCACGTGATCCATTCTATGCCTATCACATCAGTAAGGAGGAAACAAAGCGAGGTTTCCTGACAATGGAGGAAATAACAAAGTTGATCAACGGACAGTTTACCAAAAAGAAATACGAACTTGTCCGTGACCTATTCGTTTTCTGTTGCTTCACCGGACTGAGCTGGACAGACATGCGCAATCTGACCAAGAGCAATATTCAGACCTCTTTTGATGGACATGTGTGGATTAAGACATCGCGACAAAAGACAGGCGTGGAAAGTGATATTCGGTTACTTGAAGTAGCCAAGCATATCATTGACAAATATGATGGATTGGCAAAAGATGACCGCTTATTGCCTGTTCCTGCTTATAGCGTATGCAAATATGATATAAAGCAAGTTGCCAAACAATGTGGTATAGAGAAGAATGTGTCCTGGCACACGGCTCGTCATAGCTTTGCCACCTCGGTCTGTCTCTCCAATGGTGTGCCTATTGAAACACTCTCCAAGATGATGGGACACACAAGCATCAGAAGTACGCAAATCTATGCAAAGATAACCGCTCAGAAGTTGAGTGACGATATGGAAAAATTATCACAGCGCATACAATCTGTCGAAAATATCATTTGTCAAACCATCTAATTTAATCAGCAGTATGAAAAGAAACATTATAAAGGTGAGCGACTACTCCGTTACGCTCACTGGCAATAATATCTGGATGACCTATTGGGAGATAGCAGAAGCATTCAATGTCATCCCTGCTTCGGTGAACAGGACAATAAAAAGAATGTTCAAGGAAAATGTCTTTTCAGAGTGTGAACATAGCAAATATATCCGATTGTCAAACGGCAACCATGCCTATGTTTACAGTCTTGATGTAGTGATAGCCATTTCTTTCAAATACAGAACCCATTATACCGATGTGTTCAGAAAATGGCTGACAGACAAAGTAAAGGAGCAGCATCCTCCAGTATTCATCAGTTTTCAGACAAAAGATCTGTATGGTTGCTGATTGTATACAGACAATACTAGAATAGAGAAAAGCGGATTGTTTTCCTAAATAAGGAAGCAGTCCGCTTTTCTCGGTTACAGTTCATTTTGGTGGTTACTGGTGATTAGCGAAACCACCGAACAGCAGAAAGCGATCGGCGCATGGCTCTGTGATTATGTAGAACGCCAACAACAATTTGATGAAATAAAATATCGCCACACACTCAATGAGGTTGGCAATGTTGCAGAAAGTCGGTATGATTAGAAGATTGATAGGGGGCGAGGTGGAGTCAGTCTGTAATGATTATTTCTTTATTATGATAAATTCCACCTTTTGAAGCCCCTTTTTATGGACGTTGGCAAGAATAAGCGCATATCTGACCTCCTCGCCGGAGTTCATGGAGCGGATACGTGTAAACTCGTCTTCAGGAACGACATTCTTGAACATCGGGCCGGATGATTCGTTACGCACCAGACGAATTTTGTCGGTAAAGGGTGAAATGACATACGAGTAAGTTGCTTGATAAGGCACACTATGGAATTTCACCCAGTTCGGGTCTTTATGATCAAGGATATTTACCAGCCATATATGCGCCTTATCGTAAGATGGTAGCGGCGAAACATTGTCATATTCAACTTTACTATCTATTTTACCTTCATCATCAACTACAATAGTGCTACCTACGCCATACTTTTCGAAAGGACACAAGTCATAGTATTCTATGTCTGCTTCCGTTTTTATCTCTTTGTCAATCGGAATTTCAGGGTCTGCTACAAGCCTGTCTTGAAGAACACGGATAAGTTCATATCTGCGGTCGGAAGCATCCGCAGGTGGATTGGCGAGGATTGTGCGCTTTACCGAGAGATAATATTCGTGCCCACGTTCATAGGTAAAGCCTTTTATCTGTTCAAATCCAAGTTCTTGCCATTCTTCGGAATCACCTTCCGTCTTGACGAGCAAGCACTCTATGGGTTTTTCCTTCATATCATCGCCCCACGCATACGTCACGCCTGTTTCTGCCGACACCAGCATCCTGATTTCTTTGACTGAATCTTTAGGCTCATCATCATCGCTACAAGCAGCCAGTCCTGCCACGGCGAGGAATGTCATGAGCAGCATTCTGAAAAAATTTATATTCATCATTCTTTTTCAATTTTAATTGTTCTCTACATAATAATAAACACCGAAAATGCAAAAATATTGCATTGCAAATTATAAATAAATTAGCTTTACCCCATTCCGTTTGATAGCTTTCTATATGGTTAAACCAGCTTGGGATAATGGTGGTTTCTGTAATTGCTTTCCAACAGAGCCTGAATGTCGGATTCCCGATACAGTACTTTACCCCCAATGACAAAATAAGGCAAGATAGCAGCATGTCGGTATTCCTGCAAGGTCCGCTTGCTGATGTGCAGACGGGCTGCAACATCCCTGTCTGTCAGATACATCTCGCCGTTCAACGGGAAATGACTGCATTCAACTAGCTTGTCAGCCTTTCTCATGCTTTGTCGAATTGTTTTCAACACTTCGACAATAATCTCGTGGTCTTCATTCAATACTGTCTGTATCATACGCAGTCCCCCTCTATTGTGCCTGCACCATGCAATATGAAGTCCTCCACATCAGCAGGCTTGTAATAGAACTTTCTTCCAATCTGAGTGCATGGAAGCAAATCCTTGTCACGCAGACTCTGTAGGGATCGTTTGCTAAGGTTCAGAGCCTTACAGACGTCTTCAGAATCCATCCACTTAGCCAGACTTCTGTCTTTAGATTTCTCCAATAGGAAGTCCACCTTTCTCGTCAATGCCTTCACACTCTCCAGAAGCAAATCGAAGGTCTTTCTTTCAATGATTACTATATCCATATTTGTATACTTGTTGATTAACGAGCGCAAAGGTAAATCAGAATCTTGTGATATGGATAAAAACACGGCAATCGTGTTGCTTGTGTCGCCTTAGAAGGACACTCAGAGACAAATTCAATAAAAATCTCACGGTAGTAACGCGTAAGTACCGTGCCCGATAAATTCCTTTGCCGTACTTTTGCAGCGAACAAATACAAAAAGCGTATGGAAATCATAACAATAGACAGCTTGGCGTTCAAGGAACTGACTGGGCAAATAAGAGAGATTGCTGCGTACGTAAGAAAATATGGTACAGCAATCAAAGAAGAGGACAACTCAGGAAAGGAGTACCTTACCAGTGCGGAGGTCTGCGAGATGCTTCATATCAGCAGCCGCACCCTGCAGCGTATGAGGGATGCCAAAGTTATAGGCTTTACCTTCGTAGGCAATGCGTGCCGTTTCAGACGGTCAGATATAGAGAAATACCTCAAGGAAAGAGGAACAACATAAAAAATGGAGAAATATGGATACACTTGACAGAACAACATTTGAGAATGGTATGAGACAGCTTATGCAGAGACTTGACAAGCATGAGGCAGTTCTCAATGTCATCAACGAGTCAGGAAGGGATATGATGCAGACCATCCCTAAACTTGAAGATGAACTGCTTGACAACCAAGACCTGTGTCTCATGCTCCATGTGAGCAAGCGTACATTGCAGCGATACCGTAGTAGCGGAATGATCCCTTATCGACTATTGAAGCGTAAGCCGTACTACAAACGCTCCGATGTGGAGGATTTTATCAGAACGTATGCAAGGGAAATAAAGAAAGAAAACGACGGGAACAGAAAAGCCCGCATTTATGTATAACAATTAAACATTTACAATTATGGTACAAAAGAAAAAGAGTGATGAACAGGACGTGCTGGTAGTCCGTGACGAAAAGACGGGCGAGATCAGCGTCGTCGCCGGACTCAGCAGAGACGGCACACCGAAGCGAGCACCCGCCAAGTCGGAGAACACGTCCGACTTCCTGCGTTTTGACCGCAACAGTGACTTGATGGACAGTTTCTTTAGAAACTTCTTCCGCCAGTGCAAGGAGCCAAGCCGATTCGGATTCTACCGCATAGCGGCAGACCAGGTGGAAAACCTGCTTGGCGTGATGAAGGAGTTGCTGAAAGATCCGGAGGCTAACAAGGAGATTCTTTCCGCCCACAAGGTTGACACCTCCAATTATGAGAAAGAATCGGAAGGTCAGGCGAAAGAAACCGCATCATCGGACGATGCGTCCAAGACGCAAGCTAACACAGAAAAAGAGAATGTATCATCTGAACAAACCAACGAAAAAGAGAACGACATGGAACAGAAACCAGAACAGACCGCAACAGAACAGCAGGCACAGACCGCTTCGGGTGTAAAGCAGAACCTCATCAGTGGTAACGATGTGAACCTGCAGGAACTTGGTGCCAAATATGGCATAGACTTCAACAGTATGAATGAGAAGGATATGAAAGCCCTGCTCAACTACGGCAAGACGGGGCTTGTGATTGTGAAGCCGACCTTCGGCGGTGAACAGATAGAGATACAGGCCCGTCTGTCATTCCGCAAGGACGATAACGACCAGTTGCAACTCGTGCCGCATTTCGTGCGCAACGAGCCAAAACTCGATGTCGCTTACAAAGGCTATACCTTCACTCCAGAGGACAAGAAGAACCTGTTGCAGAACGGTAACCTCGGAAAGGTTGTGGATTTCCCCGACAAGAATACAGGTGAGCTGCGTCCTCATTTCATCAGTATCGACCGTCTCACCAATGAGATTGTTGACATCCCTACCAACAAGGTGCGCATACCCGATACCATCGGCAAGACACCTATTACCAAGGACGACAAGAGAGTGCTCTACTCAGGTATTCCGCTTCGCAAGGAGATTGAACTTGCCAACGGGCGCAAGTTTACACCGCTGCTGCAGGTGAATGTGGAACAGCGTGGCGTGGAGTTCGTGCCTGGCAGCACAAGACAGGCGCAAGGTCAGAAACAGAATGGAGACAAGAAGCAGACCGCTGACAAGCAGGAGCAGAAGGCAGAAGGTGATGCGGGCGGTCAGAAGAAGCAGCAAGATCCCAACCACTGGCTCAATGAGGATGGGACCATCCGCCGACTCAACACCTATTTCAAGAAGGAACTGACCGAGCAGCAGAAGGACGACTATGTGGCAGGCAAGACCATCGAGATCAAGGAAGTGCCGAACAAGAACGGCAGCGGTACCTATACCGCCTATGTGAAGTTCGACTTCGACAAGATGCAGCCACGTTCCTACCGCAACAATCCAGACCTCAAACAGGCGAAGGAACAGATTCCGACCAACGAGAACAAGGTACAAGTCGCCGTCAACGAGCAGGGCAAGACCCATGAGGCGACCAAGCACACCAAGGATCCGCTGAGTCCGGGACAGTCTGCGCCAAAGAACGAAAAGCAGCAGAAGGAACAGAACGCCGAGGAACAGAAGCCAAAGAGAAAGGCAAGAAGCGTGAAGATGTAGTTGCCGCCACTTGATCCACAGAGTTAATCATCCATCATAACAACCGACATCTGCGACCGTCTATCCCACGGTTGCGGATGTCACAAAAACAACAGACAATGAAGACAATCATCGCAGAGAAACCAAGCGTAGCCAAGGAAATCGCCCACATTGTGGGAGCTGACAAGCGTGAGGAAGGCTACATGCAGGGCAATGGCTATTATGTGACATGGGCATTCGGACATTTAGTGCAGCCAGCCATGCCGGAAACCTACGGCATAAAGGGATTCCATGCAGAGAATCTGCCTGTGATTCCCGACCCGTTCGTTCTTGTTCCCCGACAAGTCAAGACAGAGAACGGCTACAAACCAGATGCAGGTGTGCTTGCCCAGATTAAAATTATCGGCAAGCTGTTTGACAGCAGTGAGCGCATCATCGTAGCAACCGATGCCGGACGTGAGGGAGAGTTGATTTTCCGATACCTCTATGCGTATCTCGGTTGCCAGAAACCTTTCGACCGTCTCTGGATCAGTTCGCTTACAGATACCGCCATCCGTGAGGGACTTCTGAACCTCAGGGACGGCAGGGAGTATGACAATCTCTATCATGCAGCCAAGGCACGAAGTGAGGCTGACTGGCTCGTCGGCATCAACGGCACACAAGCCCTTACTATAGCCGCAGGACGTGGCACCTATTCCGTAGGTCGTGTGCAGACCCCGACCCTTGGCATGGTGTGCGAACGCTATTGGGAACACAAGCGTTTCGAGTCGAAACCGTTCTGGCAGGTACACTTCGGTGTGGTTGATGCAGACAGTGGCAATATACTGAAGTTCACATCTGCCAACCGCTGGACAGACAAAGCCACCGCAACCGATATATATAATAAGGTGAAAGATACCGGTTCTGCCATCATCACAAAGGTCGCAACCAAGCGAAAGGTGGAGAAGGCACCGCTCCTTTACGATCTCACCACCTTGCAGAAAGAAGCCAACTCCCAGCATGGCTTCACGGCAGAGCATACCCTCTCCATCGCCCAGAAGCTCTACGAGGCAAAGTTCATCACCTATCCAAGAACATCAAGCCGCTATATCTCGGATGATGTATTTGCCACCCTTCCCAAACTCTTCAAGAATTTGGAGAATCATTCGGAATATGGAGAAAAAGTGAAACTCTTGCCTGGCAGTGAGGACTACAGCAAGAACAGCGTGAATGCCGCCAAGGTGACCGATCACCATGCCCTGCTCATCACAGAAAATGCAGCCATTGGTCTTTTCAAGGACGAGAAGATCGTTTATGACATGATATTGTGCCGGATGATTGAAGCGTTCTCGGCAGACTGCATCAAGGACATCACATCAGTAACGGCGCAAGTGGATCATGACGTCGAATTTGGCATCAGTGGCTCCATCATCCGACAGACTGGCTGGCGAGCGTTGTCGCTCAAGGAAAAGAACAACAGGCTGGACAAGGATGCAGACGCAACCGACAATGAGGTCAAGGAGCAAGTCATTCCCAACTGGCAAGAAGGACAGCATATTACTCTTTCTGGCTGCACCATCACGGAGGGCAAGACCAAACCAAAGCCATTGCATACGGAATCCACATTGCTTGCTACTATGGAGACCGCAGGCAAAGAGATAGAAGATGATACGATGCGCCAGACAATGAAGGACTGCGGTATAGGTACACCAGCTACACGTGCCGCCATCATCGAAACCCTGCTCAAACGAGAGTATATGGTGCGCCAGCAGAAGAAACTTGTGCCGACGGAAAAAGGACTCGCCCTGCATTCCGTGGTGAAGAACATGGCGATTGCCAATGTGGAGATGACGGGCAAATGGGAGGCGGAACTTGCCAAGATTGAACGAGGTGAAGCAAGTGCAGACGGGTTCACCCATAGTATCGAAGGTTATACCCGTGAAATCACTGCGGAATTGTTAGGTTGTGACAGACTTTTCAGCCACAAGGATTCCGGCTGCCAGTGTCCTAAATGCAAGCAAGGTACCATGCAGTTCTTCGGAAAGGTAGTAAGATGCAGCAACAAGGAGTGCGGTATGCCAGTGTTCAAGCAGGTAGCAGGAAAGTTGCTCACTGATTCCGACATCACCGACTTGCTTACCAAGGGCAAGACCAGAACGCTCAATGGTTTCACCAGCAAGCAAGGCAAACTTTTCTCCGCAGCCATAGCCTTTGACGAGAATTTCAACACGAAATTCGTCTTTGCAGAGCGCAAAACAGCAGAAAAGCGAGGAAATGTGAAGAGATACAAGAAATAGTTTGTACCTTTGCCACCGAAACATGGTTCATAAATGGTGTCTTTATTTAGGATGCTTTTATTTACTGTGGATTAAGTGGCGGCACTCGGAGGGATACCGAGTGCCTTTTTCTTGCTTTCACACAAACACTAACCGCCATCCACGGTTCATTATTCACCACTTAATCCATTCAACAGACAAATGAACAGAAAGAAACAGACACAGACAGAGCTGTCCTATTACGGACTGTACCTCTTGAACCATCTCAGAGAGAACCGTTTTCCACAAGCCAGCGATGCGGACTTTATCCGCGAACGTGCAGACCATGCCGCAGAAGTATATGAGCAGGCACGGCGTGATGCCCTCTTTGCCGATGCGGCACAAGAGCTTGCCATGTCAGCATTGCTGAAAGGTCTCCGCTTTTCCAAGTACAGCATCCTGTATGATGTTGTTGACCGTGAGTTTCCCCTGGAGGTAGCAGTAGAAGACCAGGAAGCGTTTGTCAAGCACCTCCTGCCTTTGGTTGACAACGTGTATTCCATTTACGACCTCACCGATGACGATTTTGCCCAGTCACCGGACTACGACCAGCTCTACACAGAGTTGACGGGTGCCGTTGCCCTTTTCATAGAGTCAAATGGCGTACAATAGAAGACAACGGCTGAACGACAACATCAAGGCGATAGAGACAGCATTCATCCTTGACAGGGAACAGCGCACGCCGACCGCCCGTGAGCGTCTCCTTCTGGAGCGTTACTGCGGATTCGGTGGATTGAAGTGCATCCTGAACCCTGCCAGGGAACTGGCGGATGCCGTCCATTGGGCAAAGTCAGACCTTGAATTGTTTGCTCCAACCGTGGAGCTGCATAGACTTATCCGTGAAAACAGCAAGAATGAAAGCGAGTACAAACAGTTGATGGACAGTCTGAAACAGTCCGTCCTCACGGCATTCTACACGCCGTCAGCCGTTACGGAGGCTCTGACGGATGTGTTGAAAGAGCATCAGATTATCCCCGAAAAGGTGCTTGAACCCTCGGCAGGCATCGGTGCCTTTGTCGATTCCGTCTTGGATAACAATCCCAAGGCAGACATTATGGCATTTGAAAAAGACCTGCTTACGGGAAAGATACTCCGCCATCTGCACCCGGAGCAGAAAGTGCGCATAGAGGGATTCGAGAAGATAGAAAAGCCTTTCAATGACTACTTCGACCTCGCCATCTCAAATATTCCCTTTGGCGATGTTGCCGTATTTGATCCGTCTTATACAGCCATGAAAGGCATGAGGGCACTTGTCACCAGACGCATACACAACTACTTCTTTGTCAAGGCTCTTGATACGGTAAGGGATGGTGGGTTGGTTGCCTTCATCACCTCACAAGGCGTATTGAATGCCAAAAATAACAGTGCCGCGCGTTTTATGATGCTCTATCATGCAGATCTCGTGTCAGCGATTCGTCTTCCCAACAACATGTTCACAGAAAATGCCAATACGGAAGTGGGCAGTGACCTCATCATTCTGCAGAAAAATACCCAAAAGGAGTCGCTGCGAGGAGACGACAACCTGCTTGATACCGTCTATAATGACGAGAACCGCATTCCGACAAACAACTACTTTCTGGAGCATCCGGAACGCATTATCCATACAACAGCAAAGTTGGATACTGACCCGTTCGGCAAACCTGCAATGATATACACGCATGAGGATGGTGTGGAAGGCATTGCAGAGGATTTGCGAAAGATGCTCCATGAAGACTTTAAGAAGAACCTCAATTTGAACCGATACTTGGGGATAGAGGAAACAAAGGCTGAGGAAGTTAAGGAGGTTGAAGAAACAGAAAAGATAGACAAAGCAGTGAAGACAAAGCCTTCCATTGAGGTAAAGCAGAACGATACGGTAGTATCCTTGCAAAAGCAGGAAAAGCCTACTGATGATGCTGAGCTATCCCAAAAGTCCAGTCATCAGCAGCCACCAGTCCAAATGACTCTGTTTGACCTTTGGGGAATGGAAGAAGAAAACCGTCAGGCTGTCCATTCAACGAAGAAGAAAGCAGAGGTAACAGTGGGTGCTGCCGCCAAGAAAGTGTCAAGGAAGAGAGCAAGTCCGTTGGTAAAAAGCGTCAATCCGACTTTTGAAGTTGTGACAAAGCCTGTGGAAAAAGAAGAAAAGCCTTCGTTGACAGATGCAAAAGAGCAGGAAACAGCACAGGAGACAAAACCAATCCTGCCTGGTGATGAGCCATACGCAAGCATCTCTTGGGAAGAGAATCCGCCAATCAACGGCTTTTACGAGATGATGATGACCATGGCTCCCGAAGACAGGGTGCTGCTGCGCCAAAAGGCGGAACTGCACCGTCAGGAACAACTCAAGGCTCTGGGCGTTGAAGATACGCTTGATCCGAAGTTCAAGCCGCCGATGGAACCGATAGAAGTTCTCAAAGTTCAAATCGGGCATGGACAGTCGAAAGGGAATGAGGCAAAAGAAGATTCCAAGACTCAGAACACATTGGAAGAAACAAATCATGAGCGGGAACAACAAAAAGAGCAAGAAAGAAAGCGGGAAGAGCAGGCAAGGAAGAAAGAGAATGTTATGAAGCCCCGTCTATTTGATGAGAAACTGGATAGTTTTCATCGTGAGGGTTCTATGGTGCTCGACTCTGCCAGAAACATCGGTGTATTGAAAGACCTTACCAAGTATGGTGCTACCTTCATGCCGTTGGATCTGAATATGGCGCAGAAAGAAAAGGCTGTCTTGTATATCGCCCTCCGTGATGCCTATCAGAAACTTTACACCTATGAAGCGGAAGAACAGACGGAAAACAAGCAGATGCGTGAGAGTCTGAATGTCTATTATGACGCTTTTTTCATCCGCTTCGGCAACCTCAATGCCAAGCAGAACGTGAAGTTCATCCTTATGGATGCCTCAGGGCGCGACATGCTGTCGTTGGAACGGGTAGAAAACGGACAGTTCACAAAGTCGGACATCTTCGACCACCCGGTCTCTTTTTCGCTTGACGAGGTCAGCCATGTCGATTCTCCAGAGGAAGCGCTCACCGCCTCGCTCAACAAGTTCGGCCGTATCGACTTGCCGTATATGACTGAATTATCGGATATGCCGGAACAGGAACTGACGGAAGCGCTTAAAGGGCGCATCTATTACAATCCACTCATAGACGGCTACGAGATAGCCGACCGCTTCATTGCTGGCAATGTCATAGAGAAAGCGGAGCGTATAGAAGAATGGTTGAAGGAAAATCCCGACCATGCAATCGTGAGGGAGTCGTTGGAAGCCTTGAAGGCAAGCTTTCCCGAACCGATAGCCTTTGAGGACCTGGACTTCAACTTCGGTGAGCGTTGGATACCTACAGGTGTGTATTCCGCTTACATGAGCCACCTCTTCAATACACAGGTCAGCATCGTCTATTCCGACAGCATGGACGAATATTCGGCAAAATGCAGTATGAAGACCATGGCCATCACGGATGAGTATATGGTGAAGGGATATTACCGCCACTATGACGGCATGAGTCTTCTGAAACATGCCCTGCACAACACCTGTCCCGACATGATGAAGAGCATCGGTGAGGATGAACACGGCAACGACATCAAGGTGCGTGACAGCGAGGGCATACAGCTTGCCAATGCCAAGATTGACGAAATCCGCAACGGGTTCACTGAATGGCTGGAGGAGCAGTCTGACTCCTTTAAGGAACGCTTGACCACAATGTACAACCGGAAGTTCAACTGCTTCGTGCGTCCGAAGTATGACGGTTCTCACCAGACCTTCCCCGGCTTGGACTTGAAAGCCCTTGGCGGAAAGTATGGTGTCAGGAGTGTGTACCCAAGTCAGAAGGACTGTGTATGGATGCTTTTGCAGAACGGAGGCGGGATATGTGACCACGCCGTAGGTACAGGCAAGACCCTCATCATGTGTATGGCTGCGCATGAGATGAAACGTCTCGGTATGGCTCATAAGCCTATGATTATCGGGCTGAAAGCCAATGTCGCGGAGATAGCTGCCACCTATCAGACAGCTTATCCCCATGCGAGGATACTCTATGCCTCGGAGAAGGATTTTTCCACCAAGAACCGTGTCAGTTTCTTCAACAACATCAAGAACAACGACTATGACTGTGTAATCATGTCGCACGACCAGTTCGGGAAGATACCGCAATCGCCAGAACTCCAGCGGCAGATATTGCAGGCGGAGCTTGATACCGTGGAGGAAAACTTGGAAGTGATACGCACGCAGGGCAAGGACGTGTCACGGGGAATGCTCAAAGGCTTGGAAAAGCGAAAGCAGAATTTGGAGGTGAAGTTGCAGAAGATAGCCTACAGCATCGAGCAGCGCACCGATGATGTGGTGGATTTCCGCATGATGGGCATTGACCACTTGTTTGTGGACGAGAGCCACCAGTTCAAGAACCTCATGTTCAATACCCGTCACGACCGTGTGGCAGGACTCGGCAACAGCGAGGGAAGCCAGAAGGCGCTCAACATGCTCTTTGCTATCCGTACCATACAGGAGCGGACAGGCAGAGATCTTGGAGCGACATTCCTGTCGGGAACAACCATCAGTAACTCACTGACTGAGTTGTATCTGCTCTTCAAGTACCTGCGCCCCAAGGAACTGGAGCATCAGGACATCCGCTGTTTCGATGCGTGGGCGGCAATCTTCGCCAAGAAGACTACCGACTTCGAGTTTAACGTCACCAACAACATCGTACAGAAGGAGCGTTTCCGATACTTTATCAAGGTACCGGAGCTTGCTGCTTTCTACAACGAGATAACCGACTATCGCACGGCGGAGGCGGTTGGTGTGGACAGACCGGAGAAGAACGAGATCCTTCATAACATACCGCCGACACCAGAGCAGGAAGATTTCATCCAAAAGCTGATGGAGTTTGCCAAGACAGGTGATGCCACCATCCTCGGCAGACTGCCACTATCGGAAACGGAGGAAAAGGCGAAGATGCTCATAGCCACAGACTATGCCCGAAAGATGGCGCTCGATATGCGCATGATAGACCCGACTTGTGAGGACCATCCAGACAACAAGGCGAGCCATTGTGCCAAGATGATAGCGGACTATTACAAACGCTATGACAATCACAAGGGGACGCAGTTCGTGTTCTCCGACTTGGGAACATACCGACCGGGCGAATGGAACGTGTATTCTGAAATCAAGCGTAAGCTGATAGAGGATTATGGAATACCTTCATCTGAAATCCGCTTCATTCAGGAGTGCAAGAACGAGAGGGCAAGAAAGGCGGTGATAGCAGCCATGAACGAGGGTTCGGTACGAGTATTGTTCGGCTCCACATCTATGTTAGGTACAGGCGTAAATGCACAAAAAAGGTGTGTTGCTATTCATCATTTGGACACACCGTGGCGACCGTCAGACTTGGCACAGCGTGACGGTCGAGGTGTGCGTGCTGGTAACGAGATTGCCAAGCTGTATGCCGACAACAAGGTGGATGTCATCATCTATGCGGTGGAAAAGTCGCTTGACTCGTACAAGTTCAACCTCCTGCACTGCAAGCAGACTTTTATCTCGCAGTTGAAAAGCGGAGCCTTGGGGGCGAGAACCATTGACGAGGGAGCAATGGACGAGAAATCGGGTATGAATTTTTCCGAGTATATGGCTATTCTCTCCGGAAATACCGACTTGCTTGACAAGGCGAAGTTGGAGAAGAAGATTGCTTCTCTGGAGGGTGAGCGCAAATCATTCAACAGGGGCAAACGTGAATCGGAACTGAAACTGAAATCAAAGTCAGAAGAGCTGGATGGCAATCGGGCTATACTCAAAGGCATGACATCGGATTACGACAAGTTTATGAGTCAGGCGAAGAAGGACAAGGACGGGAATATACTCAATCTCATCACCCTTAACGGTCTCGAGTCCAATAATCTGGAAGTGATAGGCAAACAGCTTCAAAGGATGGCAAAAACGGAAAGGACAGATGGGGAATACAAGGAAATAGGTGCAATTTATGGTTTCCCCATCAAGGTTGTGAGCAAGACAAGCTTTGAAAGCGGTCTTCCATTCGTTGATAACTGCTTTGTTGTTGTGGGTCATTACAAGTATCAGTACAACAACGGACATCTAGCCAAGTCGGACCCGATAGCTGCGGCAAACAACTTTGTGAATGCCCTGCAGAAGATACAAGGGTACATTGAACAGTATGATTCAAGATGCAGGACACTGGAGAAGGAGATTCCGCAGCTGCAGGAAATTGCTTCCAAGGTCTGGAAGAGAGAAGATGAGCTGAAAAGTCTAAAGACAGATCTGGCTGCTTTGGACAGAAAAATACAGCTTGAACTTGCACCGCAGGTTGAGAAAGAGAGCAAAGAAGAAAACAAAGAAGAAACAAATAACGTAAAAGCAGATGTTACTTCTAAAGGGTTACTGATTAAAGATTCGTACCAAAAAACAAGAATATTTTGAAATCTTATAAACGTTTAGAATAATATAGTTAAATTAAAATAATATTAGTTGTTTTTTTGTTTTTTAAGATTTAGACCTTATCTTTGCAACCGTTTTCACGCCTTGCCTTAATTGACGAATGCCGAATGAGAAAGACGGGAAGGACAAGCATATTGGAAATGGCGTTTACAAGCGCACTTGGTTACACACACTCTTGGATTCTATAATATCAAATCAGGAACAGAAATATATAAGGCAGTTATAGACCGCCCAATAGGATATAAAAATAGAAAACTTATTATCAGCTGCACCAGAATAATTCAATTGGTAGCATATAACGTATAGTAAGATTTCAAAATTATCTTGGACGTGACAAAGTGTATTCCACTACTGGCTTGTATAGGATGTTTCAGGAGTTCAGGACAGTTTGACTGAGTAGCTCGTACTGCACCAACGCCGTTTCCCTTATGTATGTGTTCAGCAGTTATTTTGGTCCATATAGGTGCATTGGACATAAAGCGTAATTGCATGTATGGTTGAAATAAATCCATTATGTATTTAGCGTTTTTAATGTTTTAAAGTTATGAGAAGAGAACTTTTGCTCTTATCTTGTTGCGTGGTCATCCCAAGCATTTGTAGTGCTCAAGAGAAGTCAGACACTACAATGGTAGAAAAGAAAGCAGAACGCAATGTGATGCTCAATGCATCCGATGCCAATGCACCTCGTTACATTCAGATAGGTCTTCCAAGTGAAGATGTAAATGTGTACGAGAACGGATTACCAGTCGTTTATTCTTCTTACATCCATCCTGTATCGGCTCATTGGAGAAGTGATGGTAGCTTGGCAGAGGTAGGATTGATGAACCCACAGGAATCAGCCATCGCTACAGGAAACATTGCATATTCTGTAAACAGTTTCAGCGACTTAGGCAGTAATACGTTCAAGGGTATCTTGAATTACAAAGGCAACCATTATGGTATGCATCAGTTTGATTTGAACGTTTCAGGACCTCTGGCTAAAGGCTGGACTTATGCCTTGAATATGTATCAGAACTTTGATCCGGGAACTTTTGACTTGAAGTTTACCAACTATAATGACCGTACCCAGATTTATAAGGGTGCCCTGACAAAGCATTGGGGAAACAGAGGTCAGTTGTCTTTTCTCTACAAGTTCTCAAACAGTCAGCGTATGGGTTCCATAACCCAGTTTGCACCATTTATCTATCACACTAATGGTGATGTGACAGAATTAGATGGCTTCAAATTGGGTACATCTTCATACGTTCCTGCTTCTCAGAACTTCATGTACCGTGATATGAAGACAGGTGAAGTGAAAAACACTACTATCAATGATTGGAACAAAAGCAAATCTCACGAATTTGCTGTATTATTCAAATGGAATTTAGGTAATGCATGGAACTTGGATACAAAGGCTAAATATACCTGGGTTGATGCTAACTATGCCGACTTTGGCGGCAGTTCCATCATGAATGTTAAAGATGGAAAGGTTGAGGGTAATACGAATACGTATTATGACAAGAACGGAAAGCTTTATACAGGTATGATGGATGGTCGAAGAATCTGGTTTCATACTGCAAAGGCAAAATCTTTCCTTCTCACCTCTGAGGTGATGAGAAACTATGGCCAGCATAATCTTAAAATAGGTCTCAACGAGTGGAACTTTGACTTAGACTACTGGTCTGCGTCGACACAATGGGATGCCAGTGTAAAGGAGTATCCAGAGTTTCTATCACATTCCATGGTTTCAGACCCGACTGCAAGAACAACTTATTATGGGTTCAATGAGATTTCTACAGACTATGCTATCGGTAATGAGAATAAGTTAGCGGGATATTTCACAGACGAATGGCATCCTATTGAAAGCCTTCGTTTCTTCTATGGCGCACGTTTGGAGTGGTGTCGTATGTCTGTAGACCAGTTGCCTTATGCACGATTTGCAGACATGTATGTCGGTGCAACCAATGCAGACGGTGTAACCATTACACCACAGCACAGAACAAAGAATAAGCTCAATTATGCATTTACAGTTTCGGCTACATGGTCCTTTTATAAAGGTATGGGACTCACCGCTGACTTCACTCAAATGGAACGCTCTCCTCGCATGACCGATTATTCCAACATGGGTCCACAGGACTTGCGCCTCCGCATTCCATTGCTCCGTGGCGGTATATACTATCGCAATAAGTGGATTGATGTCACATCAATGATTACCTGGATTCAGAAGACTAACAATACTGATCAGCAGGATATAACCAAACCTGGTACCAGTATTTCAAAAACAACGTCTTTGAATTACAGCATCCAGACAGTGGGATGGACAACCAATGTGGAACTTGATCCATTCAAGGGTGCGCATCTTCATGCCCTTTTTACTTATCAGAAGCCAACATACAAGGACTATTCTGTGACAGTAAAGTTTGATGATGGTGAGACCGCAGACTTAAACGCCACTGGTAACATTGTCAAGGAAATACCACAGATACTGATTGAGCTTGACCCAAGTTATACCTTTTACAAGGATAAGATGACTGTATGGGGCAGTTTCAGATATTTTGGAAAAACGTATGCTAACCTTTCAAATGCCCTTTGGTTTAACGGCCATTGGGAAACTTTCGCAGGTGTGAAATGGAATGCTACCAACAAATTATCATTCAACCTTGGTGTAGTCAACTTCCTGAACCAAAAAGGTGCCAGCGGTACAATATCCGGCTCAGAGCTTATTGGTACGGAAGAAGCCAAGCGATTCAATGGCTACGTAATGTCCGGACGCTATCTTCGTCCTTTCACTGTTGAATTTGGAGCAAGTGTAAAACTATAAATACCTATTGATTATGAATAAATTATACCATTTTATGGTGCTTTTTATGGCTTTGTCAGGTAATGTATATGCCCAGAAGACAGAACCATGGAATGACCCTTTGGTGAACAACATCAATCGTAACGAGCCTGTTTCTGATTTCTTCGGCTATGAGAATAAGGAACTGTCTGACAGAAATGACAAGACGCTTTCAAAGAGATTCTTGTCTATTGAAGGAAATTGGAAATTCCATTGGGTGCAGAATGCCAATGAGCGTCCTTTAGATTTCTATTCTCTCAATCTTGATGATTCTAATTGGGGTAAGATGCCAATTCCTGGATGTTGGGAGTTGAATGGCTATGGCGTGCCAGTCTATACCAACATAAAATATGAGTGGGAAAATGAATGGGAATCAAATCCTCCTTATGTGCAGGATCTTGGCAACTACGTCGGATCTTACCGACGTAAGATTGTAATTCCTGAGAATTGGAATGGTGACAATATAATACTGCACATCGGCGAATTTTCCGTAAACCACCAATACAGCGTCCCCACTATTTATCAGCGAGTTAGCCGTACCTGTA
>ENA-OROK01000681-OROK01000681.1-human-gut-metagenome-genome-assembly--contig:-NODE-681-length-38428-cov-4.344305_pt1 | contig 38428 bp, 54 predicted proteins | sample MGYA00242127_ERZ509046 | MGnify/ENA primary metagenome ERZ509046 (study PRJEB26280, sample SAMEA2338728) | human gut metagenome | biome: human gut; feature: human-associated habitat; material: faeces... | reverse complement strand
ACGATTCTCTTATCGTTTGTAATTTCTCCGTCCTTAAGCGGTACATTAAAATCGCAACGGGCAAGAACTCTTTTGCCCTTAACATCAATATCTTCGATAGTTTTTTTATTTAATGCTTCCATTTCAATTCTCCTTTTTGAATTTTTAACGAATATATTATATAGCAAAATATATGATAAATCAATAAAAAATCATAATTTGTGAAATATTTATCAATATTTTTATTTACCTATAACATATACTGTACTATTTTACGAATTCAAGCACTGTCTTAGTGATATTTTCGGCGGAAAGACCGAACTGCTTTAACAAATCTTTAGCCGGTCCACTGTGGCCGAACACATCATTTACGCCGATTCTCTTAACGGAAGTCGGGCACTTTTCACTGAGGCACGAGCAAACCGCCTCGCCGAGACCGCCTATAATATTATGCTCTTCAACGGTTACAACCTTGCCTGTCTTTTGTGCGGAAGCGATTACAAGTTCCTCATCAAGAGGCTTAATAGTTGCGATATTAATAACTTCTGCGTCTATTCCCTGCTCTGCAAGTGTCTTTGCCGCCTCGATAGCCTCCGCCACCATAAGACCGTTTGCTATAATCGTAACATCCTTGCCCTCTTTTACGAGTTCGCCTTTACCGATTTCAAACTTATAATTATCATCGTGAAATACCGGAACGGCAAGTCTGCCGAATCTGAGATACACGGGGCCCTCATAATTATACGCCGCCTTAACTGCCTGACGAGCCTCGACATCATCAGCCGGACATATAACAACCATACCCGGGATAGAACGCATAAGTGCGAAATCTTCACAGCACTGATGGCTTGCGCCGTCCTCGCCTACGCTGATTCCGGCATGAGTTGCTCCGATTTTAACATTAAGATGCGGATAGCCGATTGAATTTCTAACCTGTTCAAAGGCTCTGCCTGCGGCAAACATTGCGAACGATGAAGCAAACGGAACAAGTCCCATAGTACTCATACCTGCTGCAACGCACATCATATTTGCCTCTGCGATACCGCAGTTAAAATGTTGGTTTGGATATTCCTTCTTAAAAATACCTGTCTTTGTGGCTGCCGAAAGATCTGCGTCAAGAACAACGAGTTTATCCGCTCCCTCAGCAGCAAGTTCCTTAAGTGCATTTCCGTAACTGTCACGGGTAGCAATACATTTAACCTCGCTCATTATTACGCCTCCAATTCCTTAAGTACGGCGCCAAGTTCCGCCATAGCTATGTTATATTCTTCCTCGTTAGGTGCTTTTCCGTGCCAGCCTACCTGGTTTTCCATATATGACACGCCCTTGCCCTTAACTGTTTTCATTATAATTGCAAACGGCTTATCGGACTTATGGAACTTATCAAAAGCACTCTCGATAGCGTCAAAATCATTTCCGTCGATTACTGTATAATCAAAGCCGAATGCTTTAATCTTTTCATCAATGGGCTCCGCTGACATAACCTCACTGCAAGGGCCGTCAATCTGAAGTCCGTTACAGTCGATAATTACACAGAGATTATCAAGATTGTACTGCTTGGCAAACATAAATGCTTCCCAAACCTGACCCTCTTCTATCTCGCCGTCACCGAGAAGAGTGTAAACATTAATGTCCTTATTCATATACTTTGCCGCTTTAGCCATACCTGCGGCAACGCTTACGCCCTGACCGAGAGAGCCTGTGCTCATATCGATTCCGGGAACGGTATTCATATTAGGGTGACCCTGAAGATAGCTGCCGATATGGCGAAGCGTCTTAAGATCCTCTACCGGGAAAAATCCTTTATAAGCCAACGCCGCATAAAGACCCGGTGCACAGTGACCCTTTGAAAGAACAAATCTGTCTCTGTCCTCCCATTTCGGTTCGTCAGCTCTGTATCTCATTTCCTTATCATAAAGATAAGCGAAAAGGTCAGCCGACGAAAGAGAGCCGCCCGGATGTCCGGCTTTTGCATTATAAGTGCCCTCAATTATGCCCATACGGATTTTTGTGGCATATATCTCAAGCTCTTTTTTAGATGATAAATCCATATCACTAACTCCTTTATTTGTTCTCCGTTATATTGTATCAAATAATAATAAAATGTGCAAGAGATAATAATTATTATTATATTTTTATTACATGTGCATACTCTTATTGATTTTTCACAAAACATAAGATATAATCAATATATATTATGTAAAAAACAACGGAGGAATTATGGATAAGAGATTACCTAAAGAAATAACGGAGAACAAGTGGATACGCCTTGCGCTGAGGCTGATTCCCTTTGTTCCCTTTTTATCGGTGCTATGGGTTAAAACCTCGCTCGATAACGATACATATTGGATAATCAAAACCGGCGAATACATATGCAAAAACGGCATACCAACAAAGGATTTTTTGACAATCCACAGCAATATGGATTTGGTCGTCCAGCAGTGGCTGTCCGATATAATTTATTACAAGGCGTATGACTTCCTTGGGGTTATCGGTCCACTGTTAATCGTAATGCTTGCCATGCTCGTTTTCGCAGGTTTGATGTATAAACTGTGTATGATGATGACAAACAATTCGATTCGTTCATCTATTGCAAGTTTGCTCACGTGTGCGTCTATGTCGTCATTTTTTGTAACAAGGCCGCAAGTGTTCACTTACTGCATAATTTTATTTGAACTTATCTGCCTTGAAAAATATATAAAAGACGGCAAAATAAAGCACCTTATCGCACTGCCTATACTGTCCGTGGCTGTTGTAAATCTGCACGCTTCAATGTGGACGATGCTTTTTATATTTCTTCTCCCGTATCTTGCAAACGCTCTGCCGATAAAGATAAAAGGCAAATCCGTTTCCTGCTGTAAAATATTGCCGCTGATAATCACGGCGTTGATTATGATACCCTGCGGAATGATTACTCCCTACGGAATAAAGGGACTGTCATTTATTTTTACCACCTCTATCGGCGACAAGGTAAACAGTTCAATCAACGAGTTAAAGCCCGTAGTTTTGTCTAAGAACCCCGGCGACTTATTCATGTTTATAATTCCCGTGTTGATTATCGCCTGCTATCTTATTCACAAGAGCGGAAAAACAACACCGAGATTTGTGCTCCTTTCCATAGGTACAGGTGCAATGATGATGGTATACAGAAAACTGGGCGCATACTTTATGATTGCCGCAGTACCTGCCGTAATATATTATCTCAACGATATTGACATTATCGGCTATATTATAAAAATGAACGAAAAGGCTAAGGCAAAGCCGAAAAAGAATGAGAAAAACAATGTTCCGCTTTTGGTAACGCTATTATGTATTTTGGTTTTCGGAATACTTATTTACTCATTTGTCGGATTCGGAATTGATGTAAACGAGTATGTAAAAAAAGGTGGCGCAAACGAGAGCCTTGACGAAGTTATTTACGCAATGGATGCGGATATAAAAGAAAATCCGGTAGACGAACTGCGACTGTTTAACGGCTTTAATTCCGGCGGCTATCTTGAATTCAAGGGATACAAAACCTACATCGACCAGAGAGCAGACTCATTCGTTGAGGAAGCAAACAATGACTTTGATTACCTCACGGAATACTTTGATGTGAAAACAGGAAATGTATATTTCAAACAGGTATTTGATAAATACGATTTTAACTATGCAATAGTTGACCTGAATACCGAAGCTCCGCTTTATTCCCAAATTTCAAATAACGACGGCTACGCCCTCGTTTTTGAAAGCGAGGATTATGCACTTTACAGAGTAGTGAAATAATAGGCATTATATACGAAAAACCGCTTGGCTGAAACAGCCAAGCGGTTTTGTTATCAGTCGCCCCAATCGGGCGTACATAAATGAAATTTGCTTTTCAATACTCCAACTTTACCGGGTTAAGACTTTTATCAATAGAATAATTATATTTATCTTCATCAATTTTAATAATTGTAAATTGCTGTATATTAGTACTTGAATCTAAGCTTCCGTGAACAGCTAAACCGTTTATATAAAAATCTGTCTTTCCGTCTTTTAGATATGCATATAAATCATCATACACTTCGTCTGCCTTATCCTCATCAATAACGGCGCAATTTACCAACGCAGTTGTTATTTCCAAAGCATTGTATCCATAAACAACGCTTACATCAGTGATACCTGCGTCAACCAAGGCGTTAATGCATACTCCGGTTCTTATTTGTATTATTCCATCATCAGTAGAATCAAGATAAAAACCACATATCTGTGATGTACCAAACGAACAAGTATATGTCGTAACATTATTTGGATTATTAGTAGTATTTGTTATCGAAAATAATTGACTCTTATTATATGAACTTACATTAATGCCATTGTTTTTTGCGAGAAGTGAAAAATTTTTATTAATCTCATCAATGAAATTCTGAGGTGTTTCTTTATAGTAATAGTATAAATTAGAACCTTCTATTAATTCTGAATCACTTTTTATCCATTTACTTGAACTGCTTGTGACACTTGTTTCGTCACCGGACGACGGTGTAAACATCACAATTGCTAAAAGAAGTAAATATACTCCTATAATTATGCATACACAAATCAATATAACTTTTTTAATTTTTTTCTTTTTCAAGTTTTCATTTTTATCCATTTCAACTTGATTAAATTTCTCTTTTACTTCAACTTCTTTATGTTTCATATCATTTCTCCTTATAGCATACTAATTTTTACTATTTGAATTTTATTAAGGTTTACAGCAAAAGATATGAAAATACACTATTTTTGCCATATAAAATTCACCTCTTTTGTTACTATATAAAAATTATAGCGGATTATCCGCTAAAAGTCAATAGTGGATAATCCGCTATAATATACTAATACCATAACAGTATGGAGATGGTATAATGTATAAAAGAATATACGAGTTGAGGACGGACAACGACCTAAAACAGCGAGAAATCGCTGAAATATTAAACTGTTCTCAAAGGGTTTACAGCAACTACGAACGAGGCGATTTGGATATACCTACCGAAATACTGATTAAGCTATCAAAACATTACAATGTGAGTGTCGACTACATTTTGGAGATAACGAACAACAAGGAAATCAACAGATAATAAATAATAAATAACTCAAAAATCTCGATACCTTCAGATGAAAGTACCGAGATTTTTTATTCTATAAACTTTACTTAATTACTTATTAAGTGCGGCCTTAACGGAAGCAAGTTCGTCTGCGAGTTCCTTAGGAAGTTTATCGCCGAACTTAGCATAAAGTTCGTCAACACCCTTGAGTTCCTCGTTCCAAGCGTCCTTATCAACATCGAGAATCTTATCAAGATCTTCTTCAGTCATATCAAGACCCTCAAGGTTAATATCCTTAGCATAAGGAAGATAGCCGATAGCAGTTTCCTGAGCGTCTACCTTGCCCTCGCAACGGTCGATAATCCAGTCGAGAACACGAAGGTTATCACCGAATCCCGGCCACAGGAAGTTGCCGTCCTCATCCTTACGGAACCAGTTAACATTAAAGATTTTAGGAGCCTTATCCTCGTCGAGAGTTTCGCCGATTTCAATCCAGTGCTTCCAGTAGTCACCCATATTGTAACCGCAGAACGGAAGCATAGCCATAGGATCACGACGAACTACGCCGACAGCGCCTGTTGCAGCTGCTGTTGTCTCAGAGCCCATAATTGAACCTACGAATACACCGTTGTTCCAGCTCTTTGACTGATATACGAGAGGAGTAAGTTTCTCTCTACGGCCGCCGAATACGAATGCAGAAATCGGAACACCGTTCGGGTTCTCAAATTCTGAAGAAAGGCATGGGCAGTTAGCTGTAGGAGCAGTAAATCTTGAGTTTGGATGAGCACCCTTTTCTGTGGAAGTTTGACCGTTCCACGGATTGCCCTTCCAGTCGACTGCGTTTGTCGGAGGATTCTTATCGAGACCTTCCCACCAAACAGTGTTATTATCAAGATTATGAGCAACGTTTGTAAAGATTGTGCCCTTCATGGTTGACTTAAGTGCGTTCGGGTTAGACTTCATATTTGTACCCGGAGCAACACCGAAGAAGCCGTTTTCAGGGTTGATAGCATAAAGTCTGCCGTCCTTACCCTTCTTAATCCAAGCAATATCGTCGCCGACAGTCCAAACCTTGTAGCCCTTTCTAAGATAACCCTCCGGAGGGATAAGCATAGCAAGGTTGGTCTTACCGCAAGCTGACGGGAACGCTGCACAGATGTACTTAATTTCTCCGTTTGGCTTTTGAAGGCCGAGGATGAGCATATGCTCTGCCTGCCAGCCCTCGTTCTTGCCGAGATAAGATGCGATACGAAGAGCAAAGCACTTCTTACCGAGAAGTACATTTCCGCCGTATGCGGAGTTTACAGAGATGATTGTATTATCCTCAGGGAACTGAACAATCCATCTGTTTTCAGGGTCAACATTACACTTGCAGTGCATGCCTCTTACCCAGTCATTGCTGTCGCCGAGAACATCAAGAACCTTCTTACCTACTCTGGTCATAATGTTCATATTAAGAACTACATAGATAGAGTCTGTAATTTCGATACCGATTTTTGCAAGCGGTGAGCCGACAGGACCCATTGAGTAAGGAATGATATACATTGTTCTGCCCTCGTAAGCGCCGGCAGCAATTTTATATAACATTTCATATGCTTTATCAGGAGCCATCCAATGGTTTGTAGGACCTGCATCCTCTTCCTTGGTTGTGCAGATGAGTGTACGGTCTTCAACACGTGCAACGTCATTTTCTGCTGTTCTGTGCAGGTAGCAGTCAGGAAGAAGCTCCTCGTTGAGCTTAATCATCTCGCCTGTTTCAACTGCTTCAGCCTTAAGAGCATCGATTTGCTCCTTTGAGCCGTCAATCCACACAATCTTTGATGGCTTAAGAAGTTCTACTTTCTCGTCAAGCCAAGCAAGGAGGGTTGGATTTTTAGTAAGATTTGATTCCATAAATCTGATCTCCTTTAACATTTTTGTCGTTTACAAATTCGGACTTAAAAGGTTATATAAAATATCCTAGTCCGTTAGTATGATTATACTTTCTTTTAATATCAAATTCAATAGAAAGCGCCAAAATTCATTAAATTGTTACATTAATCTGCGTTCTATTGATAATTTTTTGTCAATATTTTATATTGTCTAAAGGCATAGTGGCGTAAGCGTTCAGGCTTTCGTTTGCAATCGTGCCCGAAACGAACTCATAATAGCCCTGAGAAGCAATCATTGCGGCATTGTCTCCGCAATATTTAAGTTCGGGCAAAGTCAAAGTCCAACCGTGGCGGTCGCACATTTTCCTTGCGTCATATCTCAACTTACTGTTAGCCGACACGCCGCCTGCTATCACCAGTTTATTATACCCAAAGTTTTCCGCCGCAGTCTCAAAATTTGAAAGCAGACAGTCAACCACCGCCTTTTGGAACGAGGCGGAAAGGTCGGCAACATTAATATCCTCGCCCTTTTGGGAAGCATTATGCATAATATTTATCACGGCTGTTTTCAGTCCGCTGAATGAATAGTCATAAGGTGCGTCGTGGATTCTGGGGTGAGGGAAAGAAAAAGCGTTTTCATCTCCGCTCGGAGAAAGTTTATCTATACTGATACCACCCGGATATTCGAGTCCCATAGTTCTGCCCGCCTTATCGAGAGCCTCTCCTGCCGCATCGTCACGGGTTTTTCCTATGACCTCAAAATCGGTATAGGATTTAACGGCTACTATATGGCTGTGACCTCCGCTGACAACAAGGCACAAAAACGGCGGTTCAATATCACAGGAAATATAATTAGAAGCGATATGGCCTCTGAGATGATGAACGGGCACAAGCGGAGTGTTTGTCGCCTGACTCAAACCCTTTGCAAAACTCACACCGACCAAAAGAGAGCCGATAAGTCCCGGAGCATATGTAACGGCAACAGCATCAATGTCATTCATAGTGCAACCAGCCTGCTTTAACGCCTCCTCGACAACGCCGCTGATACTCTCGGCGTGTCTGCGTGAGGCAATCTCGGGCACAACCCCTCCGTACAATTTATGCTCCTCAAGCGAAGTTGCTATAACATTAGATAAAACCTCTCGTCCGTTTTCGACAACTGCCGCAGCAGTCTCGTCACATGACGACTCAATTCCTAAAATTTTCATTTATTATTCCTCTGTTTATCAATATGGTTATTAATATCCTGTATATGCTTCTGTTTAAGAGTATTGTCAAACTGAGTCAACGGATATAATTTATTATAAATCTCATTGATTTTGGCATCACTTATTTTTCGTTCATCAGACTCGCATGATCTAATTAATTCATTTACTTGATTTCTTTTTATTACCTTCGCATCTGACGAATTATTAAGTTCAATCTTTTTAAGTTCGCACCTTTCAGAAAACACTATGACCGAATACATAGGTATATCGTCTTGCAAATATTCGGCAAGGCACCTGATATGTAACTTATTTTGCATAATAGGGTTAAGAAATTTTTCTTTTTTAGCTTTTTTGCCTTTTCCCTGAGGCAAGGTTTGAGTCCACATTTTATAGCGTTCATTTCCGAAAATCCAGCCGCTGTAATTTTTGCTTTCAAAAACATATATGCCCTGCGGAGAAATCAACAAAACATCAGCCTCGGTTGTTTCATCATCTTTAGGCAAATAAACATTAAACAAAAACTTACAGCCTGATTTTTCATATCGTCTTAAATACTTATAAATTCTATATTCGCCCTGTGCGCCAACATCATTCAGCACATTAAATAATGATTTTTTCGTATCCTTACGGTATGTTGAATTTGCATAAATGATGATACTCGGCAACAAATATATACCAAAAATAACAACAAAAATCAAAAACAATAATATGAACAATGTCTCGTATAATTCAATCATAACTGTTCCTCAAAATATTTCGTCATAATAACCGCATCCTCGGTGGGGTCGGTATAGAATTTTAGGCGAATGCCGACATTTTCAAAGCCCGATTTTTCATAAAGGGCTATTGCGGCGGCATTACTTTTTCTGACCTCCAAAGTGATGAAGCGCATATCGTTTTTCATCTGAGCGGCAATAAGAGTCTCGGCTATTCCCCGTCGTCTGTATTCGGGCAAGACGGCAACATTAGTCACATATCCCTCGCCCGAAAAAATTTGCAGTCCCATATAGCCGACTGCCCTGCCGTTTAAGGAGGCAACGATAAAATGCGAAGTATCAATGCTGAGTTGAGCCTCTAAGTCTTTCCTGCTCCACGGGTGAGCAAAGCACGCATTTTCTATTTTAGCCACATCATCAAGATGGCTTTCATTCATTTTTTCAACAGTTACATCAATGTGCATCGTACCAAGTCTTTCCGATATTACCGTCCGCTCTTAGTTTAACTTTCATCTTGCAGGCGTTTTCCATTTCCTCACAAACAAGTTTTAACGCCTTTTCGGCATCCTTTTCACCGACCTCGACAATCAATTCGTCATGCACCTGCAAAATCAGCCTTGCGTCAAGTTTTTCCTCGGTGATTCTCTTATCCACTCTGATCATTGCGATTTTAATAATATCTGCGGCGGTGCCCTGAATAGGCATATTTCTTGCGATTCTTTCGCCTCCCGAACGCACCATAAAGTTAGATGCGTTAAGTTCGGGCAAATATCTCCTGCGCTTAAACAGAGTTTCGCTGTAACCTCTGTCTCTTGCAAGTTCAATAACCCTCTGCATATATTCTCTCACGCCGCTGTAAGTATTAAGATAATTATCAATATATTCCTGTGCCTGCTTGCGAGTTACGCCGATATCCTTTGCAAGACTGAATGCGCCTATACCGTATACAATACCGAAATTGACAGCCTTTGCGCTTGAACGCATCTGCTTTGTCACCATTTCGACAGGGAGATTAAATACCTGAGAAGCGGTAATCGTATGAATATCCTCACCGCTGTTAAAAGCATTAATCATATTTTCATCATTTGCAAGGTCGGACAAAACACGAAGTTCAATTTGGCTGTAATCGGCGTCAACAAGGGTATTGCCCTCGCCCGCCGTAAAGAATTTACGCATTTCTCTGCCGAGTTCGGTACGAATCGGAATGTTCTGCAAATTAGGCTCAAGCGAACTGATACGACCCGTTCTGGTCTCCACCTGATTAAACGAAGTATGAATTCTGCCGTCGGAGTCAACAGCCTTTAACAGACCGTCGCAGTAGGTGGATTTTAATTTAGTCAGTGTGCGATATTCGAGAATGTAATCGATAACGGGATTTTCGTCTCTAAGGCTTTCGAGAACATCTGCATTTGTTGAATATCCGCTCTTTGTTTTTTTCTTGCACGGCAGTCCCAAATCTTCAAAGAGTGCAACGCCGAGTTGCTTTGGAGAATTAATGTTAAACTCGTGTCCTACAATTTCATAAATCAGAGAAGTCAGTTCGCCGATTCTCTGCGAAAGTTTGGAAGAAAAAGCCTTAATACCGTTTCTGTCAACCGAAAATCCGACGATTTCCATTTTAGCGAGAACTCTCGCCAGCGGAAGTTCAATCTCGTTAAGAAGATGAATTTGGTCTGCCTCTAGTAGAAGTTCATTAGTTTTTTCAAACAGAGGCTTCAGCATAGCAGCCGATACGACATTTTCATCTGTTGAGCCGAGTTCGTTCTTATATTCGGGAGCAGCCACCGAATACTCAAGTCCCAAATGGCTGACCGAATAATTATTATCGGACGGTTTCAAAAGATATGCGTTGAGCATCAAATCACCGCAAACATTTTCACATTCAACTCCGAGAATTGCGGCAAGTCTATGCAAATATTTTGAATTATAGGTATATTTCTTACAGTCTTTATTTGAGAAAAAACTGCGAACAAAGCGTTCGTAATCTGCATTATCGGACTGCAAAACAATTACCGTATCATCAAAGCAAAAATAGAAATCGCTGATTGCATTATCTATAATCAAAGGATAAACATATACATCGCTGTTTCCGATTTTCCTAAGCAATGAATCAATGTCGGTGCAAATTTCGCTTGTGACGGTTCGTATCTCTGTTTCTTTTTCTCCGCATGCGAAAGCGTCTTTTGAATTAAGATTAAACTTATCAATGAGAGAGAAAAGTTCAAGCCTTACAAATTCTGCGGCAGCCGCATTTTTGTCACCGCCCGATATAACGTAATCATTAATATCGGTACTGACGGGTGCATCTGTGACAATTTTGCCGAGTTTAAGCGAAAGATAAGCATTATCTTCATCTGCTTTAAGTTTTGCACGAACGCCCGGCTTTACATCAATTTCATCAATATGCTCATAGATATAGTCAACGGTCTTAAAGCGTGTAATCAAATCAAGAGCGGTCTTTTCGCCTATACCCTTGACACCCGGAATATTATCCGAACTGTCACCCTGAAGAGCCTTGACCTGAATCAAATCATGAGGCTCGACTCCATAAGTTTCAAAAATAGTTTTCTCGTCCATAACATCGGTCGATTTAGTTCTTGCGAGGAGGACTTTAACGCCGTCGTGAGCGAGTTGTAAACTGTCTCTGTCGCCTGTTGCGAGATAGCAGGAATCGCCCTTTTCTCTGCACGCCTCAGCGAGTGTACCGAGAATATCGTCAGCCTCCCAACCTTCGCATTCAAGCACCTTGATGCCGAGAAGTTTAAGCAAGTTTTTAACCACAGGCATCTGTGAGCGAAGTTCATCGGGCATAGCGTGTCTTCCTGCCTTATATGCGTCATACATTTTATGGCGGAAGGTGGGTGCATGCAAATCAAAAGCAACAGCCACGGCATCGGGCTTACAAATGTCCTCAAAGCGTAGCATCATATTAAGAAAGCCGTACACGGCGTTGGTATAATCGCCCTGCTTTGTTGTAAGTAGTTTAATCCCGTAAAAGGCACGGTTTATAATACTGTTTCCGTCCAAAACCAATAAAGTCATACAGATAACCTCAAATTATATATAATAATTTATTATAACACATAGGCACCCCTTTTACAACAAAAAAGCACCCCGACCTTATCGGTCGAGGTGTGAAAATATTATCTAATCAAACAAGCTCAATAATGCACATTTCTGCTGCATCGCCTCTGCGAGGGCCTGTTTTAATTATACGAGTGTAACCACCGTTTGTTGCTTCGTACTTAGGAGCGATTTCATCAAAAAGTTTCTTTACGACATCTTCCTTAGTAACATAAGCAAGAGCCTGTCTTCTTGAATGAAGAGTATTCTCCTTACCGAGAGAAATCATTCTCTCAGCCATTGCACGAACTTCCTTTGCTCTGGTAACGGTTGTTTCAATTCTGCCGTTCTCAAGAAGATAAGTAACCAATCCTCTGAGCATAGCCTGTCTGTGGTCGGTAGGACGACCGAGTTTTCTGCTACCTGGCATTGAAATTCCCTCCTTTAGTCTTCTTCCTTGCTAAGTTTGAAACCAAGAGCATCAAGCTTGCCGATAACTTCGTCAAGTGATTTACGACCGAGGTTTCTAACTTTCATCATATCTTCTTCGGATTTTCCAATCAAATCCTCGACTGTGTTAATTCCTGCTCTCTTCAAGCAATTAAAGGAACGAACAGAAAGATCAAGCTCTTCGATAGTCATTTCAAGAACCTTTTCCTTGCCGTCATCATCCTTTTCTACCATAATCTCGGCATTGCCCATTTCCTCGGAAAGGTCAACGAAAAGGTTAAGATGCTCGTTAAGAATCTTTGCGGCAAGTGAAGCTGCCTCATCAGCCGGAATTGTTCCGTCTGTTTCTACATCGAGAATAAGTTTGTCAAAATCAGTTTGCTGTCCTACACGGGTGTTTTCAACTGTGTAATTAACCTTAAGAACAGGAGTATAGATAGAGTCAATGGCAATAGTACCGATTGGTAAATCCATAATCTGCTTATTACGGTCGCAAGGAACATATCCTCTGCCGTTGTCTGCCGTAAGTTCCATATTAACCTGAGCGCCCTCATCAAGATAAGCAAGATGAAGCTCCGGGTTAAGAATCTCGACGCTGCTGTCGCACTGAATGTCGCCGGCAGTGATTTCGCCCTCGCCCTGTGCATTAATGTAAAGGGTCTTAGGCTCTTCATCGTGAATCTTGAGAATAACATTCTTGAGGTTAAGAACAATCTCTGTTACATCCTCTTTTACATGAGGAATGGTTGAAAATTCATGTTGTACACCGTCTATCTTAACGGAAGTGATTGCATAGCCCGGAAGTGATGAGAGAAGAACTCTTCTCATTGAGTTTCCGAGAGTTGTGCCGAAACCTCTCTCAAGAGGTTCAACAACAAATCTGCCAACGCTTCTGCTTCCTTGAGTAGATAAATCTACTATTTCGATATTAGGCTTATCAATTTCGATCATCTAAAAGCCTCCTAATAATAAGTTGTTTTGTTTTCGCTAAATAAAAAACCAGCAACGCTAATTTATTATTTAGAGTAGAACTCAACGATTAAATGCTCTTCAACAGGAGTTGCAATCTCTTCTCTTTCGGGAAGTGCAACAACCTTTGCTGTCATAGCGTCTGCGTTAACCTCGAGCCACTTTGAAGTAGGACGAGCAGCATTAGCCTCAACAAGATTCTTGAATTCATCTGTTGACTTGCTTGTATCCTTAACAGCAACAACATCACCGGGCTTTACAAGGTATGACGGAATATCTACCTTAGAACCGTTAACGGTGAAGTGAGCATGGTTTACGAGCTGACGAGCCTGTGCTCTTGAGCTTGCGAAACCTGCGGTGTAAACAATATTATCCAAACGGCTTTCACAAAGTTGGAGAAGGTTTGTACCTGTAACGCCTTCCTTGCGTTCTGCCATAAGAAAATACTTATGGAACTGACCTTCGCTTACGCCGTAATATCTACGAGCGGACTGCTTTGCACGAAGCTGAAGACCGTATTCCGAAGTCTTTTTACGATTTTGACCATGCTGGCCGGGTGCATATGAGCGACGCTCCAATGCACATTTGCCTGTATAACATCTGTCACCCTTAAGGAAAAGTTTCTTTCCCTCACGACGACAGAGTTTACAAGCAGGTCCTGTATATCTTGCCATATCAAGTAACCTCCAATTAATTATACACGACGTCTCTTTGGCGGACGACATCCGTTATGTGGGATAGGAGTAACATCTTTAATAAGACTTACATCGAGGCCTGCTGACTGAAGTGCTCTGATAGCTGCTTCACGACCTGCGCCCGGACCCTTAACATAAACTTCAACAGTTTTCATACCGTGCTCTGTTGCAATCTTAGCTGCAGTTTCTGCTGCTGTCTGTGCAGCGAACGGAGTAGATTTCTTTGAACCACGGAAACCCATTTCACCGGCAGATGCCCATGAAACAGCGTTGCCCTGAGTATCGGTAATTGTTACGATAGTATTGTTGAAGGTTGACTGAATATGAACAACACCACGTTCAATATTCTTCTTCTCACGCTTTTTGCGTGTAGAAGTTGTCTTTTTAGTAGCCATACTGAAATATTCCTCCTACTTTACTTCTTCTTGTTTGCTACGGTTCTCTTAGGACCTTTACGTGTTCTCGCATTATTCTTTGAAGTCTGTCCTCTTACGGGGAGACCCTTAATGTGGCGAGTTCCACGGTAGCAACCGATTTCTTTAAGTCTCTTAATGTCGAAAGCAACGTTTCTGCGAAGGTCACCCTCTACATCAAGGTTATTAGTGATGTAATCGCTGAGCTTTTTTACATCTTCTTCTGTTAAATCTCTGCAACGAGTGTCAGGATTAACGCCTGTTGCTTCGATAATCTTGTCTGAGGTTGTTTTGCCTATACCATAAATATAGGTAAGACCGATTTCAACTCTCTTGTCATTAGGTAAGTCAACACCTGAAATACGTGCCATACTACAGTTTACCTCCGATTATTAATTCAGGATTAGCCCTGACGCTGTTTGTGCTTTGGATTTTCACAGATAACCATTACTTTTCCATTGCGCTTAATAACTTTGCATTTGTCGCAAATTTTCTTTACAGAAGGTCTGACTTTCATTTGAATATCCTCCTTGAATTTACTTTGAACGCCATATGATACGACCCTTACTCAAGTCGTATGGTGACATTTCCATTGTTACCTTATCACCGGGAAGAATGCGAATATTGTTCATTCTTAGTTTTCCGCTGATATGGGCTGTAATAATGTGGTTGTTTTGCAGAGCCACCTTGAATGTTGTATTAGGCAGCGACTCAACCACAGTACCTTCAACTTCTATCATATCTGACTTTGACATCATTTTACCTCTCTAATAATTAAGTATGATGTTAGTATTATCCGGAATCACATTCCGGCGTAATCGCCTGCAATTCAACTTTGCCTATTATTAAGCCTTCGTCAGTATTACCGGTCCGTTAGATGTGATAGCAATAGTATGCTCGAAGTGAGCACTGTGCTTACCGTCACAGGTCTTTACGGTCCAGCCGTCCGAAAGCTGTTTAACCTTATAGGTTCCCAGATTAATCATCGGTTCAATTGCCAATGTCATTCCGGGTGACAGTCGGATACCACGACCTGCGTGTCCGAAGTTCGGTACGCTTGGTTCTTCGTGAAGTTTTTTACCCACGCCGTGACCTACAAAATCACGAACTACTCCGTAGCCTCGTTCCTCACAGTAGGTCTGCACAGCATATCCTATATCGCCGATTCTGTTGCCCGGAACAGCAGCCTCAATTCCCTTATACAGGGACTCTCTGGTTGTGTCCACCAGCCGCTTTACCTCGGGAGAGCAAGTCCCGCAGATAAAAGTAGCAGCATTGTCGCCGTTATATCCATGCTTTGCGGCACCCAAGTCGATGGAGACTATATCTCCATCTTGAATAACACGCTTCTTACTCGGGATGCCGTGGATAACTTCATCATTTATAGATATACATGCGGTAGCAGGATAACCACCGTAGTTTAGAAAATTCGGCGTTGCACCGCATTTCTTAATGAAATCGTAAGCAATCTTATCAATCTCGTAGGTAGTAACACCCGGCTTTACAGCCTCGCCTGCCACCTGTAATGCTTGAGCCGAGATGATACAAGCTTCTTTCATAAGCTCTAACTCACGACTGCTTTTAAGCACTATCATGTTAATCCTCCAATGCAGCGAAAACGAGCGATGTTGTATCCGAAACGTCTTCTTGTCCCTCAACAACCTTTAACTTGCCGAGTTTATCATAGAAGCCCTTAAGAGGCTCTGTCATCTCGTGGTATTCCTCGAGACGGGCAAGAACTGTTTCGGGAGCATCGTCCTTACGCTGAACTAATTCTCCGCCGCAAGCGTCACAAATACCGTCTACCTTAGGCTTTTTATATTCCATATGGTAGGAGTTGGCACACTTTGAGCAAACTCTGCGGCCGGACATTCTGGCAATAATTTTCTCGTCCGGAACTTCAATATCGATTACCTTATCAATATCAATACCCATATCCACAAGAGCCTGAGCCTGTGGAATAGTTCTCGGGAAACCGTCGAGAATAAAGCCGTTTTTACAATCATCGTCTTTAAGACGATCCTTGATAATACCGATTACAACCTCGTCGGGAACCAATTGACCGGCCTCCATATAAGCCTTAGCCTTAAGTCCCATCTCCGTTCCGTTCTTAAGAGCGGCACGAATGATATTGCCGGTAGAGATTGTCGGAATATGCAATTTTTCACAAATCTTTTCTGCTTGAGTGCCTTTACCTGCACCCGGAGCACCTAAAAGGATAAGTTTCATTTCATATCTCCTTTCGATTAATCAAGGAAGCCTTTATAATGACGCATCATCATCTGTGATTCAAGCTGACGAACTGTTTCAAGAGCAACGCCAACCAAAATGATAAGTGATGTACCGCCCATTGTGATACTCATACCGCCTGTCGAATCCGCTGCGTCCGGTAACGGCTTGATAGCAGCATCGCAGATGAGTGAGTAAACAATCGGGAACAAAGCTACAACAGAAATCATAAGAGCACCGATTAAGGTAAGTCTTGAGATAATCTTAAGAATGTAGTCAGATGTCGGACGGCCGGGACGGATACCCGGAATTACGCCGTTATTTTTACGAAGATTATTCGCCATTTCTATCGGATTGTACTGAATTGTACTATAGAAGTAAGCGAAGAAGATAATGAGAATGAAGTACATTCCTGCGTACCACCAAGAGTCGCTCTGGAAGGCCTTAAAGAACTTCTCCCAGAAAGTGCCCTCATACTTGCTGCTTGAAAGGAACATCTGAACTGTTCCGGGAAGAGAAAGAATTGAGGAAGCGAAGATGATGGGAAGAACGCCCGACATATTAACCTTAATAGGCATATGTGTTGACTGTCCGCCGTACATCTTTCTGCCGACAACTCTCTTAGCGTACTGGATAGGAAGTCTTCTTTCGGCATTATCGAGAAGTACAATGTACGCAATCATCAAGACGAAGATTACGATTACAACCGGAACGAGAACCTTATAAACAGTTCTGCCTGTTGCGATGTACTGGAATAATTGCTTTATGATGGTCGGGAAACGAGATGCGATACCTGCAAAAAGGATAATTGAAATACCGTTGCCGATACCCTGAATCGAAATCTGCTCACCGAGCCACATAATTACGGCTGTACCCGCAGTAAGTACAGCAATGATAACTACTGCCTGAAATACTGCGTCAAAGCCTGTGTATGCAGAACCGTTTGCGTTAGTCGAAAGAAGGTTCTGCGAACGAAGATAGAAGAAGTAAGCGAGTGACTGTAAAAGTCCGAGAGCTACTGTAAGAAATCTTGTAATAGCTGTAATCTTCTTTCTTCCCTCTTCGCCCTCCTTCTGTAGATTTTCCAAAGCAGGAATAGCCACAGCAAGAAGTTGAATGATAATTGATGAGTTGATGTACGGAGTGATTGACATAGCGAAGATAGTACCGTATGTGAATGCACTACCTGTCATCAAACTCAAATAAGTCATAATAGTGTTGCCTTTACCAACATCAATTTCATCAACGATGTTAACGAACGGAACGGGAATAACCGAACCGATTCTGAAAATTAAGATGATAAAAGCGGTAAAGAGAAGTTTTTTTCTGATTTCCGGTATTTTGAATGCGTTAATGATAGTTTTAATCATTTACTGCACCTCCACCGTACCACCAGCAGCTTCAATCTTTGCCTTAGCGGACTCACTTACAGCGTCAACTTTTACTGTCAAAGCCTTTGTGATTTCGCCCTTGCCGAGAACCTTAATTCCGTCGAGAGTCTTTTTGATAAGACCGCTCTCAACAAGGCTCTGAGCGTCAACTGTTGCACCTGCTTCAAACTTCTTCTCGAGGTCAGAAACATTAACGGTAGCATATTCAGTAGCAAAGATGTTGTTGAATCCTCTCTTTGGTACTCTTCTTTGAAGAGGCATCTGACCGCCCTCAAAGCCCGGGCGTCTGCTGTAACCGGAACGAGCCTTTTGACCCTTATGTCCCTTACCGGCTGTTTTGCCTTGACCTGAACCGGCACCACGACCGATTCTCTTTACAGCTTTCTTAGAGCCCTCTGCAGGAGAAAGTTCATGTAATTTCATCTATGCGCCCCTCCTTATTCTACGATAGTTACAAGGTGAGAAATCTTAGCGATTTTACCCTGTGTCTGTGCATTATCAGGTTGTTCTGTTACATTGCCGATTTTGCGAAGACCGAGTGAGTGTGCGGTTGCAATTTGATCTTTCTTGCTACCGATTAAGCTCTTTGTGAGCTGAATTTTTACAGTTGCCATAAATCAAATTCCTCCTTAACCCACGATTTCCTTAACGCTCTTGCCACGGATAGCAGCAACTTCTTCACCGGTTCTGAGCTGGCTCAAGCCGTTGATTGTTGCTCTTACAACGTTGCAAGGATTGTTAGAACGGATAGCCTTTGTACGGATGTCCTTAATGCCGACTGTCTCAACAACGGCACGAACAGGACCGCCTGCGATAACTCCGGTACCCTTTGGAGCAGGCATAAGAAGAACCTCTCCTGCACCGAACTTACCCTTGATTTCGTGAGGAATTGTTGTTCCTCTGAGCGAAACCTTAATTACATTTTTCTTTGCATCTTCGATACCCTTACGGATAGCATCAGGAACTTCGCCTGACTTACCGATACCGAAGCCTACAAGTCCGTTACCGTCGCCTACTACTACAAGAGCTGCGAATTTGAAAATTCTACCGCCCTTAACTGTCTTAGATACACGATTGATGGTAACTACTCTTTCTTCAAGTTCCATTGAAGATACATCAATTTTATTTGTCATAACAATTAACTCCCTTCCTTAGAACTCAAGTCCGCCTTCACGAGCGCCGTCTGCAACAGCAGCGACTCTACCGTGATATACGTAACCGCCACGGTCGAATACACATTCCTTAATGCCCTTCTCTGTGGCTCTTTCTGCGATTTTCTTACCAACAGCCTTAGCTGCCTCAACATTACCGCCGTACTGAGCAAAGTCCTTCTCAACTGTTGATGCCTGTGCAAGTGTTACGCCTGCCTCGTCATCAATAAGCTGAGCATAGATATTGCTGAGGGAGCGATATACATTGAGTCTTGGGCACTGTGCAGTGCCGTTGATTTTTCCACGAACACGAACGTGACGCTTCTTTCTTGCGATATTAGAATCTTGTCTTGAAACCATTGTAATTCACTCCTTCCTTTATTTCTTACCTGCTTTGCCTTCTTTGCGGCGAATATGCTCTTCTGCATATTTAATGCCCTTGCCCTTATACGGCTCCGGCGGTCTCTTCTCTCTAACTTGAGCTGCGAACTGACCTACGGCCTGCTTATCTGCACCGCTGATAACGATTGCATTAGCATTAGGACATTCTACCTTAACTCCCTCGGGAGCTTCCATAATAACCTGGTGTGAGAAACCGAGGTTCATTGTAAGAGTATTGCCTGAAGCAGATACTCTGTAACCAACACCGTTAACCTCAAGATTTTTCTTAAATCCTTCGGTAACGCCTGTAACCATATTGGCGATAAGTGCTCTGAACAAGCCATGCATTGCTCTGTGTTCCTTATCGTCAGTCGGTCTTTGAAGAGTAATCTCGCTGCCGTTTACTGTAACAGTGATGTCCTTATTAACATCCTGTGTAAGAGTACCGTTTGGTCCCTTAACGGTTACAGTGTTTGCGTCGTTTACGGTAACTTCAACGCCGGCAGGAATTACGATAGGCTTTAATCCGATTCGTGACATCCTAACTGCACCTCCTTACCAAACGAATGCGAGAACTTCGCCGCCAACATTTTGCTTGCGAGCCTCTCTGTCGGTCATAATACCTTTTGATGTTGAAACGATTGCAATACCGAGGCCTTTCATAACCTTAGGCATATCCTCAACATTTGAGTAAATTCTAAGACCCGGCTTAGAAACTCTGCGAAGACCGGTAATAACCTGTGCCTTGTTTTCGGTATATTTAAGTGTTACACGGATAACACCCTGCTTTTCGTCGTCGATTACTTTGTATGATGCGATATAGCCTTCATCAAGAAGAATCTGAGCGATTGCCTTCTTCATATTTGATGCAGGAATATCTACTGTTTCGTGTTTTGCTGAGTTCGCGTTACGAATTCTTGTAAGCATATCAGCGATTGGGTCTGTAATATGCATTGATATTTCCTCCTTATAAATTTAGCAATTCTCGATTTACCAAGATGATTTCTTTACGCCCGGAATCTCACCCTTATGAGCGAGTTCTCTGAAGCATACACGGCATACGCCATACTTACGAAGATAAGCATGAGGTCTACCGCAGATCTTACATCTGTTGTAAGCTCTTGTAGAGAACTTAGCAGGCTTTTGCTGCTTTACTTTCATTGATGTCTTTGCCACGATAATCCCTCCTTACTCTGCAAACGGAGCGCCCATAAGTTTGAGCAACTCTCTTGCTTCTTCGTCTGTGTTTGCTGTGGTAACCATAATAATGTCCATACCACGAACCTTGTCAATCTTGTCGTAATCGATTTCAGGGAAAATCAACTGCTCTTTGATACCCATAGCATAGTTGCCACGACCGTCAAATGAGTTAGGATTAATACCTCTGAAGTCACGAACTCTCGGAAGAGCGAGATTGTAGAATCTGTCAAGGAATTCATACATTCTGTCGCCACGAAGAGTTACCTTTACGCCGATTGGCATACCTTCACGTAATTTGAAGTTTGCTACTGACTTCTTAGCCTTACAGATAATCGGCTTTTGACCGGTAATCTGAGCAAGGTCACTGACAATAGCGTCTACTACCTTTGAATTTTCACGAGCTTCGCCGCAACCAACATTGATTACAATCTTGTCAAGCTTTGGGATTTGCATAACAGATTTGTATTCGAATTTCTTCATCAACGCAGGTGCTACTTCTGACTTATAAAGTTCTTTAAGTCTTGCTGCCATTTGTTATGTCCTCCCTTTCTTAAAACTCGTTACCGCATTCCTTGTTTTTGCAAACACGGATGCCGCCCTTTTTGTGACCGACTCTTGTAGCCTTCTTGCACTTAGGGCAAACTAACTGTACTTTTGATGCGTAGAGTGCGGATTCAACCTCTACAAGTCCGCCTGTCTCGCCCATTCTTGTAGGCTTAACATGCTTTGTAACAACGTTAACGCCTTTAACGATAACCTTGCCCTCAGCAGGACTTACAGCGATAACTTCGCCCTGAACGCCCTTTGACTTACCGGAGAGAACCTGAACGGTATCGCCGGTTTTTACAAACATCTTTTTCATTCTGCGCACCTCCATTAAAGTACTTCCGGAGCGAGAGAAAGAATCTTCATGTAATCTTTTTCACGAAGCTCTCTTGCTACGGGGCCAAAAATACGGGTGCCTTTAGGAGTTTTATCCTCCTTAATAATTACGGCAGCATTTTCGTCGAAACGAATATACTGTCCATCATCACGACGTACACCTTTAGTTGTACGAACGATGACTGCTTTAACAACTTCGCCTTTCTTAACGATACCACCCGGAGCAGCTTTCTTTACAGAAGCTACGATAACATCGCCAATGTTGGCATACTTTCTGCCTGAGCCGCCGAGTACACGAATGCAAAGAATTTCTTTAGCGCCTGTATTGTCGGCAACCTTCAAACGACTTTCTTGTTGTATCACAGTGTTTACCTCCTTCGTACTGCAAAATAACACTTTGCTAAGTTGCAGTTATTATTTTTTGACTAAATTAATAGACTTTATTTCTCAAAGCTGTAATTCGTAATGATTACTTAGCCTTTTCGATAATTTCAACAACACGCCAATTCTTATCCTTGCTCATAGGACGGCATTCCATAATCTGAACCTTGTCGCCTACGCCGCATTCGTTATTCTCGTCGTGTGCTTTGTACTTAACAGACTTATCAACAATCTTATTATAAAGAGGGTGCTTAACTCTGTCCTTAATAGTAACAACTACTGTCTTGTCCATCTTGTCGGATGTAACAATACCTACTCTTGTCTTTCTGAGGTTTCTATCCATTAATCAGTTACCTCCTTTAGGAATTAGCGTTTTCAAGTTCGATAGCTCTCTCAACTGTCATGATACGAGCAATATCTTTCTTGACCGCTTTAATTCTCATAGGGTTCTCGAGCTGATTGATAGCCTGCTGAAAACGAAGGTTGAAAAGTTCTTCCTTAAGTTCTGCCAACTTCTTTGCTCTCTGCTCTGCAGAAAGTGCCTTGATTTCTGATGCTTTCATTACTGCTCGCCTCCCTCTTCTTTTTTAACAAACTTACATTTAACCGGGAGTTTATTAGCTGCGAGTCTCATAGCCTCACGAGCGATATCCTCACTTACGCCTGCAAGCTCGAACATTACCTTGCCCGGCTTAACTACTGCTACCCAGTAGTCAACGTTACCTTTACCTTTACCCATACGAGTATCGGCAGGTCTTGCAGTGATCGGCTTGTCTGGGAAAATCTTAATCCAAACTTTACCGCCACGCTTTGTGTAACGGGTCATAGCGATACGGGCTGCCTCAATCTGAGCTGCGGTAATCCATGCAGGCTCTGTTGTTGCCAAACCGTACTCACCGTATGTTACCTTATTACCTCTGGTTGCAACACCTGTCATACGACCTCTGTGCTGCTTTCTGTGTTTTACACGCTTAGGTAAGAGCATTACTTATTTCCCCCTTCCTTGCGATTTGTTCTTCTCTTCTTATTGCGAGACTCTCTGAGAACCTCGCCCTGATAGATCCAAACCTTAACACCGAGTCTGCCGTATGTTGTGGCAGCCTCTGCTGTACCGTAATCGATGTCGGCACGAATTGTCTGAAGAGGAATTGTACCCTCTTTGTATGTCTCGCTGCGGGCAATTTCTGCACCGCCGATTCTACCGGAAACCATAACCTTGATACCACGGGCACCGAGTCTCATTGTGTTTCTGATAGCGCCCTTAACAGCTCTTCTGAATGCCACACGGCGCTCAAGCTGCTGAGCGATTGACTGAGCCACGAGAGTTGCATTGAGGTCAGGCTGCTTAATCTCGATGATGTTGATGAATACTTCATTTACATCCTTGCCGAGTTTCTTAGCACAGATAGCCTTGAGTTTCTCAATCTCTGCACCCTGCTTACCGATAACCATACCGGGCTTTGCACAGTGAATGTTGATTCTTACTCTCTTTGTGTCTCTTTCGATTTCTACTTTCGGAACACCTGCGCTGTAAAGTGTCTTAAGGAGATACTTACGAAGATTGTAGTCTTCTACAAGAATGTCTCCGAATTCGCCTTTCTTTGCATACCAGCGAGAGTCCCAGTCTTTAATAACACCGATTCTTAAACCGGTTGGATTACATTTCTGTCCCATTTAACTTTACCTCCTCGCTTAGTCTTCCATTTCCTTGAGTACAAGGGTAATGTGTGATGTTCTCTTATTGATTCTGTATGCTCTGCCCTGAGCTCTCGGCTGAATTCTCTTAAGAATCGGACCCGGAGCAACATGTGCCTGAGCTACATACAATCTTGTTGTGTCCATATTAAAGTTATTCTCGGCATTTGCCATTGCTGACTTGAGAACCTTCAAAACCGGCTCTGTTGCAGCTTTTGGTGTGAACTTGAGAATAGCCATAGCCTTGTCTGCAGGTTGGTTTCTGATAAGATCGAGAACGATCTGAACCTTTCTGGGAGACATACGGACATATGATGCTTTTGCTTTAGATTCCATAATTATTCTCCCTTCTATTACTTACCTGTCTTAGTGCCTGCGTGGCCTCTGAATGTTCTGGTCGGTGCAAATTCACCGAGTTTATGTCCAACCATATCCTCTGTAACATATACAGGAACATGCTTTCTTCCGTCGTGAACAGCAAATGTGTGACCAACGAACTCAGGGAAGATTGTTGAACTTCTTGACCAAGTCTTAATAACTTGCTTGTCGCCCTTAGCGTTGAGTGCTTCAACCTTCTTGTAGAGGCTTTCTTCAACATAAGCGCCTTTTTTAGTACTTCTACTCATTTAATCTTCTCCTTTCCGTTTACTTACTGTTTCTGCGGCGTACGATAAGCTTATCGGAAGCCTTCTTCTTAGCACGAGTCTTATAACCGAGAGCTGGCTTACCCCAAGGAGTGCACGGACCCGGACGACCGATAGGTGACTTACCTTCACCACCACCGTGTGGGTGGTCATTCGGGTTCATTACAGAACCACGAACTGTAGGTCTCCAGCCCATATTGCGCTTACGACCTGCTTTACCGATTTTAACGTTAGCGTGGTCTGAGTTACCGACAACGCCTACTGTTGCGATACATTCCTTCGGTACATTTCTCAACTCGCCTGAAGGAAGTCTGAGAAGTGCATAAGGACCTTCGAGAGCCATAAGCTGAGCGCTATTACCTGCTGATCTTGCAAGCTGAGCACCGTTGCCCGGATAAATCTCTACATTGTGAACGATAGTACCAACCGGCATATTCTCGAGAGGAAGTGCGTTACCTACAACGATATCTACATCTGTACCGGCGATTACTGTTGCGCCTACCTTAAGACCTTCCGGAGCGGTGATGTAGCTCTTTACTCCGTCTTCGTACTGGATAAGTGCAATGTGTGCAGAACGGTTTGGGTCATATTCGATTGACTTAACCTCTGCGGGAATATCGAATCTGTTTCTCTTAAAATCAATAACACGATATTTTCTTCTGTTTCCGCCACCACGGTGACGAACTGTAATTCTTCCGTAAGAGTTACGACCTGACTTCTTGTTCAATGGTTCAAGAAGCGATTTCTCAGGAGCAACTTTTGAGAGAGAAGAATAATCAATTACCGACATATTTCTTCTTGAAGGTGTAGTCGGCTTATAATTTCTTACTGCCATTTATTAATCTCCTTACTGTGAATAACTTTGCGAAAGGATGGCACCTTTCATACCTCATCATCCACATATTTGCGTTGCTTATATAATAGGTATAAATATTTAATTATATACCTATCTGCGATTACATCATATCGTTAAAGAATTCAATTTCCTTTGAATCCTCTGTAAGAGTTACGATAGCCTTCTTCCAAGACGGAGTGTAGCCTACATTGTAACCCTGACGACGCTGATGGCCTCTGACATTCATTGTGTTTACCTTAGCAACCTTTGTGCCCGGGAAAACAGCTTCGACTGCCTTAGCAATCTCAATCTTGTTAGCGTCCTTAGCTACCTTAAAGGTATACTTCTTTTCCATAATGCCCATCATTGAATTTTCTGTGATGATTGGCTTAAGGATAATATCCTGTGCTGCTTTCATTATGCGTATACCTCCTCAATCTTCTTTGCTGCGTCCTTGAGAACGATGAAGGAATCACAATTAAGGATGTCGTAAACGCAAAGTGTGTTTACCGTAGCAACCTTAACGCCCTCAATGTTACGAGCACTCTTATAGATTGTCTCGTCAGCCTCGGCTGTTACGATGAGAGCCTTTTTAGCCGACTTGAGTTTTGCAAGCATCTCAACAATAGCTTTTGTCTTAATGCCGTCAAGCTCAATCTTGTTTACTACCATCATTTCTTCGCCTGCAACCTTTGAGGACAAAGCTGATTTCATAGCAAGTCTCTTAACTTTCTTGTTAAGTTCTACCTTATACTTTCTCGGCTTAGGACCGAGTGCGATACCGCCGTGTGTCCACTGAGGTGATCTGGTTGAGCCCTGACGAGCTCTGCCTGTTCCCTTTTGTCTCCAAGGCTTTGCACCGCCACCGCTTACTTCTGAACGAGTGAGAGTGGACTGTGTGCCCTGGCGTTGGTTAGCAAGATAGCTAACTACTGCGAGATGCATTGCATCTGCGTTTGGCTCAATGCCGAATACTGAATCGGCAAGCTCGAGCTTTGAAGTCTTTCTTCCTTCTTGGTTATAAACCTGAACCTGTGCCATATTTATCTCTCCTTTCGTTAAGCTTTAACAGCGTCTGCAATAACAACGATGCCGCCCTTAGGACCCGGAATGGCGCCCTTGATAGCGATAAGGTTTGATTCTGCGTCAACCTTTACTACTGTAAGGTTTTGAACTGTTACTGTTTCGTGGCCGTAATGACCTGCCATCTTCTTACCCTTAAATACTCTTGAAGGGCTTGAACAAGCACCGAGCGAACCTGCGTGACGGTGGTTAGGACCTGTACCGTGGCTCATTCTGAGTCTTGAGAAGTTCCAACGCTTGATTGCGCCGGCTGTTCCGTGACCCTTGCTTGTTCCTTTAACGTCAACTACATCGCCTGCTGCAAATACATCAGCTTTGAGAATGTCGCCGACATTGATTGATGAGATGTCATCAAGACGGAACTCTTTAAGTGTTTTCTTAGGAGCGACGTTTGCTTTGTCGAAGTGTCCCTTCATTGGCTTGTTTACTCTGGCAACCTTTACATCGCCGAAACCAACCTGAACAGCCTCGTAGCCGTCGTTCTCTGTTGTCTTCTTCTGGGTAACTACGCAAGGACCTGCCTCAACAACGGTAACAGGAACAGCGTTGCCTGCCTCGTCGAAGATTTGAGTCATGCCGATTTTCTTACCGATAAGACCTTTCTTCATTTGTATTTCCTCCTTTGGTTATTGGTTGGGTACCCCCAACATGACCTCGACCGTGTTTTAACTTGGATTACTTTGTTTTGATTTCCAAGTCAACACCTGCCGGGAGCTCAAGACCCTGAAGAGCTTCAATAGTTTTATTTGAAGGTCTGAGGATGTCAATGAGTCTTTTGTGTGTTCTCTGCTCAAACTGCTCACGGCTGTCCTTGTACTTGTGAGTAGCACGAAGGATTGTAACCTTCTCGATTTCGGTGGGGAGCGGGATAGGACCGCTTACCTGAGCACCTGTTCTCTTTGCAGTTTCAACAATCTTTTCTGCTGCCTGATCAACAATGCTGTGATCATAGCCTTTAAGTCTGATTCTGATTCTGACTTTACTTGCTGCCATTTTAATTCCTCCATGAAATTTAGTGGTGCGAGTCTCTAAACGTTCCACGAGGCCGTGTGTTTCTACCGTACCTTTTAATAAAACCGAATGACAATATTCATTCGGGCAGAAGAACAGTATACACGCACGAGCATTCGCAAGCTACTCGTTTCGTGGATTAATTCAGATAATTTCGCCCGTGTTTGAAACCGGACATACTCCGTCGAAATTACCGCTTAAACAGCGCAACCTCCGACATCATCGCATATCATGTTGTGCAAGACGAACGCTATACAAGATATATATAATATATAACTTATCTTTACGCACTCTCACACGCTTGCCTATTATAATATACAGGGACGGATATGTCAAGGGATTTTTGCAAAAAAATATAATATTTTTTCGTGCAAAATGACAAAATTAAAGCACAAAGTTTGTTAGAAAGTCACAACACAATATATAGTACCTATTTATGTATAATACACAATATATAGAAAAAGAGAGACGGCGTTAACCGTCTCCCGATAAATTATTTTTTTGTACCGATTTTTTCACTGTAAACCGCAGCGACTTCATCGGCAGGTCCCTGAGCGATAATTTTACCCTTTTGAAGAAGAATCGCCGAATCGCAGATAGCCATAACTTGGTCAATATTATGCGAAACGAACAAAACGGTTACGCCCGAGTCAAACATAGACTGAACCTTTGCAAGCGACTTTGCCCTGAACTTTGCGTCGCCGACGGACAAAACCTCGTCAAGGATAAGAATATCCGGGTCAACCGCCGTGGCAATGGAGAAGCCGAGACGGGCTCTCATACCGGACGAATAATTCTTAAGCGGAACATCTATAAAGTGACCGAGTTCGGAAAAGTCAATAATATCCTGAACCTTTGAATCAAGAAATTCTCTGCTGTAACCGAGAATTGCACCGTAAAGATAAATGTTCTCCTTACCCGTATACTCAGGGTCAAAGCCTGCACCGAGTTCGATAAGAGGAGCCATAACGCCGTGCTTTGTAATGGTGCCTGAAGTAGGTTTATAAACGCCTACAATAGTTTTAAGAAGCGTACTCTTACCTGCACCGTTAAGACCCATAATAGCAAGTCTTTGCCCCTGCTTAACCTGAAATGTAATATCGCTGAGCGCCTTAAATTTATTAACTTTATAGTTCTTTTTAATCTTACGGATAACAAATTCCTTAAGATTATCAACCTTTTCGTTACTCAAAACGAATTCCATATTAACGTGATCAACATTAATCAAAACAGGGCGATCGTCAAACGACTCAACCGTTTTATTTGCCTGCTCTGTATTTTCCAAATTTTCTCCGTTTTGAATATTAATATTTTCTTCCATATTTCTACCTCTCAGTCCTTTTCGTTTCGTTTTAATTTCCACGAAACAGCCACCAGCGTTAAAAATACGGCAAGTGACGACACTGCGCCGACAAAGAACGCACCGCAGGACATATCAACATACTTTATAAAAGCATCCGCAATATAAAGCGGATAAATAACTAAATCCTTAGTCGCCTCAACAATCTTAATGCCGATAAGCACAACAAAATTAATCAGCGACACACCGAGCACAGAATATGAAATGCTCCTGATTGCTCTGTATTTTTTTCCGCCGCCGGTTAAAATCAAAGTGACGCTTATGACAGCGCACACGCAAAAGACAGCAACCAATAGATACGATATAATTCTTATTCTTTTAATACTGTACTTTACCGAGTTCATACAGCTGACATCGATTCTGCTCGAAGCATAATCCGAAATATCCTCGCAAAATGCTCTCACCGATTCGTCGGAAACATCATTAATACCGTTTTGTTGCAAAGATTTAACAACTTTCTTTTGAAGGGCATCGGTAAAATCGTTCAGATATATATCAAACGATGCCTCGGTATATTGATTTGATGCATTAAGAGCGCCCGAGACATAGACCGTCTCCAGGGTATACATATCATCATAGGTTACAGCCTGCGACACAAAATCATCGGGAATATTATTTTTAAGGCACATATCCTCGGCGTACTGCGAAACATCTGCACGAAGCGACTCAACCGTATCACTGTCGGTAAAAGCCTCAACGAGAGTATTCGGGTTTGCCACGCTTATGATACAGCAAAGCGAAATGCTGACAAATGCAAGCGAAACATACAGCAAGAAGGACAGCCTATCCCTATATTTCATTTTTGAGTCTGTTATAAATCTCGCCATCAGTGCACCTCCTTAGAGGTAAGTTCGGCAATGACATAGGTATTAATGCCGTTTTGTGCCGAGAAAGGTTCGGCAGAACTGTTTACGGCAAGCACAAGGCTGTCGCCGTCGGGAATGTCAACACTCTTTCCCTCGGTAACGGCAGTCACCCTATATTCATAACTGCCCCAATAGGTTTCAACATTAATCGTCGCACCGACCTTAATATTTTTCAGCGTCTTAAACGAGGTTGACTCATAAGCGGCGATTTTACTGCATCCGCCCTCGCCGAAAAGGTAGGACGTACTGTCAAGGCCCGCTCCGTTTCTAAGGCAGGCACGGTTAATGCCGTAGTATACATTTTCGTAAAGACCGACGTTTTCGCAACTTATACTGCCCAAAAGTTTGCCGACCTTGACTGTTTCCAAAAAATCGGAATATGAGCACTCATCATACGAATCGTCTATAAAAACCTCGTTAGAATTAGGCGTCATAACCTTTTGTGCCGTATGAACAGTATTGACCGCCTTGGACAAAATCATTGCGCTAAGCGGAGCAATAACAATCAGCGACGCTAAAAGATACACAGCCGCATACCTGAAATAAGACAGCACCTGATAATGCTTTTTACTTTTCTTTTTATGTGACGGCGAAGTCGAATTCTGAGATTTACTCATATATTAATCGTCTTCAAACACAGCGCCTCTTGAGCCGCTTGTTACATGCTGAGCGTATCTCTTGAGGTAGCCGCTGAGTTCCTGCTTCGGAGCAGTCCAATTTTTCTTTCTCTCTGCGAGAACCTCATAGGAAACATTAACCTTAAGAACTCTCTTAGGAATGTCGATTTCTATTTCGTCTCCGTCCTCAACGAGGGCGATAGTACCTCCTACGGCAGCCTCAGGGCTGACGTGGCCGATAGAAGCGCCTCTGGTTGCACCGGAGAAACGACCGTCGGTAAGAAGCGCAACGGAAGAACCGAGACCCATACCGATAATAGCGGAAGTCGGAGAAAGCATTTCTCTCATACCTGGACCGCCCTTAGGTCCTTCGTATCTGATAACAACAACATCACCTGCTACGACCTTGCCGCCGGTGATTGCGGCGATAGCCTCCTCTTCGGAGTTATAACACTTTGCAGGACCCTTATGCTGCATCATTTCGGGAGCGACCGCACCCTTTTTAACTACTGCGCCCTCCTCTGCAAGGTTGCCTTTAAGAACAGCGATACCGCCGTCCTTTGAAAACGGGTCGTCAAGTTTACGGATAACTGTGCCGTCTGCGTCCGGAGCCTTTGCGATTCTCTCGGCAACGGTTCCGCTGACGGTAAGGCAATCGGTATTGATAAGTCCGCCTGATGCAAGTTCTTTCATAACAGCCTGCATACCGCCTACATCGTTAAGGTCCGTAATAAATACGGAAGATGCGGGATTAAGTTTACAAATCTGCGGGGTTGCGTTACCCATATCGTTAAGGTCGGACAAATTAATATCGTGACCTGCGGCGTGAGCAACGGCGGTAAGATGAAGAATTGTATTAGTTGAGCATCCGATAGCCATATCGGTTCTCATAGCGTTTTGAATGGCTTTTTCGGTAATAATATCAGACGGTTTAATGTCCTCTTTAAGAAGGGTCATTACCCTCTCACCTGCCATCTTAGCAAGTCTGAGACGGGCAGAATAAACAGCCGGAATTGTTCCCGAACCGGGAAGTGACATACCGATAGACTCAGTAAGGCAATTCATGGAATTAGCAGTATACATACCTGAGCATGAACCACAGGTAGGACAAGCGGTAAATGCAGTTTGCTCAAGATTTTCATCCGACATCTTGCCCACAGCGTTTGCACCTACATACTCAAACTGTTCACTGAGTCCGATAGGGTTAGTTGTTTCGGTACTTTTACCGGGGAGCATAGGTCCGCCGTTGATAAAAATACAAGGCAGATTAAGTCTGCAAGCGGCAAGGAGCATACCCGGCACGATTTTATCGCAGTTAGGAATAAACACGATAGCATCGAGCGGATGAGCTGTAAGCATAACCTCAATGCTGTCGGCGATAAGTTCACGGGAACAGAGAGAATACTTCATACCTCTGTGATTCATAGCGATACCGTCGCATACGCCGATGGTATTAAATTCAAACGGAACACCGCCTGCGTTACGAATGCCTGCTTTAACCTGCTCGGCAATCTTATCGAGATGCATATGTCCCGGGATATAATCACTCTTAGAGTTAACAACCGCTACGAACGGTCTTTTCATTTCAAGTTCATCAATGCCCAATGCTCTTAAAAGAGAGCGGTGAGGTGCTCTTGACGGACCTTTTTTTATTAAATCAGATCTCATAGTTATTAACCATAACCTTTCACCAAACATAAATAGCGGAGCGAATACATAGCCGCAAAGGCTCCGATTTATAATATTATATTATTTTTAGACTGCAATTTCAACATATTTTTATTTTATTACACAAACTGTTACTTCTCGGTAACGCTCGCTGTAATTCTCATCTGGCGTTTTTTTATATTAAGCCAGCTGAAATATGCATAGGTATCATTTGCAAGAAAAGCAATAAAGCATATCACCATACAGATATATTCCCTGCTTTGGAGTGAGGCAAGACTCCATAAAACAATCAGCACAATATCATTAGCGGCATAGCCGAGAGAAAACAGCTCGCTTCGCCTAAAGGTAAGATAAACGGCGACGAATGAAGTTGTAACGGAAACGGTGCTGAAAACAAAATTGGCAGTATTAAAATGCCTTAAGATAAAATAGAACAGCACGGTAACAACGGCGGCGAGAAACCACATAAATCCGAGTTCACCTTTTTTAATATGATTTACCTCAACCTCGCTTTTATTATTTTCAAACGGATGCCTCAGCCATGACACGAGGGCAAGTACAGCCATAGGTCCCGTCATTCCGAGGTAAGTTATCATCTCGCCGTAGTAGGCGAATTTATACGAAATAACGCCGTACATAACGCTGAAAAATGTCATCAGCATTTGACCGAGCGGATTGCCCTTTGCGTTAAGCAGTATAGCCGTGACGCCGAAAAGAGAGGCGATAAGCGTAAGAACATTTCCTCTGTCGAATATCATGAATGCGGCGGTGATACAAAGTGCCGACATCAGCCACAATAGTTTTTCACCTAAAGTAAAGTTTTTTATAAAATCTTTCATAGTCCATCCTTATAAAACAGCCGTTATCAAAAAAGCATCCGACGGCATATCTTCTAAGACCTAACGATATGCAATCGAATGCTGACATTCATTACCCGGTGGCAATTAACTTATTGAATTATTTTTGATGATTATAACCTATGTCGACGGTAAAGTCAATCATAATATTTATCAAGTGCAGTATGCAGTTTTTTAAGCACAGTTCTCATACAGTCACATCTCCTCGGGATATTTCATATTCCATTCCTGCCTGAACGAGGTCATTAAATACATAACATCCTCGGTGTAATCGAGGTGCATACAGTCCTCACCCGACACGCTTTTTTCCATATCCTCTATTTCATACCAAAGGGCGTCCTCATTTTTACCTGCTTTAACGAGTCTGCTCTCTCCGCTTTGGGCATCGGTGATTTTTGCCTCCCACGCACGAGGATACTCCATAATTTCGATATATCCCCTCTCGCACGAAACTACGGCACGTTTAGGCTGTTTTGAGTGGAGAGAGAGCATAACGCTCGCCATCTGTCCCTCATCGTTCATAAGAAGAAGTCCGGACTGCTCGTCAACGCCTGTAGGTGCATACTTCACCTGAGAAAATGTATTGTTCGGCGAAGAATCAAAGAAATACCGAACAAACGACAACGCATAAACCCCTATATCCAGCATTGCACCGCCTGCAAGATTTCTGTTAAAAAATCTGTTACTCATATCATAAGGCTTAAACGAACCAAAGTTCGCCGTAATAAGATTAACCCGTCCGAGTTCGCCGGAGTCCAAAATTTTTTAAGCTCCTTAAAAATCGGCATATGATAAATCGTCATTGCCTCACCGATTACGACACCGTTTTTCCTTGCAAGTTTTACAGCTTCTGACAATTCGTCACTGTTTAGCGTAATTGATTTTTCAACTAAAATATGTTTTTTATTTTCTATCGCTTTTTTCATAAAGTCGATATGGGTATTATGCGGTGTTGTGATATAAATTATATCAATATCGGGGTCGGTGAACATATCGTTAAAGTCATCGTACACCTTTTCTATTCCGTATTTTTCGGCAAAAGCTACGGCCTTTTCGTGCGTTCTGTTTCCGACTGCATAAAGTCGTCTGCCGTTTTTTGCCATAGCCGCAGCCGTCTCGTTTGCGATAACTCCCGTACCCAGAACAGCCCAATTATATTTTTTCATTTTACTCACCGTCAAATTTACTTTTCAATTTCTTTTCCGTCAAAATTATCGGAACAAATACCGATATTGTTTGAAGCACAATCAAAATCACGCACTCAATGCTCCATACCTTTTCACTTGATTTAAGCACGGCAAGCGAAGCGACAAGAGTCACCGCAAGCACTGCAACGCCTGTTTTCAGGAACAGTATACCAAAATATTTTTGTGCAAAATCCCACGCCTGCTTACTTTTCTGCGAGCGTTCGGTTCTGTAACCGACAAGAGCGTTGATATTCTTAGGCGGCTTTTTAGCCGACAGCACACCTGCAATAAGCATAACAAGCGGTATAATTATATCAAATATAAAATAAGTAATCCACATATCAGCCGACAGCCTCCGCTACATTCTTAACAGCCTTACCTATAAAGCTTACAATTCTTTCGTCCGTGTTACCGTCATCAATTTTGATACTGACATCAGCTAGCCCGAGTTGGTCATGCTCCGAGTATTCGGTACTTCCGCCGAGGGTTTCCCACTTAACACTTATATCATCTTTAGTTATTTTTCGTTTACAGTCAACGGTGTATTCTCCGACCCTGTAAAACTCGGAATTTGAATCCGGCTGAACAACAAGCGAGTAATCGCTCTTTTGATACACTCTGATTGTATAGTAAACTACATCGGCGTCATTATCCGTAAACTCTTTATTCGGCGATACCGTTTCTTCAAAAATAAGTTCGCCGTTGGGTGCGGTCACCTCGAGCGAATCACTATTCGCACTACATCCGCAAAAGACAGAAAGCAGCAATAAAACAAGTATCGTTATCAGTGCAACATTTCTTTTCATAATTCACTCACTCCAATATACTCTGTCGGGTTTAATATCGTGCGGCTTTGGCATATCGCCGTCAACATGGCCGACAGCACAATGACCTACGCCTTCCCATTCGCCGTCAATTCCCAAATCGGCAAGAAGTTTTTTAATCTCAGGAGTTTCGCACTCCTCTTTTGCTCTGTGAATCCAAATACTGCCGAGACCCAACGAATGTGCGGCAAGCATCATATTTTCCATAACAAGACTGCCGTCATAAATCGAGGTAGGAAAACTCTTATCCGCAATAACCATCAAGATAACCGGAGCATTGTAAAACGGGTCGAAATCTTCATTCCAACCGCCGATTTTGCAATTAAGTGCGGAAATCTCATCTCTGAGTTTTTTATTTGTAATTGCTATAATCTTAGCCGACTGCATATTTTTTCCGCTCGGGGCGTGAAGTCCTGCGTCTATAATCTGCTCAATGTCGCTCTTTAACGGCATATCGCTCTTAAACTTTCTTACGCTTCTGCGTTCTTTCATAGCTTTAATTACTTCGTTCATTCATATCACTCCTAAGATAAATCAGTAGGTATTACCCTTACAACTTGATTATATCACATTCACCGCCAAAGTAAATAAAAAAACGGCGCACCATACAAGAATACGCCGTCAATTTAATTACAGTCTGCCGATTTTACAAAAGCCTTTTGCGCCGGTTCGTCCTGCGAAAGTCCGCTTTTTGTTCTTAATTTCAGTATTATTTCCTTAGTTTGCATATTATCACCTCTCGACTTAATTATAATATGCACAGTTCTTTTTCGCAAGCAACACCCTGTTGCCGTTTTATTGCAAACCTCGTATCATTCGTAAGAATTATTATTTCGGTTGCCATACCATTACATATTCTTTTTCCCCGGTAACTTCGTCTAAATCTTCACGCTTAATTTTCAAACCCTCTCTTTGATAAAAGGAGATTGCACGAATATTTTTCTGATACACACGCAAAGCCAACCCGAACTTTTTGTTTTTTATATAATCCAGTAATCGTTTGCCTATGCCCTGCGACTGATTTTTATCAGAAACAAAAATGCCCTCAATATATTCGCCGTTCATTCCTATAAAGCCTTTTATTTCCCGATTTTCTTCACAAACATAGACTTCAGCCTGTAACAGTAATTCTTTTACCAATTCAAAATTGTCTTTCCAATATTGAGCAGGGATAAAATTATGCACCTTTATATTTGTATCCAACCATATATTGGCGACTTGATTTATATCCGCTTTTTGTAAATTTCTAATCATAACAACAACTTTCCTGCAAATTCAGATTATATTTCTGTTTCTAAAAAAATGGGCAACTCCGATTGGAATTGCCACTCGTTATACTATGTATCTTAACATAACATTTTATATTTCACAAACCTTATGAGAAAAGGCTTTTCCCTCTTTCAAAGGGCAAGTTGAAAAAACGGAAATTATCGGACTCTTTGCATAGATAAAATTTCAGTTTTACTTTGTAAGAACCTTCTTACAATATTTATGTGCACCACAATACGGACATACTAACTTTCGCTTTGTAATTGTATGAGGTCCCATAATATAAGACTTCATATCTGGAACAAATCTATTATTACATTCGGGGCACTCAAAAGCTCCTGCTTCTATATCAAGGACACAGGCAATTGCAATTCCTCCAACTATCACAACGAGACCTATCCCTATAAGAAGTACTCTAATCCAGTTCTCTATCTCCAGCATTCCCGACAATATAAATAATGGAACTGCCGCTATAATTGTAAGTCCTGCCACCATTGCTGATAGGACAATTTTCTTTTTACTTTCCTGAGCTTCTCTGACTAAATTCACCATATTTTTCTCCGCTTTCTTCAAATATTCTTCTTCAGATACTCTTTCACCAGATAGTAGTTCATTAACCGTTATCTCTAGTTCATTACATAATGGCAACAGTAATGATACTTCCGGAAAACCATTTCCTCTCTCCCATTTTGAAATTGTTTTGTCACTGATTTCTAATTTTTCTGAAAGTTGTTTTTGCGTATATCCTTTTCGTTTTCTTTCATCAGCGATAAATTTACCAATCTTAATTTGATCCATCCGTTTTCCTCCTTTCTGATTTGATTATCCTATGATTTGATTATCAATCACACCCACGAGACGTAGAATATGGTGAATTTATGCGGTTTCTACGCTCCGTAGAGTAAAATTCCGATTTGTATTTCTGCTTGTTTTAGAAAATGGGCAACCCCGATTGGAATTGCCACTCGTTATACTATGTATCTTAACATAATATTTTATCTTTTTAACGGATTAAAGTCAACAATAAGTAACATTGCAAGTAAAAGCTAAGCGGACAATTCAAATGAACTGTCCGCTTTAGTTTAATTATTTGTTAAGCTTAAAGGTCATATATACGGGGTTGTGATCAGAATACTTAAACTGAAGGTCATAAACATCGCTGTTTGTAACTGTAACATTGTCGGAAACTATAAATCCGTCAACCGTAAGTACAAACTGCTTGTCGTTATACGGACCATCGGCATTTCTGCATGAGGGAATCGGATTTTTCTCATTGTAAGGAGCAACAATTTTGAGATTTGTTCCATCAAACAATTTTGAATCAACAGGTTGCGCCCAAGTATAATTTGTGCCGTCAATTCCGAAAATCTTGCCCGAATCGCCAAGCAAGTCCTTGTTGAAATCGCCGCCTGCGATACAGTAATTACCCTTTTCATATTCCGCCTGCATATCACTTATAAGCATTTTAAGCTGATCTGTTGCGATTGTTCCGTCAGAGGTATATGCCGAGAGATGAAGCGTATAAAGCACAAGTTCTTTGCCGTTTTCAACAGTAATTCTCGAAACAGAATAGCAACGGTCAAGGTCAACGAATTTCATAAAACCGTTTTCAATCGGCAAGCTGCGTCTTAAACCGCTTTCAATATTGAACTTTGACAAGGTCAACATACCGGCATAGGATTTGCCGTGAGGCTTGGTAATAGGATAGAACAAATACGGACTGTCAAAGTTTACCGTGAACATTGAATCATATCCGTCAAGTTTACCTCTGAGCGCTTTCTCTTGGTCATAGTGATAACTGCGTGTTGCTTTCTTATCAACTTCCTCGATAAGGATAATATCGGGATTTTCGGATTTAAGGAAATCTCCTATTCCGTCAATTACGCTCTTAACCGACTCCTCGGAATTAGCACGGCTCTGTGTACCGCCGTCCATAAAGAAGCCGAAGTCGGGAGTATAAGCCGCAAAACCGATATTGTACGAAATGGCCTTATACTCTTGGTCAACAAGAGCAGACTCGCTCGTAACATCGTTTATCTGCAAAGCTTGATTGTTCTCAATTCTGTGGTAGTCAATCATGACATAAGCGACATATCCGCCTACAATCAAAACCGCCACAAGAAGAATAATCAAAATGATTTTTAGTACCTTTTTTACCTTTACTGACATGTAACCACCCTTTTTCGTTATTTTATAAAAAAATCATCGATGAGATGATTAAAATTATAGCACTATTTCATAAATTTTACAAGGCAAAAACAAAACTGTAAATAAATTCTCTTGCTCTACTTATTTAATTCAGAATAAAAACTTCAACTTTATTCTGCTTAAAGTATATGAGGCTTTGGCTTTTTCTTATAATTTGCGAATGTAAGTAAAATAAAAAGCCCTTTGAGAAAAGTTTTTTCTTCTCTCAAAGGGCTTGGCAAACCGGAAGTTGTTTATTAAACCTTTTTAACCTTAACCAACAACATCATAGGTCTACGCA
>ENA-OROK01000680-OROK01000680.1-human-gut-metagenome-genome-assembly--contig:-NODE-680-length-38439-cov-3.497759_pt1 | contig 38439 bp, 27 predicted proteins | sample MGYA00242127_ERZ509046 | MGnify/ENA primary metagenome ERZ509046 (study PRJEB26280, sample SAMEA2338728) | human gut metagenome | biome: human gut; feature: human-associated habitat; material: faeces... | reverse complement strand
GGGCGCTTTTATTTTCATAGTGGGGTCAGGGTTTAGAAGAACTGGCCCATACTGAACTCCAGACGGCCGGTTTCATGCTCGTGGTCGAAGTCTTCCTTGAGCGGTATGCCGTAAGCTATACGCAGATCGCCCATGGGCGAACGCCAGCGCAGTTCAAGGCCAGTGGAATAAACCCAATGGTCATCGAAATCGAGTGCCACGCTCTGGGTCTTGGAGTCGATATTGAAGCCAATATCAAAGAAGGGGACGAGCGCGAGTCCCATATCCTTCTGGAAGGTCCAGACGTATTCGAAGTTGCCAACACCCATGTAGTCGCCGCCGATGACGTCACGATCATAGCGGGGGTCGGAGGAACGGGGCGAAGCATCAGAATACGAATAGCCGCGGACCGTATCCATGCCGCCGACGTAGAAACGTTCGAAGACAGGGATGTTTTCGTCGGTATTCTGGAACAGGGCGCCAACGCGTCCGCGCACATGAACGGTGTTGGTATCATTGAAGGAATAAAATCCCTGCCAGTCGGCCATCAGTTTGATGAAGTTGTCCGAACCGCCAAGACCGCCGCCGCCCCATTCACCGGAAATTCTGGCGATGGTGCCGCGGTGGGGATTGGAATGCGTGTCCGTGGTATCGCGCGTGACATGCGCGCTGATGGCACTGGTCCAGTTGATGCCCTTGTAATCGGTGATGTACGGGGAAGCGTTCTCGTCAACGTCGTAAATTTCATACCGTTCAAGACGGTAGCCCAAGCCCACCGTTGTATACTCGCCGATGGGGTAGGCGATACGGATGGAATCACCGATGGTGTCCCTGGTGAAGTCATCCCAGTAATCATGCATATAGTACAGGTCGTTACCGAACGAGAGGTCCGTATCGTACACGCGCGGGTTGGTGAAGGACAGCGTACCCGAAGTACGGCGCCAGGAGAAGAAGCCCTGCAGCGAAAGTGTGTAGCCCTTGCCGAACAGGTTGCGCTCCATGATGGTGCCGCTGACGCCCACGTCAAAGTACGTGGAATAGCCGATACCGGCCATGAGGGCACCGGTATTGCCTTCCTTGACCTTGACCTTCAGATCAACCTCGTCTTCCTTGTCTGTGGGAACGAGTTCGTTGTCCACGGTCTTGAAGTAACGGAGCTTGTTGAGACGTTCCATGGAACGTCTCAGCTTGGCGCCGTCATACTGATCACCGTCGCCAAGTCTCATTTCACGCAGAATGACGTTATCGCGGGTTTTCGTGTTTCCTTCCACTATGACCCTGCGGATAAAGACCTTCTGCTTCTTGTTGATGACGTAGACCACATTGACAGTATCGGGATGATCTGCAGGCTTGACCACACGGGTATCAACCTCGGCGTAGGCGTAGCCATGATCGTTATAATACTGCTGCAGGGCCTTGGCGTCTTTCTGCATCGTCTCAAGATGGAAATATTTCTTGTCCTTCTGCCAGTCATCCATTTCGATGATCTTGTCCATGTTCTCCTTGGTGTCGAGAACATCGCCGGCGAAGCCCACTTCATTGATATTGTAGCGGGGACCTTCGCTGACCGGGAAATGGATATGGATGCCGTCTTCCTGATACGTCACTTCAGGTGACCCCACCTGGATATCAACATAGCCTTCATTGAGGCCGTAGGCGGCGATAGCATTGGTATCACGCTCAAGATATTCTTCCTTGAGCACACCGGAACCGGTGAGCCAGGAGAAAATACCGCGCTCGCGCAGGGCCATGTATTTGGTCATGTCGCTCTGCTTGAGTTCTTTCAGGCCGTCAACCTTGACTTCGGAAATATAGAGCTTCTTGCCTTCGTCGACGGTGATGATAAGGACCGAGCCCTTGCCTCCGCTCCGCTTTTCGATGCGGTAGGTGGGCTTGGCGAGGTAGTAGCCTTCCTTGCGGTACAGTTCCGTAATTTTCTGCAGGTCGTCCGAAAGCGTCTGTTCGTTGAGAACGTTGCCTTTGCGGGTGGTCATGGCAGAAAGGACGTCGTCCTCGTCCACCTTGTCAGCGCCCTCAACGATGATATTGTCAATGCGTGGTTTTTCAACCACGTCGAAAACCAGTACGCTGCCTTCCATATGGGCCTGCACATCGGTGAAGTAGCCCATTTCCCAGATGCGCTTGACCTCTTCGTTGATGGCGTTGGCATCAGGAGAATCGCCCTTGCGAATGGAAAGACGCATGAGCACCACATCGGGATCCATATTGTGAATGCCGCGCACCGTCACATCAGAAAGGGTGACGCCTCCGCCCGTACGCAGGGGGACGAGAGTGTCATTCACGGCCGGTTTGGCAGGTGCAGGCTCGCTTCCCGCATCAGCAGTACCCACGACAGGAGCCGTGGAGTTGCCTGCGTCTCGCAGGGTCAGCGAAGCCCTCGAGGCCAGCTGACCGGCGGCATCTCCAAGAGCTCCGACGGAATCGCGTTCAAAGTGCGCCGGGACGGCGCGGCCCGTCCCCACGGGGACAAGGCGCGTCTCCATGGTAAAGCCCTGCCCCTTCTGATTGAAGGAGCCGTACACGACGAGGTCAGCTCCGGCTGAACGTCCGAGCCGCCTCGCGGACTCGAGATCAATGGACTTCATGCCTGACGCATTAAAAAGTCCCCGGGCCTTGTCCAGAGGAATGGGAGTAAGTCCCTGTGACTTCATCTTATCGATGACAGCCTGAGGGACAGCCTGGGAGGCATCCGGAAGCAGGGGCCCGGCATTGACCTGAAAAGGCAGGACCAGGACCGTGTTACCGGCGGCCGGACTGCTCTCAGGGATCGCTCCGGTAAACAGGGCAGTGGCCGCGAAAACGCCCACAAGCGACAGAAAACTACGCAAAAGTCTTTTCATATAATTGTCCCGATCTCAGCTCCAGGCTGCGGTCCAGACCCGCGGCCAATTCGACATTGTGAGTGACAACGACCATGGTCATTCCCAGCTCGCGGTTAAGTTCACGCAAAAGCGCGCTAACCTGCGCGCCGTTTTTTTCATCCAGGTTCCCCGTCGGCTCATCGGCCAGAAGCACTTTGGGGTGCTGTGAAATGGCTCTCGCGATGGCGACACGCTGGCTTTCACCGCCGGAAAGAGTATTCACTCTGGCCTCGTGCTTGTCAGCAAGTCCGACCATGCCCAGCATTTCCCTCGCCCTTGAGAGGCAGTCATCCCGGGACTGGCCGGCGATGATGCCCGGCATGGCGACGTTTTCCTCTGCCGTGAATTCCGGAAGAAGATGATGGAACTGAAAAACATATCCGCAGGTACGGTTGCGGAACCGCGCCTGTTCGTCCGGCGGCAGGGAAAAGAGATCCTGACCGTCGAAAACGACTTTTCCCGATGTTGGAGTATCAAGAGCCCCCATAAGATGCAAGAGCGTGCTCTTGCCTGACCCGGAGGCTCCGACAATGGCAAGCTGCTCGCCTTTATGGACAGTGATGCTGACATCATTGAGGATGACGAGCTTCCGCCCTCCCTCGCCGTAGGTCTTCACCACGTGCTGAAATTCGTAGAGTTCGTCCATGCTATTCGTACCTCAGGGCATCAGCAGGCTTGAGTCTGGAAGCCTGCCTGGCCGGGTAAAGCGTGGAAAGGAAGCACAGAAGCATCGCCGCACCGCCAATGATCAGGACGTCCGGAACCGTGATGATGATGGGCAGGTGATCCAGAGTATACACATTTTCCGGGAGTTTGATGAACTGATAGCGCTTGAGCAGGTAGCCGACAGTCAGTCCCAAAGCGTATCCAAGCATGGTGCCGACAAAACCGATAATTGTCCCCTGATACATGAAGATGCGGCGAATCATCTTTCGTGTGGCGCCCATGCTCATCATGACTGCGATGTCGCGGGTCTTCTCCATGACCAGCATGACCAGTGTGGCCACGATGGAGAAGGAGCCGATAAGCACGACCATGATGAGCAGAATGAACATCCCTATCTTTTCGAGTTTGAGTGCGGCGAAAAGATTGGCGTTCATATCCATCCAGCTGCGGGCATAGAACGGGTTGCCGATATTGTCCGTAAGCTCTTTCGTAATCTCGTCAGCTCTGTACACGTCATCGACAGTGATCTCGATGCCTGACAGGAAGCCAGGATCCAGGCCAAGCAGCTCCCGGGCAGCATCCAGGGTCACAAAAGCAAGAGAGGAATCATACTCGTACATGCCCGTCTTGAAGATGCCGGCCACCTCGAAGGGACGGATGCGGGGCTGGAAGCCAGTCGTGGTCTTCTCGCCAGACGGGGACAGCAGGTTGACACGGCTGCCCATACCAAGGCCGATATGCTTCGCGAGTTCCTCGCCTATGATAATGCCGGGAGTGCCATCTCCCGTTTCAAGTCCATTTATGGAGCCTTTCTTGATGGCCTTCAGCATGCTGAGCACGCCGGGAGCTGTCCGGGGATCCACGCCCCTGAGCATGAGTCCCTTCACGCCATCCCCGGAGGAAAGCATAACCTCAGTATAGATAAAAGGAGTGGCACCAGTGACTCCGGGAGTATGCAGGATCTCATCACGCAGTCCCGGATTTTTCCCGAAGGCATCAGGAATATAACTCAGGACAATACCGTGAGCGTTGGCTCCCAGAATCTTGTCGCGCATATCCGTGGTCAGGCCGTTGTAGACACCAAGCACGACCACAAGCGCGGCAACACCCAGAGCCACCCCGATGATGGACATCAGGGAAATCACGTAGATGAACGCCTGCTTGCGGTGGGAGAACAGGTAACGTCTCGCTACAAAGAATTCAAAGCTCACGTCAGTATCCCGTATGTGTCCCGGGAACGGGCCCGGAGTTAGACTTCAGGACGAAGGAGCGGGAAGAGAATGACTTCCCTGATGCTCGCGGAATCGGTGAGAAGCATGGCCAGACGGTCAATGCCGATGCCCTGTCCGGCCGCCGGAGGCATGCCGTATTCCAGAGCACGCAGAAAGTCCTCATCCATACAGTGGGCTTCGTCATCACCGGCCGCACGTTCGGCCATCTGCTCCTCAAAGCGCCCGCGCTGGTCAATGGGATCATTCAGTTCCGAGAAGGCATTGCCCATTTCGCGCCCCGTAATAAAGAGCTCATAACGGTCAACGATCTCGGGAGTCTCATTGTTGCGGCGGGAAAGCGGTGAAATTTCAATCGGGTATTCGTAAACGAAGGTTGGCTGGATGAGCTTCTCCTCCACATCGAGGTCAAAGAGCTGGGAGTGCATCTTGGCAAGGCTCTCGCCTTCCTGCACCTTTTCCCCGCGTTCCAGGAGATACGACCTTACTTTGGCGTAGTCGTTGTAGAATTCGGGCTTGTGGCCGCCTATCTTCTCGAGGGCATCGTAATACGTGATTCTTGTCCAGTGTCCCCTGCGCAGATCGATCTCCTGTCCCTGATAGGTGATAACGGCTGTTCCGCAGACCTTGAGGGCCAGGCGTTCAAACAACTCTTCCGTCAGATCCATAAGGTCATAGAAATTATGGTAGGCCCAGTAGAACTCACAGGTTGTGAATTCAGGATTATGCTTCGTGTCCAGGCCTTCATTGCGAAAACAGCGGTTGATCTCAAAGACCCGTTCAAAGCCGCCCACCAGGAGACGCTTAAGATACAGCTCCGGAGCTATCCGCATATACAGATCCATATCCAGAGCGTTGTGGTGCGTAATGAAGGGTTTCGCCGCTGCGCCGCCGGCAATGGGATGCATCATGGGGGTTTCCACTTCCATGAAGCCTTTTTCCTCCATAAAACGGCGGAATTCGCTCACAATGAGGCTGCGCTTCTGAAAAATCTCTCTGGCCCGCGGGTTCACGATGAGGTCAACATACCGCTGGCGGTAGCGCGTCTCCATATCCTTGAGCCCGTGATATTTTTCGGGCAGGGGACGCATGGAGCGGGTAATGAGCTTGAGGCTGCTGCAGGACAGCGTGAGTTCCCCTGTCTTGGTGCGGAACATGGTGCCCGAGAGTCCCACGATGTCGCCCACGTCGAGCTTCTTGAGCAGCTTGAACATTTCGCCGAGGCTGTCCCGCTGGGCATAGCACTGCAGACGGCCTGTCTGATCCTGAATATGGAAAAAGATGACCTTTCCGAAGGAGCGCAGGGAAACTATGCGGCCGGCAAGGCCTTCTACGACTTCCTGCTGCCCCTCAAGCTCTTCGGGACTGAGGCTGTCAAACCTGCTGAAAACTTCGGCGACGGATATTTTCTGCCTGAAATCATTGGGGAACAGGGGTACGCCGCTGTCCAGAATGTCACAGGATTTCACAACCCTGCTTTTGATCACTTCATTAAGGACATCATGTTCCGCAAAACTTTCAAGCATCGGCATGAAATACGCGGCGTGAGATGATTTTGTCGCAAGCTTGACCTTCGGCTTGGACGCCTTACCTTTCTGATTTTCCCTGTTCTCTTCCACGAAATAGCTCCTGAAACTCGGCTCCTGCGCTTCAGCGCGCGGGCCTTTGGCGGCAGACGGAGATAAGAGGGGGCTGCCCCCGTTTCTCCCTCTCTCCAGGCACGATATGTTGGGGCTCTCCCGGTTCACGTTCCATCCGGGATGAACGCCCTTAGAATGTTTCGATTTATTCTATCTATATTGCCGCGTCAAGAATGGGAGCCAAGGCCCTTTCCCCGTCCTTGTGCAAGGGCCCCCCATAACCTATATTGCCAGAGCCGCGCCGCCATCGCGGCTGTGTGCGCCGAACAGCAACATTTCACCATACTGAGCAGAAACAGTGCAGAAATTTTCCATTTCCTTTCTGGGAAGAAACCGTTCCGGCATCGTCGCCAACGTGGCTCGGACCATGGCCGACAGCAATTGCAACATCGCGCAGCTCGCCCAGGTTCTCATCGGTGGAGACTTTTCAGCCACCTTCCTCGTGGAAGTTCCCGACGACCTTAACATCGAAGAACTCCGCAAACGGCTCGAGTGCGGCCTCAAAAATCAGTTTCACGATGTCTCCTTCCTTATACGCGAGGCCTCGCCGGCCCAGACCGATGAGGACTCCCCTGTCACTGAGCCTTACGTGGTAACGGCCAACGGCCCTGACAGGCCAGGCCTCGTGGCAGGCCTGGCCCATGTTTTCGCAGCCCACAGGGTCAGCATCGAATCTCTCAAATTCGTTTCGCGTCAGGACGGCGGCGATGCCCTGGTCTCCTTTGAAATACTTGTCCCGAAAGACGTCGACGCGGGCCGCCTGCGCCGGGAAATCCAGAGCAAGGGCAAGGAGCTCCATCTCACAGTCGCCATGCAGCACCGCCGCATTTTCGAAGCCATGCACCGCATCTCCGAAAATTAACCGGGAACCGTTCGCAAGAACAGAAGGAAGTTGGGATTCATATGCTCTCTGACAGAGAAATCATCAGCACCCTCGATATGGTGCGCAGCGAACACCTCGATGTCCGCACGGTCACGCTCGGAGTCAGTCTTTTTGACTGCGTCAGCCACGACCTGGATCTTTTCATTGGCAATATGCGCGCGAAACTCCGCAAATACGCGTCAAACCTCGTCTCCGTGTGCAACGAGGTTGGAGACAAATACGGTATCCCCGTCGTTAACAAACGCATCAGCGTAAGTCCCATCGCCGTGGTTGGAGGCCCTTTCGGCCCGGACGGCATGGTCCGCATATGCCAGGCTCTCGACGAAGCAGCCAAGGAAGCCGGCGTTGATTTTCTGGGAGGCTTCTCAGCCCTTGTGGAGAAAGGTTTCGCCCATGGCGACAAGGCCCTTATTGAAGCCATTCCGGAAGCCCTGGCCACAACGGAGCGCGTCTGCTCATCAATCAACATCGCAAGTTCCCGCGCGGGCATCAACATGGATGCCGCGGCTCTCATGGGACGCCAGATCCTGGAAACTGCCAAGGCTACGGCCGACAGAGGCGGCTTCGGCTGCACCAAGCTCGTGGTCTTCTGCAACATCCCGCAGGACGTGCCCTTCATGGCAGGCGCCTACCTCGGCGTCGGCGAACCGGACTGCGTCATCAACGTGGGCGTGTCCGGCCCCGGAGTTGTGAAAAAGGCCATAGACAGAGCGCTTGAAAAGAGCCGCACCCAGGGCTGCGGACTTTCTCTCCTCAAGGTTTCTGAAGTCATCAAGCGCACAGCCTACAAGGTGACCCGCGTGGGTGAGATCATCGGCAACGAGGTTGCCGAGCGCCTTGGCATCCCCTTCGGCGTGGCGGATCTGTCCCTCGCGCCGACCCCCGCCGTCGGCGACTCGGTAGGCGAAATATTCCAAAGCTGCGGCCTTTCCGTCATGGGAGCCCCGGGCAGCACAGCTGTCCTTGCCATGCTTAATGACGCAGTAAAGAAAGGCGGCTCCTTTGCTTCCTCTTCAGTAGGAGGGCTCTCTGGCGCCTTCATCCCCGTCTCCGAAGATTCCAGCATCGAGGCGGCGGCCACGTCCGGCTTCCTGAACATGGAAAAACTCGAAGCCATGACCAGCGTCTGCTCCGTCGGCCTCGATATGATCGCCATTCCGGGCGACACCTCAGCCTCCACCATAGCCGGCATCATCGCCGATGAAATGGCTATCGGCATGATCAATCACAAAACCACTGCCGTGCGCCTCATTCCTGTTCCGGGAAAGGGCGTTGGTGAGAAGGTCTCCTTCGGCGGGCTTCTCGGCGAATGCACCATCATTCCCGTTCCCAGGGGGGACTCCTCCGGCTTCATCAGTCTCGGCGGCCGTATCCCTGCCCCCATCAACAGCCTCAAAAACTGATTTCAGGCAACAGGGGATCCCCGCTTCCCGGAAAATAAAGCCCGGTGGTCTGCCAGGAAGCAGACTCCGGGCTTTTTGCATTCTTTTTCTCCTTTTCCTGCCCTCAGGTTTTTCCGGAATCTGCCGATAAAAAATCTGAACGTTCTTATCCGCACTTTTCGGCTGAGGCAGGAATCATGTCTGAACTTCATACGACGGCCAGCGCCGCATCACGGGTGAGCCTCCCCCACGGTCCCATTCTTTTCAGAATAGGACTCATTCTTGCTGTCTTTTTCTCCCTGACCTTCGCTGCACCCGTAAGCACGGCCAGCGCCCAGAATGCTCCCGCAGGCCCGGCCCCCCAAAAAGAGAAGGCCGGGAAAAAGCCGAGCCATCAGACTCCACGCAGGCCTACCCCTGCTGCCGCGTCCTCTCAGGCTCAGCAGCGGCAGCAAAAACAGAATTCCACCTGCCGGCTGCAGCTCGGTGCCGCAGCCAAAGACATCAAGTGCATCGCTCCCGCCGAACTGCCCTTTGCTTTCAGCCGTTCCCAGAAAAAAATGACGGCACTCAGGGCAAATCCGGTCCGCGCCTGCTGGCGTCAGCCCTGGGAAAAACTGCGCAGCGAATTTATCAGCATCTACCAGTCAAAAACTGACGGCCCCCTGGCCGCGAAGGCCCTCCGGAAAGCCGCCGAATGCCAGAGACAACTGGCCGGATGCTCCCACCTCGGAGAGGATTACCGCCTGGCTGTCAAAATCTATGAGGCCGCAGCCGGTGAATATCCGAAGAACCAGCTCGCCCCTGAAAACCTCTATGACGCCTATCTCATTGCCTCAGAAAATCTGAATGACAGAAGCCTCTCACTGGCCCTGGCCGACAGAATCAGAAAACAGTATCCGACGAGCCAGGCCGCCAGAAAAGTCAGCGGGGCAGGCAAGAACGGCACTGACAGGACTGACAGCGCACAGACGGCGAAACCCGGAGCAGAACTCGAAAATTTGAGCTGGGATACCATCAGCAAGAACGAGATGGAAATAGTCCTCGGCTTTACCGCACCCGTTCAGACACAGGCCCGCATCAAATCGAAGTCCGCGTCCGGCGCCGTTCTTGAACTGGATATCCGCGACGCAGCGGTGGTGAGCGAAATCAGGCGGGGTGTATCCATACGCGGCAGCATGCTCCGTAACATTGCAGTGAAGACGATCTCGCAAAAGAGATCGGTGGTTCTGTTCACCTTTTCCGCCCTGCGCCATTTCTCCACCAAAACACAGAAAGGAGGAAAGGAACTCGTCATCAGCGTGGATAATCTCGCCACGCAGAAAACGCCCGGAGAGCAGAACAGCGGCAGATCCTTTGCCGGAGGAAACAGGCAGGGCAGACTGGCTGATCTCGCGTCAATGGCCGCTCCGGGCCTCTCAACCATTACCATTGACGCCGGCCACGGCGGCAGCGATCCCGGAACAAGCCATAACGGTATCAGAGAGGAAGATATCACCCTTGACATAGCCCTCCGGCTGGGCAGACTCCTGCGCGATAACGGCTACCGCGTCATCTACACGCGCAAGACGGACATTGGCGTCTCCCTTGCGGGACGCACAGCAAAAGCCAACGAAAACCAGTCCGACCTCTTTGTGTCAATCCATGTAAACTCGCACCCCAGCCCCTCGGTAGCGGGATTCGAGACCTATTATCTCGACAGGACAGCAGCCCTGGACGCGGCCAAGGTCGTCGATCGCGAAAACGGACGCCAGTCCCGCGTCCAGCGGGTCACCCTTTCCGGACGTGTGCTGGAATCGAGGCGCCTTGCCATCTCTGTGCAGCGCCACAGCGTGAGCAGAGTTCGCAGCAGCGGATTTGCCATCAGCGGTCACGGAGTCAAAGGAGCCCCCTTCTTCGTCCTCTCAACAACATCCATGCCGGCTATTCTTGCCGAAGTGGGCTACTGTACCAATAAGGCCGAAGCCGATCTCCTGGGCAGGTCCGCCTACAGGCAGGCCATCGCCGCAGGCATAGCAGAAGGCATCATGGCATACAGCTCCAGCCATTCCGGCAGGATTACCGCAGAAAATTCAGGCAGACAGGCCATACGCTGACACCCCCGGGCTTTCGGGGGGATCTCTTCCCGGTTGACCTCTTAAGGGAAAGGGGCTTTTTCTTGACTTTTCTGTCCCGCTCTGTAATGAGAAACCGTAAAAAGCGGCCGGGTACCCGGCTGTTGCAAATTCAATTCTAACGGGTTTTCATCCCGCAAGCTATTTCACTTCATCGGGCGTAAGGAGACGGAAGTTCATGCGCAAGTTGTTTGTTATGACCCTGGTGGCCATGTTTGTTATGGCGGGATCGGCCTTTGCGGCCGATGCGGCGGCACCTCTCAAGATCGGTGTTGTCGACATGCAGACTGTGGCTACTACCAGCGAGCCGGCCCTGGCTGCCAAGAAACAGATGGAAAACAAGTACGGCTCTGAAAAAAAGGATCTCGAGGACCAGGGACAAAAGCTGCGCAAGAAAGCCGAGCTTCTGAAGAACCCCAAGACCTCTGAAGACGCCAAGCTCGCCTTCCTGCGTTCCAAGCAGGATCTCGACCAGAAGACCCGCAACTTTATGCGCAAGGTCGAACAGGACGAAGTCAAGCTCCGTCAGGACATGGTCACCCTCGTGTTCAACGCCACTTATGAAGTCGCTCAGCGCAAGGGCTACAACTTCGTGGTTGACGTGACTGCGGGCGGCGTTCTCTATGCCGAGCAGAGCATGGATCTCACACAGGAAGTTCTCGCTGAAGTGAACAAACTTTACAAGGAAAAGGGAGATAAGGCCAAGGAACCCATGACCAACGGCCAGAAGGCTCCTGCCGCTCCTGCTGCCCCCGCCGGCAAGTAACCGGCCCTGAAACGATCTGACTTTCCGGCCTCCACCCCTTGTGGGCGGAGGCCTTTTTTGTTCAGGCGCCCACTAAGACGCCATGACATGCAATGGAGGAATAAATATGCCTGAAGAAACCAGACAGCCCATCACCATGGACATCCGCAGAATCATGTCTCTTCTGCCCCACCGTTACCCCTTTTTGCTGGTGGACCGTGTCGTTGAATGCGTGCCGGGCGATCACATCGTGGCTTACAAAAACGTCAGCTTCAACGAGCCTTTCTTCCAGGGACACTTCCCCGGCGTACCGATCATGCCCGGCGTTCTCATTGTCGAGGCGCTCGCCCAGACCGGAGGCCTCCTGGCGCTCGCTGATGCGAAAGAAGACGAACTCAGAAACAAAATTTTCCTCTTCTCAGGCATAGACAGCGTGAAGTTCCGCCGTCAGGTCGTCCCCGGTGACAGGCTTGAGCTCACCTGCTGCAACATTCACAGGAAGATGCAGCTCTGCAAAATGGAAGCAAAGGCCTTCGTGGATGGCAAGCTGGCCTGTCAGGCTGTCATCACGGCAGCCATCGCCGACCGCCCAGAGTAAGGATCCGTGCCGCAAGAAGAAAGGGACGCCCCGGCAATGAACCAGGGCGTCCCTTTCTTCATAAAAAATATACGCTGGCAGACGGCTCTAGTAAGCGCCTCTGCCGAGAATGACGACAGGCACGGTGCGGCAGAGAATCCAGATATCCATCCAGATTGACCAGTTGTTTATATAGTAAAAATCGTAGGCGACTCTTTCCTCGTAGGAGGTATCATTACGCCCCGAGACCTGCCACAGTCCGGTAATCCCAGGTTTCACGAGGATATAGTCACTATAAACGGGGCCGTACTTGGATATTTCCTCATTCACAATGGGACGGGGCCCAACGATACTCATGTTGCCGGCAAGCACATCGATAAGCTGCGGGAGCTCATCGAGGCTGGTATGCCTGAGGAAACGGCCGACACGTGTGATGCGGGGATCTCTGCGCAGCTTATGATCTCTTTCCCACTCGTCACGCGCATCAGGGTTTTCCGCAAGATACTTTTCAAGAACCACATCTGCATCCCGGGCCATGGTTCTGAACTTATGAACCATGATTTCACGCCCTCCCTGACCGACGCGCTTCTGACGGTACAGAATCGGTCCCCGGCTGTCCAGGCGTATGGCAAGGGCAAGAACGAGGCTCACTGGAACGACCAGCACAGCCCCGAGCGCACAGAGGATGAGGTCAATGCTGCGCTTCAAAAAAAGTCTGCGCCTGTCATGGAGCCTCTGCTGAAGAAGAAACCCCATGGAGACCCCTACGTCACAGGGAGTCAGCCAGAAACTGAGAGAGTTTCCCTTTGTCTCCGGAAGAATGAGCACGCGGGAGAAGTAAACGTTCACCACGGAAAGGAAACTGTTCATGTCGGACGGGAGGCCGGCCACGAGAGCCACAGCTCCGGGATGTTTTCTGGCTGCGTCTTCCAGGACACCTCGGGCATCGGCAAGGCTCTCAGGAAGATCAACGGACGCCACGGGATTGAAACCGTATTCCGGATGACGGCGGAGATAGTGCCAGATTTTTTTCCTTCCCGTGAAGGAATTAAGAACCACAAGAGGGTAGCCCCACCAGGGATACCTGGCAAAGCGGCGTCTCACAAAAACCCGTCCGAGAGGCAGGAGAAAACAGGCGAGAATCCAGGCTCCGAAGAGAACGCCCCTCGAAAGGGCCTCTCCATTTTTGGCCAGAAAAAGAAAAGCTATGGCCGTGGCGAAGGTGATGCTCACAAAAGTCACGATGCGGCGGAGCTCATTGTAGCGCGGCGTGGGGATCCCCATATAAACGCCAAGTGGCAGCCCCAGGCAGAGAGGGCCAAGCAGCACGATCAGCACAATTTTCAGATACAGCGTCAGATCGAACGAAAAACCGGGGAGCGCCGCGCGGATGCAGAACGCGATCACAAGGGACAGCAGGAGAAAGAAGCTGTCGGAAAGGTAATAACTTACCTTTTCAGGCAGCAGGCCGAGTTTCTTGCAGAACCGGATAAAGGGAGGATTGCTCGCTTGCATATCCTTTTCTTTACTGCATGTTCAAAATGAGCACAATATTCTGTTGGAAAGGGAAAACCTTCAGAGGAAAAAGCAGTCAGATCATCCCAGCCAGTCAGTCTGCTGCTCCTTTTCTGATGCCGGCCTCCACGAATAACAAAAACCATAAAAAGCCATTAATAGGGAAAATTTTATCAGGAAAAAATACACCGCGGGCGTGAGGCTCCATCCTCACGGATAAGCGGGGATGCCATAGGAGCCCATGAGAAAGGCATAAGCTGCCTGCGCACCCGCTGTCCTGTCGCAGTCCGGGCTGATCCATGGAGCGCCAGAAGGTGGCAGAACACTTTTTACCCTGTGCTTCAGGCGTTGTTCTGTCGGTCCTGCCCGTCATCCTCTATATTTTCAGGAAGCCGCCCTTAAAAAACGGTTTTCCTCTCAGCCACGCCTGTGACCTCTGGTTCTGCGCCCCGCTGCGGAGACCTTTGCTTTCCGGTAGGCCTCAATTCTGCGCCGCCGGAACTCACCCCCGTCCCCTCTCTCCCCTGGAACAGACTGGGGGACTTCTTCGTGAGGCTGAAACTCCGCCGCCCTGCCGGAAAGGAAAGGCTGTCTGGCATTCTTTCTGCGGAACTCCATGAAACTCCGCAGGCACACACCCACGAGCCCCAGCACAACGCCGAGCAGGGCATAACCAGACCATGAATCATCAAACACACCTCGCCTCCATGGCGTCAGGATACAAATCCGTATCGGGTTTCTGAAATCCCTCCATCCGGCGTTTTCCTTGCGCCCTCTGCGCTGTTCTGATATTTCTGACACGATACTCTTTGATTTTCTGAAGAGAATCGCCGCTCATCCTTTTATAACAAGGAATTTCTCCATGAAAAAGCTTTTCGCTCTGGTCCTGCTGTCTGTCCTGGCTCTTTCCGGTCAGGCCTTTGCTCAGAAGACGTACGTCAACGGCATTGACCCCAACTACCCGCCTTTCGCCTACATCGACGAAAAAACGGGCGAGCCGGCCGGCTTTGACGTCGATTCCCTTAACTGGATCGCCAAAACCATGGGCATCACCATCACCCATAAGCCCATGGCCTGGGACGGCATCATTCCCGCGCTTCAGGCCAAACAGATCGATATGATCGACTCCGGCATGAGCATCACGGAAGAGCGCAAAGCCCAGGTCAGCTTCTCTGATCCCTACTGGCATGTGCCCACCGTCTTCGTCACGAAGAAGGATTCCAAGCTGACTCCCGAGGACGTTCTTACCAAGAAAATCAAACTCGGCATCCAGCGCGGCACCTCCGAAGCCGTGGCCATCAAGAAGGAGCAGAAGGCCAAGAAGTATCCTTTTGAACTTCGCGAATACGACTCCGCTCCTCTCGCCATCGAAGACCTCCTGAACGGCCGCATTGACTGCGCCTATATGGACGAACTTCCCGCCGACGATTCCATCGCCAAGGGCCGCGCCGTCAAGAAGATCGGCACCCACGGCACTCCCACCGATTTTGGCGTGGCCGTGAGAAAGAGCGATACCGAACTGCTCAAGATCATCAACGAAGGCTACAAGAAGCTCATGGCCGATCCCTACTGGAAGGAACTCCAGAAGAAGTACCTCAACAAGTAGGGTTTTTTCCGCTTTTTTTCCCGAACCGCCGGCTGCATGCCGGCGGTTCGCGTAACGGTATGCCATGCAGTCTCTTTTAGTAGTTATCAACGCCCTTCCCTTCATTCTGCAGGGGTGCGTGGTCACAGTTGCCGCAGTCGGGCTCGCTCTCAGCATGGGGCTCTGCTTCGGACTGCCCTTTGCCATCATTCAGGTTTACGGACATCCTTTTTTCCGCCGTCTGGTTTCTGTCTATGTCTGGTTCTTCCGCGGCGTTCCCATCCTTGTTCTGCTCTTTCTCTTCTTCGGCCTGTTCATGAGCCTGCACCTGCTCATGGAGCCCTTCCTCATCTCCTGTATTGCCATGGGCTGCACCAGCACAGCCTACCAGTCGCAGATTTTCCGTGGTGCACTGGAATCAATTCCTTCCGGACAGCTTAAGGCTGCACGGGCCCTGGGAATGGGAGATCTGCAGGCCATCAGTAGCATCATTCTCCCCCAGGCCATGCGCATTGCCATCCCCGGATGGGCCAACGAATTTTCCATTCTTCTCAAGGACTCCGCTGTCTGCTACGTCCTTGGCACACAGGACATCATGGCCCGCACGGCCGCTGTCGCTGCCCGCACGCACGAGGCCCTGGCTCTTTACGCCGCGGCCGGTGTCATTTATTTCGTTCTCACCATCATCGTCCTCAAACTGCTGCACAGGCTGGAAGTCAAAGTCCAGATTCCCGGATACAGCGGGGACAACAACTTCAGCGGAAACGGAGCGGCAGCATGACCGGTAGTGATATTGTTCTGGAAATACGGCACATTTCAAAAAAACTCGGAGGCAGGGACATCCTCACCGACTGCAGCACCACCGTCGCCAGAGGCGAAATGAAAGTGCTCATCGGCCCTTCCGGCGCCGGCAAAAGCACGCTTCTGCAGTGCATCAACTGTCTGATAATGCCTGATTCCGGTGAAATCCTGCTGGAAGGAAAGAAACTGGACACCTCCTCCAAGCAGGCTCTCTGCGCCTACCGAGCTCAGGTGGGCATGATTTTCCAGGATTTCAATCTATTTGACCACCTTTCAGCCATCGACAACGTGACCATAGCCCTCCGCAAGGTGAAGGGAATGGACAAAAAGGCGGCCAGGGAGCGCGGAATGGAAGAACTCACCCGCGTCGGACTGGCAAACAAATACCAGCTTTATCCGGCCCAGCTGTCCGGCGGACAGAAACAGCGCGTGGCCATAGCCAGGGCTCTGGCCATGGATCCGAAAGTCATCCTTCTTGACGAGCCCACCAGCGCACTCGATCCTGAGCTCGTGGGAGAGGTTCTCTCCGTCATCAGAGAACTGGCCAGCGACGGCATGACCATGATTATGGCTACTCATCAGATGGACTTTGCCCGCGCTACGGCTGACGAGATTCTTTTCATGGAACGCGGTGTCATCATTGAGCACGGCAGGCCCGAGGAACTTCTCGCGGAGAACGCGCACACCCGCACCCGTGATTTCTGCTCCAGACTCAGCGATATGGAGAACGGTTCCCATGTTTGATCCCGACTTCATGTTCGGTGAGCTGCTTCCCGCGCTTAACAGGGGACTGGTGGTATCCATTGAACTCATCGTTCCCGCTTCCATCCTGGGATTCCTCGGAGGTCTCGCTCTCGGATGCCTCCGCTCCTTCGGCAGTCCCTGGATGCGCAGGCTCGGCAACGCCTACACTGCTCTCATCCGCGGCGTTCCTCTGGCTGTGCAGCTGATGATGATCTATTACGCACTGCCAAAGATCGGTATCTATTTCGAACCGTTCGGTGCAGCTCTCCTGAGCTTCATCCTCTGCTCTGCGGCCTATCATTCCGAATACGTGCGCGGCGCGCTTCTCTCCATCAAACAGGGACAGTTTAAGGCCGCCCAGGCTCTCGGCTTCAGTACCCTGCAGACTATAATCTGGATCATCGCACCTCAGGCCGCCCGCAGGGCTCTGCCCGGCTGTGGCAACGAAATCGTTTATCTGGTCAAATACACCTCCCTCGCCTACCTCGTGACCTGCATGGAACTCATGGGTGAAGGTAAAGTCGTGGCCTCCGATACTTTCCGCTTCACAGAGGTCTTCCTCGTTGTCGGAGCTTATTACCTTGCCATGGTGACCATCGTTTCTTTCTTCCTGCACTGGCTCGAAAAGCATTACCGCATCCCTGGTTTCGGAACCAGGTAGCAAGACATGGCAGAGAGTCATTCACCCCGCTCCCCACAGGAAGCGGGTTTTTTTTTGCGCTCTTTTCCCCGCAGAAGCGGAAAAGAGTATCGCGCAACTCTATTTATATAAATTTATAAAAATATATTTATATCTTAATATATATATTTTTTATTTTAGCAATTTTTTGAGTGTATCCTTCCGGAATTATACATTTTTTATAAAATTTACACGCTGGTGAAAGAAAATTCGTAACTGCCGCCATCGGAAAGGAGAAGACTGACGCATGCAGGAGGGGGCGGAACTGCACCACGTAGTGAGCAAGTCGGTTGCATTACCATCACTACGCCCCTGAGGCCGCGGGAAGTATCAGCATCAGAGAGAACAGATTGCCTCCTGTCCTGCAACGCTGCTATACAGCCCGGAAGACGCTTCCTACATCACAAAAACTCAAGTAAAGCTTTAATTTTATAGATGCACACCATGCCTCTCGGTTGATTTTTCCGTCATAATCTGTATCTAACGGGGGTGGAGGTTCTCTCATGCTCAGAAGAGTTGATCTGCACACGCACTCCAACGCGTCCGATGGAACGGACACTCCGGCAGAACTTGTTGCCAAGGCTCATGCCGCCGGGCTTGCAGCGGTAGCCATCACTGATCACGATACGCTTTCAGGCCTTCCCGAAGCAGAAAAGGAAGCGCAAAAATATCCGGATATGGAGTTCGTACGCGGCGTGGAAGTTTCAACCGGCTCGGATCACGGAGAAATGCATATTCTCGGTCTCTGGGTTCCACGGGATGCCGAACCACTTGAGAATGCACTTGCCGAAATGCGTGCAAAACGCGGAGAACGCAACGCGCGCATCGTTGAAAAACTCTGCAGGCTCGGATGTCCGCTGAGCATGGATGACGTCATGAAGGAAGCCGGCGGCGAAAGCGTCGGCCGCCCCCATATAGCCATGGCCCTCATAACAAAGGGCTACGTCCGGAGCATGAAGGAAGCCTTCGACAAGTATCTGGGGCAGACAGGCTCCGCCTACCTTCCGAAAGATGTGATGGAGCCGGAGAAGGCCGTCTCGATCATGTCGCATATCGGATGTTCCGTTGTGATCGCCCATCCCCTGCTGCGCAGCTACCCTCCGGGCTGGATCGATGACTTTGTACGCAGACTCATCCCCTTCGGCCTTTGCGGACTGGAAGCCTGGCACAGCGAGCAGACAGACAACGACACCCGCTTCCTGCTCTCCCTTGCCCGGCACAATCACCTCTGCGTCTCAGGCGGAAGCGACTACCACGGACACAACAAGCCCCGCATTTCCCTGGGCACGGGCTACGGCAGCCTCTTTGTCACTGAAGACGCCTACCTTCTTCTGAAAAAATGGCGCACGGAGCACAGACTGCCCTGTTAATCCTCTGAAACAAACCAGCTCCCACCGGCGGCAGACGGTATTCAGGCTGGAAGCTCGAAAAAAACGGCTTCGTTTGTGTTCGCCCCCCGCTGTTCACGAAGAAAAAATCTTCTGATCATGAAATAAAAATGAAGCCCCGGCCGAAAGACTCAGCCGGGGCTTCATTTTTATTTTTTCCTGCCGGGTTTATTTAAAGCGTCCGCAGCAGTTTTTGTATTTCTTTCCGCTGCCGCAGGGGCAGGGATCATTGCGACCGGGCTTTTTCTTCGCGCGGTAGGGCTCCTTTTTCTTGAAAAGATCCTGGTCTTCTTCGGTTCCGGAATACCGGAGATCCTGAGTCACATCCTTGTGACGGAACCCCTCTGGCATCTCTTCCGCACTGCGGACATGCTCCTGCTGTTCCTCTCTCGCTTCCTTCTGCGCAGCCTCGGCAGCCATGGCCGCTTCAGCCGCGGCACGGGAGGGTTCGCTGTTCATTTCCTCGGTGAGCTGCAGGGGTTCTCCATTTTCTGACTGGGCATCGCCGCCGGCCTGATCGGGCTGGGGCTGCACATGCACTCTGGTCAGGGCCTTGAACACGCTTTCCCTGATTATCATCAGGAGCACTTCGAACATCTGGAAGCCTTCGCGCTTGTATTCGAGCTTGGGATCGCGCTGGCCGTAACCACGCAGTCCGATGCCATCACGCAGGGCGTCCATATTACGCAGATGTTCCTTCCAGGCCCTGTCGACTTCCTCAAGGAGGAAATACCGCAGGATATCCTTATAGACTTCGCCGGACTCTTTTTCGAGTTCTGCGAAAATCTGCTTCACGAGCCCACGGCAGGTTTCCTTATCAGGCAGAGGAGCGTCGTCGGGAAGAACGCGGCTGATATTGAAAATTTCCGTGATGCGGGCACGTGCCTGTTTCTGCGCCTCGTCGTATCCCTCACCCTCGGCCTTTTCCAGGGGATCATAGATATCATTGAGGACGTCACCAAGGAACTCATCCACAATGGGATTGAGGTCTGTAGTTTCCATGAGCTCACGACGCAGGGTGTAAATAACCTCGCGCTGCTGGTTCATGACGTTATCATAATCGAGAAGGGTCTTGCGGATATCGAAGTGATGGGCTTCGACCTTCTTCTGCGCATTTTCAACGGCCTTGGAGACCATTTTGTTTTCAATGGCCTCGCCGTCCTTCAGGCCAAGCCTGCCCATGAGTCCCTTGATACGGTCAGAGCCGAAGAGGCGCATGAGGTTGTCTTCGAGAGACAGATAGAAGCGGGATGATCCGGGGTCACCCTGACGGCCGGCACGGCCGCGCAGCTGGTTGTCAATACGACGGGATTCATGCCGCTCTGTGCCCAGGATATGAAGGCCGCCAAGTTCCTTGACGCCCTCGCCAAGCATAATATCAGTACCGCGGCCAGCCATGTTGGTGGCGATGGTCACATGCCCTTTCTGACCGGCCTGCGCCACGATTTCAGCTTCCTTGGCGTGCTGCTTGGCGTTCAGAACGCTGTGCGGAATACCTATGGCCTTGAGGCGTTTCGAAAGCATTTCCGAAGTTTCGATAGAAATGGTGCCCACAAGCACGGGCTGTCCCTTCTCGTAAAGTTCCCTGATGGCCTGCACGATGGCGTCAAATTTTTCCTTCTGCGTCTGGAAAATGAGGTCAGGGTAATCCTTCCTGATCATGGGCTTGTTTGTCGGGATGGTCATGACCTCGAGATTGTAAATCTCGTGAAATTCCACAGCCTCCGTATCAGCGGTACCGGTCATGCCGGCAAGTTTGTCATACATACGGAAGTAGTTCTGGAAGGTGATGGAGGCAAGCGTCTGGTTCTCGGGCTGGATGGTGACGTGCTCCTTGGCTTCCAGGGCCTGATGCAGACCATCCGAATAGCGCCTGCCAGGCATAAGACGGCCGGTGAATTCATCCACAATGACCACCTGGTCGTTCGTCACGATGTAGTCCACGTCCCGCTTGAAGACGAAATGCGCCTTCAGGGACTGCATAATGTGATGCTGGGCCACCATGTTTCTGGGATCGAAAAGGTTGTCCAGATGGGTAAGCTCTTCGCAGTGAGAGACGCCCTTTTCCGTCAGCATGGCCGTTCTGGCCTTCTCGTCCACTGTGTAGTCATCAGGATCGAGGTGGGCGACTACGTCGTCCATGGCCTGATACAGTTCGGTGGATTCATCGCTCGCGCCGGAGATGATAAGCGGGGTGCGGGCCTCATCGATGAGAATAGAGTCAACTTCGTCGACGATGGCGTAATTATGCCCGCGCTGCACCAGCTGCTCGGGATAAAATTTCATGTTGTCGCGCAGATAGTCGAAGCCGAACTCATTGTTCGTGCCATAGGTGATATCACAGGCATAGGCAGCCTTACGCTGCTCATCATCCATGTCATGAACGATGGTACCTGTTGTCAGCCCGAGGAAGGAGTAAACCTGCCCCATCCATTTGGCGTCACGGCTCGCGAGGTAATCGTTGACTGTGACCACATGGACACCTTTGCCCGAAAGGGCGTTCAGGGCAACGGGAAGCGTGGCGACGAGCGTCTTGCCTTCGCCGGTCTTCATCTCTGCGATGCGGCCGCGGTGCAGGACGATACCGCCGATGAGCTGCACATCAAAATGGCGCATATTCATCGTCCTGCGCGCGGCTTCACGCACCAGGGCGAAAACATTGGGCAGGATATCATCCAAGCTCACGCCGTCCTTCTGCACTTTTTCACGGTACTCGGCCATGCGGACGGGGAAATCCTCGTCACGGAGTTTCTGCACCTCAGGTTCGAGGGCGTTTATTTCACGGACAATGGGCCTCAGTTTCTTGAGGTACCTGTCATTCTTGCTGCCAAAAATCAGCTTGAAAAGGGACATGAATTCTCCTTACGGGGTAGCGCGATCCGGGATGGACTGCATCCGGAATGATGCGTGCAGAAAACGAAATAAGAAAAAAGAATCGCGCATATAGGCACGCTTACAAATAAGTCATGCTCCCCTGATTGACAAGACCGCCTCTGTTGTTCCACCGGCAGCTCCCGCACCCCCTGACAACGCAAAGGGGGCCCCCGGCACTGCCGGGAGTCCCCCTTTCATCATTATTTATATAAGGAAGGGCCCAGAAGATTAATAGTCGCCCTGGGCGATCATGGCATCAGCGACCTCGCGGAAGGCGGAGACGTTGGCGCCCATAAGCAGGTTGTCCGGCTCACCATATTCCTTGGCGGTCTCGGAAGCCCGGGTGTAGATATTCTTCATAATACCCTTCAGCCTGCCATCGACTTCCTCGAAGGTCCAGTGCACCATACCGGCGTTCTGGGCCATTTCGAGCTGGCTGACAGAAACGCCGCCGGCATTGGCTGCCTTGGCGGGACCGTAGAAGACACCATTCTTCTGATACAGCCTGATGGCTTCAAGGGTGGAAGGCATGTTGGCGCCTTCGCACACGCACTTGCAGCCATTGGCGATGAGGGCCTTGGCATCGGCTTCATTGAGCTCGTTCTGCGTGGCGCAGGGGAAAGCGGCGAAGCAGGGGACATCCCACACGGCGTGACGTCCTTCCTTGTAATCAGCCACGGCAACGTACTTGGCGGATTTGCGCTGTTCCGCGTAGCGGGTCAGGGAAGCGTGTTCGACCTGTTTGACCTGCTTCAGAAGCTCAACGTCAATACCGTCCTTATCGTAAACCATACCGCGGGAATCGGAAACGGTCACGGGCTTCGCGCCGATTTGATAGAGCTTCTCGCAGCAATACTGGGCCACGTTGCCGGCGCCGGAAACACAGCATTCCCTGCCTTCGAGGCTGAGATTCCTGTCCTTGAGCATATTCATGGCGAAGTACACGCAGCCGTAGCCGGTGGCTTCAGTCCTGGCGAGAGAACCGCCGAAGAGAAGGTTCTTGCCGGTGAGGATGCCCTCGTATCTGTGAGTAAGCTGCTTATAGGCACCGAACAGGTAACCGATTTCACGGCCGCCCACGCCGATATCGCCGGCGGGTACGTCGATAGTGGGGCCAATCTGATCGTAAAGACGGGTCATGAAAGCCTGGCAGAAACGCATGATTTCCGCATCGCTTTTGCCATGGGGATCGAAATCACTGCCACCCTTGCCGCCACCGATGGACAGACCGGAAAGAGCGTTTTTGAAAATCTGTTCAAAGCCGAGGAATTTCAGCACGCCCAGATTCACGGTGGGGTGGAAGCGGAGACCGCCCTTATACGGTCCGAGGGCGGAGTTGAACTGAACGCGGTAGCCGCGGTTGACCTCGATCTCACCCTTGTCGTTCTGCCAGGTCACGCGGAACATGACAGTGCGTTCGGGCTCGGTGATTCTTTCGAGGATACGATTTTTCTTGTACTGGGGATTCGCTTTGAGAACAGGGCGGAGAGTGCCAAGAACTTCAGTGACCGCCTGAATGAATTCAGGCTGATAGCCGTAACGATGCTGGAGTTCTTCGATGATGCGATCGGCGTACGACATGGGGGGAATGCCTCCTGGATCTAGGTTGAAAAGTTACAGAATGCAGATCTGTCGTCCTCTGAACCCACCAGGTTCAGCCAGACACAGCAGATCAGCGTCCGCAACGTGCAAAACGCCAGAATGCTGCTTCCCAAAACGCCGGCTTCATGGGGGGGGGGGAACGAGTTCATGGTGCGGCAGACCGAACTCAGTCCGGTTTCTTACCTATAAATACGGGTATTGGCAAGAAGATGAAAACATATTTGTTCCATACAGTTTTCTGTACACGGTTCCATCTGATCCCGCTCCGCTTGCCAGAACAAGGAAAAATCCCTACAGAAAAACCATTAGCGATCCCGCAGTCCGGCAGATGCAGGGACACAGCCGGCCCCCCCCCACCGGGGCTTTGGGAACCGTGAGACGGAACGGCCTTCCTGCGGCCTTTTGGAGAAAAGAATGTCCGATATCCTTAATAAGAATAAAGCCCTCAAAAAACTCCTCGATGCCAGCCTTGATGATCTTTGCGCCAGGGAAGGACTCGAGCGCAGCGTCATCCTCAATGGCATTTCCGAAGGCACCATGGTGCTTCTTGGCAATCCCTGTCACAAGAATGTGGAACCCATTCTTGTCGGGCAGCCGGCCGGCATCAAGGTCAACGCCAACATCGGGACTTCTCCCCTCTGCAACAGCCCCGAAATGGAAATGAAAAAACTGCACGCCGCCGTGAAAGCCGGCGCAGACACGGTCATGGATCTCTCCATAGCCGGTGATCTTGACGCCATCCGCAGGGATATGCTCGCCGGAACCAGCATTCCCCTGGGAACCGTACCCATGTACGCAGCGGGTGAAAAGCTGCTCGATGCGAACCGGGAAATTTCCTCTCTCCAGCCTGACGAACTCTTTGACGAAATTGAAAAGCAGGCGAAGCAGGGTGTCGATTTCATGACCGTCCACTGCGGCATTTCCTACCGCGGCGCCCGCATGGGAGCTGACAAGACCCGCGTTATGGGCATCGTTTCCCGCGGCGGTTCCATGCTGGCCCGCTGGATGCTGGAAAACAAGAAAGAAAATCCGCTCATCGACGGCTTTGACAGGCTTCTTGACATAGCCCTCGAATACAACGTCACGCTGTCCCTTGGTGACGCACTCCGTCCCGGCGCCGGCGTAGATGCCGGTGATGCCGCCCAGATGGAAGAAGTCATTAACCTCGGCCAGTTGCAGCAGCGAGCCCTCGAACGCGGCGTGCAGTGCATGATTGAAGGCCCCGGACATGTCGCTCTCAGTGCTGTAAAAGCACAGATCCAGTCCATCAAGATGCTGACCCATCACGCCCCCCTGTACGTCCTCGGACCGCTTACCGTGGACAGCACTCCCGGCTATGATCACATTGCCGGTGCCATCGGCGCGGCTGTGGGCGTCACGGCCGGCGTTGACTTCCTCTGCTATCTTACCCCCGCAGAGCATCTCACGCTCCCTGACCTCGATGACGTCAAAGCCGGCGTGCTGGCTTCGCGCATCGCTGCCCAGGCTGGAGAAGTAGCCCTCGGCACACCCAGGGCCCTGGCCCGCGAAGCAGCCATGAACAAGGCCCGCCGGGAACTTGACTGGGAAGGCATGAAGAAGGCCGCTCTGGATCCTGAAATGGTCGACAAACGGCGCATCCAGCACCACGATGAAAAAGTGTGCGCCATGTGCGGCAAATTCTGCGCCGTCAAGATGCTCAAGGATACAAAAATCATCTAAGCTCTCTCTGAGCTACGCCTTTTCCGCCCGGCAGCAGAGGGATCCCTCCTGCCGGGCTTTTTCTGTATGCCGGGAATGAAGTATTCTGATGGGTGAAAATCCCGGGACTGCCCTGACAGCCGGAACGTCACAGCCGGACACGATGAGTGTCCGCCGCGGGATGGAATCGGAAGGAAGGAGCAGACCGGAAACCGATAACTGTCCGGAAAATTCCGCAGGGAAATACAAAACAGGTAACCGCCGTGCACCGGACGGTGCACACAGTGAGAAGCTCTGCCCAGAGCTCCTTCCTCCCGCTTGTCCTGCAGGAAAAATCTTCTCAGGTATCTTATGTTCAGCTGGTTTTTGAAAAAAAAGGAAAACGCTGGTCAGCCCTTCGCTGTCCCCGTGCTGACGGAAAAGGGGCAGGCTGCAGCCGAAGTTCACTCTCCCGTGAAAGGCACCGTCCGGATTCTGCTGATTCCAAGGCGCATCAGATCTTTCAGGATAAAACTGCGTGCAGAAGACCCCGTTTTCAGTCTGGAATACCCTCTTACTTATCCGCGGAGGGCGCTCTTCGACGATCTCAATACGCCGGGCGGACGTCTGCGGGTCTTCCTCGAAAAATTCCTTTCTTCAGCCCGGGATACGGAAATCACTCTGCCGGAGACCATCTTTATCGGTATTTCCGGCGTGTCTCTGTTCGTAAAGCGCACCGGCTTTCCGGACGGAGGCCTTGCCGTGCGCGATATGTGCAGGGAAGGCAGGCTCACGGCTGAATTCACCCTGGCCGGCAGTAAGGCCAGACTCTTCGCCTCACAGTCCGGGGTGATCATTTATGACAGGGAATCGGCAGGCGCTGACAGTGCACGGCTTCTGCGCAGCTACCTTCGCTGGCTCGCGGGCAGGCTTCTGCCCGCCTACGTTCTTTCCGACGCCTTCCCGGAAGAACTCAGAGACAGGCTGAAAAGCGTGAGCGTCACAGACGCAGGGACCCGCCTCGGCAGCCTCTCGAAGAAGACCGGCAGCGCAGGATACCGCATGCACCTCAGCTGGCGGACAATCCTCCTTCCCAGGAAGCTGCTCCGACACCTCGTCTGCCACGAATTCACACACAGCCTCGCCATGAATCATCAGCAGGAGTTCTACACTAACCTGGCCCGGCTTTCCCCGGACTGGAAAATTCTGGAAAAAGAGCTGGACCGCGCCTGGCTCGCCCTTCCGCTGTGGAGCAGGGGAAAAACCCCTCCTGTCAAAAAAATTTCAAAAAGATCTTGACGTCGTTAATAATATTGATTACTAATAAGCTCACGAAAGGCAAAGAGTTCACTGAGAAAACAAACTGCATAAGCATACAAACTTTAGGAGGATCACTATGAAATCTCTCAAGGGCACCCAGACTGAAAAAAATATCCTCACCGCTTTCGCCGGTGAATCCCAGGCCCGCAACCGTTACGACTATTTCGCCTCCAAGGCCAAGAAGGACGGTTTTGTCCTGATTGCCGATATCTTCACTGAAACCGCCCTGCAGGAAAAGGAACACGCCAAGCGTCTGTTCAAGTTCCTCGAAGGCGGCGCCGTTGAAATTACCGCCGCTTACCCTGCCGGCGCCATCAAGAGCACCGCTGAGAACCTCGAAGCTGCCGCTTCCGGCGAGAACGAAGAGTGGTCCAGCATGTACCCCACTTTCGCTGACGTCGCCGAAAAGGAAGGTTTCCCGGAAATCGCCGCCGTCATGCGTAACATCGCCGTGGCCGAGAAGTTCCACGAAAAGCGCTATCTCGCCCTGCTCAAGATGGTGAAGGACGGTACCATGTTCAAGCGTGAGCAGGAAACCGTGTGGCGCTGCCGCAACTGCGGCTGTCTCGTGACCGGTACGCACGCCCCGGCCCTGTGCCCCGCCTGTGCGCACCCCCAGGCCTACTTCGAGGAACTCAACTACGCTTTCTAACCCAGTTCTCTGAAAAAATTCCGGCATAGCCTTTGCCCGAGGGCGGCGCCGGAAAGATTCTGACTGTACCTTCCCGGGGGATTACATCCCCCGGGATTTTTTGTGTCTTCCGGCCTGGGAATATTCCCGCACGGGCTATCCAATTCCACGCCCGAGGTTGCAAAAATTTTTTATAATACATTGAAATAACATGCAAAAAAAGTAAGGCGCTCCCCCTTTGAGGGGCCGCGCCTTTTTTGCTATGTGTACCGGCACCGCTCAGGCAGAAATCCCGGAAGGGATGCAAGCCCCCCTAATCCATCTCCCGGAAAGAGAGATACATATATAAGGATAGAGTATGCCACATCTGTTTACCGGCCGCCGTCTTCTTATCCTGGCCGTGCTGGCTGCCGCTGCCTTCCTTGCCTACCGTTTTATCCCCCATGGAGGCAATGGCCCCAGACCTGAAATGACCTCTCCTGTGCGCACGGCGAAAGCCCTGGCTCAGGACGTCCCCCATTACCTGCAGGGACTCGGCACGGTACAGCCCTACTCTGACGTCCTGGTCACGAGCCGAGTGGAAGGACATCTCATGGCCATCCACTTCACGGAAGGTCAGCGAGTCAGGGCCGGTGATCTTCTGGCCGAAATCGACCCCCGGCCCTACAAGGCAGCCCTCTCGAAAGCGAAGGGCACGCTCGCCCAGGACAGCGCGGAGCTCGCCAACGCCCGTACCGACAGAGACCGTTACGCCGGGCTCGTGAAAAAAGACTTCGTGGCCAGGCAGACTTACGACACGCAGGCCGCAAAGGTGAGACAGCTTGAAGGCACTGTGGCGGCGGACAAAGCCTCCGTGGAGTCCGCAGCCCTTGATCTCGCCTACAGCCGGATCACGGCTCCTGTCTCGGGGAAACTCGGCCTGAAAAATTACGATGTGGGCGCTCTCATTACGGCCAACGACAGCACAGGGCTTGTGCGCATTACCGAAGTGACACCCTGCTACGTGCTCTTCACGCTTCCCGAAAGAGACATTCCGCTTGTGACCAGAGCCCTGCATGAGACAGAAACCTCCACCGGAGCATCGGCCAAACTTCCTGTTGAGGCGTGGAGCCGCGATCAGAAGGAACGGCTTGCCGAGGGAAGCCTCCTGACTGTGGATAACCGCATCGACACATCCACAGGAACGGTACGTCTCAAGGCTGTTTTTCCGAACACCTCTGAAGCGCTCTATCCCAACGAATTCGTCAATGCCCGGCTGCGCGTCCGTATTCTGAAGAACGCCGTCACCGTACCCCCGTCAGCCGTTCAGCTCGGATCAGACGGCTCCTTTGTCTTTGTGGTCGACGACAGCGGCACAGCCCGCCGCCGCGAAGTGAAAACAGGACTCTCAGCCGGCGCCATCACTGTCATCGAATCAGGGCTCAGCGCCGGAGAAACCATTGTGATGGACGGTGTCGACCGCCTGCGCGACGGCTCAAAGGTCCGCATTGCAGCGACGGCCGAAACCGTGCGGCTCGCCGACAATAATTCGCCCCTGGCTACGGAGAGCGGGCCTGACGAAACAAAAGACAGCGCTCCCGCACAGAATACAAAAGGCGCTGAACAGCCATCCGGGAAGGGACTGCCTTCTGAAAAACCGGCCAGACCCTAGAGTCATGCAAAGGTGAGCACGTGAATATTTCCCGTCTCTTCATTCTGAGGCCCATAGCCACGTCCCTCCTCATGGCGGCCCTGTTCCTTTCCGGCGTTCTGGCCTACCACTATCTGCCCATCGCTGCCCTGCCCCAGATAGACTACCCCACTATCCAGGTTCAGACCTTCTATCCCGGCGCCTCTCCGGAAGTCATGTCCCAGGTGGTCACGGCTCCGCTTGAAAAGCAGTTCGGCTCCATGCAGGGCCTCAAGCAGATGAGTTCGCTGTCAACGGCCGGATCCTCCGTCATCACGCTGCAGTTCGGCCTCACAACCGAGCTCGATGTGGCTGAACAGGAGGTTCAGGCCAGCATCAATGCGGCGAATTCCCTTCTGCCCAGTGATCTGCCGAACCCGCCGGTTTACAACAAGGTCAACCCCGCAGATCCGCCCATCATGACGCTTGCCGTCACGAGCCGGACCCTGCCCATGACAAAACTCGAAGATCTGGCTGACACGCGGCTCGCCCAGAAAATCTCGCAGATTTCCGGCGTCGGCCTCGTGACGCTTTCCGGCGGCGAAAAGCCTGCCGTCCGCATTCAAATCAATCCCAAAGCTCTTGCCAGAGCCAATCTCACTCTGGCGGACGTCCGATCAGCGATCTCCAGCGCCAACGTCGACGCATCAAAGGGCAGCCTTGACGGCCCCATGCGGTCCTCGACCATTGATGCCAACGATCAGATGGAGTCCGCCGAGGAGTACGCCCAGACCATCATAGGCTATTCCAACGGCGCGCCCATACGGCTCAAAGATGTCGGAGACGTGGTCCACGGCGCGGAAAACGCCCTGCTCGCGGCCTACACGGTGCACAGCGGCAGCGCGGATCAGCAAAAGCTCCGGCAGGCCATTGTCCTTTCCGTGCAGCGCCAGCCCGGAGCCAATGTCATCCAGGTCGCCAACGCCATATCCAGTAAACTGCCGACCCTCCAAGCCTCTTTGCCCGGAGCCGTTGACGTGGAGATCATCACAGACAGGACCTCCACCATACGCGCCACTGTCGAAGACGTGGAATTCGAGCTTCTGCTTTCCATCGTCCTCGTCATCGTTATCATCTGGGTCTTCCTGCGCAATGCGAGGGCCACCATGATCCCGGCCATGGCTGTCCCCCTGTCCCTCATCGGCACGCTGGGGGTCATGTATCTCGCGGGCTTTTCCCTCAATAACCTCACGCTCATGGCCCTGGTCATCGCCGCCGGCTTTGTGGTCGACGACGCCATCGTCGTCATCGAAAACATCTCCCGCTATATAGAGCAGGGCATGAAACCTGTTCAGGCCGCCATCGTCGGTGCCGGCCAGATCGGATTCACCATCATTTCCCTGACCTTTTCCCTTGTGGCCGTACTCATTCCCCTTCTCTTCATGGGGGACGTTTCCGGACGTCTCTTCAGGGAATTCGCGATCACGCTGGCCGTTACCATTCTCCTCTCCGCGGTCATTTCCCTGACCCTGACGCCCATGCTCTGCGCCGTTCTGCTCAAAGCCAGAAGGAAGACGCCCCGGGCCGCAGCGCCGGAAGACAGCGCCAGTCAGACAAAGAAAACCTTTTTCCCGAAGCTCCTCGGTTTTTATGATACCTGCCTGCAGGCCGTCTTCCGTCACCAGCGCCTCATGCTGGGCGTGGCTGTGGGCAGCCTCGTGGTGACCGGACTTCTTTTCGTCATCGTGCCCAAAGGCTTCTTCCCCATTCAGGACACGGGCATCATTCAGGGCGTGGCCGAAGCGCCCCAGCAGACATCCTTCTCCGCCATGACAAAACGCCAGCAGCAGCTCGCTGATCTCCTTCTGAGCGAACCCGCGGTGAAGAGCGTGGCCTTTTTTGTGGGAGTTGACGGACAGAACCCCGGCGTGGCTACCTCACGACTGACCATGGAGCTTGCCCCGCTTTCAGAACGCAGCGAACGCGCGCCTGATTTCTGCCGCAGGCTCATGAACCGCGCCGCCGACGAAATTCCGGGCATACGGCTCTATCTCAATCCCGTTCAGGATCTTACCATCGAGGATCGCACCTCCCGCACCATGTATCAGATCACCATGGAAGCGGTCTCCCAGACCGAACTCGACACCTGGGAGGAAAAACTCAGAAAGGCCCTGTCCGCCCACAAAAACGTAGAAGCCGTGGCAAGCGACCACATGTCTCCAGGCACCATGCTCTATCTGAACGTCAACAGGGACACAGCAAGCCGCCTCGGCATCAGCATGGAGGACGTGGACAACGCTCTCTACGATGCTCTGGGGCAGCGCCTCATTTCCACCATCTTCACGCAGACCAACCAGTACAAGGTCGTCCTCGAAACCGCACCTCAGTTCCGCCAGGGTCCTCTGGATATCGAGGCCGTGTACGTGAAATCTTCTTCCGGAACACCTGTTCCCCTGACCGCCTTCACGACGGCGGAGGAGAGGCCGACTCGTCTCAGCGTGAGCCGGCAGGGGCAGTTCCCCGCCGCGACGCTCTCCTTCAACGTAGCCAGGGATTCCCATCTCGGCTACGCCGTGGCTGACGCCCAGCAGGCCATCGCTGAAATTGGGGCTCCCGATTCCGTGCGCATCACCTTCCAGGGCGCACTTCAGGCCTTCCTCGGATCTACCAATAACGAGCTCTGGCTCATCCTTGCCGCCATTGTCGTGGTCTACATCGTTCTGGGTGTCCTTTACGAAAGCTATGTGCACCCCGTGACGATTCTCTCGACCCTGCCTTCAGCCGGTATCGGCGCTCTCCTCGCCCTGCTCCTCTGTGATATGGATCTCGGCGTCATGGGCATTATCGGCATGCTGCTCCTCATCGGCATCGTCAAGAAAAACGCCATTATGATGGTCGACTTCGCACTGGAAGCAGAGCGGAAGGAAGGCAAAGACACTCTTTCAGCGATCCACGAAGCCTGCCTGCTCAGGCTGCGCCCCATCCTCATGACCACCATGTGCGCACTGCTCAGCGCCCTGCCGCTCATGCTCGGTACCGGCATGGGTTCAGAACTCCGCCGGCCTCTGGGCGTCACCATGGTCGGCGGCCTGATTTTCAGCCAGCTTCTCACCCTCTTCACAACGCCGGTTGTCTACATCTGGTTTGACCATTTCACGAAGAGAAAGAAGCAGCGCGGAAGCAGACCGGTTCCTGTTCCCACAGACGAAAGGACCGGCGGGAGTGCGCAATGAGCCTTTCCGACAAGATACGGGCGCTCCTGTCCGGTCTGCTCAGGCCCTACCGGGGCCTGCCCCCGCAGATCCATGATAAGGCCGTCCAGCAGGACGAAACCGATTCTGGCAATGAGACGGATGACGGGGGCGATGCGCTTCTCAAATCCATAAAGCCCAAACGCTTTGGTCCTGAAGTGCTCCCCGCCAATCCTTCTTCCATCTTCATCCGCAGACCCGTCGCCACGACCCTGCTGACCATAGCTCTGGCCCTGGCGGGAGCCGTAGCTTTCCGACTCCTGCCCATCGCTCCCCTGCCGGAAATGGACTTTCCGGTCATCTTCGTGAAGGCGAACCTGCCCGGAGCAGGTCCGGAGTCCATGGCCGCGACCGTGGCCACGCCTCTCGAACGCGCACTCGGACACATAGCCGGCGTCAACGAAATCACCTCCAGAAGCTCCCTCGGATCGGCACAGGTGATCATGCAGTTCGAGGCCTCCCGCGACATCAACGGCGCGGCACGTGATGTGCAGGCGGCTATCAACGCGGCCCGTTCCACTCTGCCGACCATGCCGTCCAATCCTACCTACCGCAAGGTCAATCCGTCGGGAGCCCCCATTCTCATTCTGCGTCTCACATCGGACACTGTTCCCAATTATGAGATGTACGATGCCGCAGAATCCGTGCTCTCCCAGAAAATCAGCCAGATAGAAGGCGTCGGCGAAGTCAATATCGGCGGAGCAGAACTGCCGGCCATCCGCGTGGACGTTATCCCCGACGCCCTCACGCGAGCCGGCCTGACCATGAGCGACGTCTCTTCCTGCATCAAATCGGCCAACACATTCATTCCCCACGGATTCGTCGGCAACAACTATCACTACTGGATCATCGGCAACAACGATCAGCTGAAAAAACCGGAGGAATACGCAGACCTCATCCTGACATACAGGGACGGCGCCGCCGTCCGGCTCGGCGACGTCGCTAAGGTCTCGAAGGGCCCCCAGAGTACCCGGGCCATAGCCCTTGCCGACGGAAAGCCCGCCATCCTTCTGATGGTCTTCAAATCCCCCGGCGCGAACGTGATCTCCACTGTTGACCGCGTCAAAGCCCTTATTCCCAGCATGCGCCAGTGGTTACCCGAGGATGTGCATCTCGACGTGGGTATGGACAAGTCCATCACCATACGCGCCTCGCTCGGAGAGGTGGAAAAAAGCCTGCTCCTCTCCATGGCCCTGGTCATCCTCGTGGTTTTTCTTTTCCTCCGGAATACGCGGGCAACGTCCATCCCCGCTGTCGCGGCTCCGGTCTCTCTCATCGGCACATTCGCCGTCATGTACGTCTGCGGCTACACACTGGACAATCTTTCCCTCATGGCCCTCACCATAGCCACCGGTTTTGTGGTGGATGACGCTATCGTTGTCCTCGAAAACATCGTCCGCCGTCTGGAACTCGGGGAAACACCGCTCCGCGCCTCCCTCAGGGGATCGCGCGAAGTCTGCTTCACCGTCGTCTCCATGTCCCTTTCCCTGGTGGCCATCTTTATCCCCATTCTCTGCATGCCGGGGACGCTCGGCAGCCTGTTCAGGGAATTCGCCGTTGTCCTCTCAGTGGCCGTGCTCATTTCCATGGCCGTATCCCTGACAACAACGCCCATGATGTGCGCTTCCCTGCTGAAGGGAAAGGCGGAGGTCGCGCTGGAACATGAGACGCGCGCTTTTTCCGGAAAAACCGGTTTCAGAGGATTCATTGAGCGTCTTTTCGGCGGGATAGGCCTGCGCTGGGGGCAGATGCTCGACAGTCTCCGCGACGCCTACGTGAGGAGTCTCAACGTTGTCCTGCGCCACCGGAAGCTGACCATGTTCGTCTTCGTTCTGGTTCTCGCCGGCAACGTCTGGCTCTACATCGTCATCCCCAAAGGATTCTTCCCGCAACAGGACACAGGCATGATCATGGGCGGCATCCGCATGGATCAGAGCCTTTCCTTTCAGGCTTCGGAACGCAAGCTCAGGCATATTCAGAGTATCATCCGGAACGATCCGGCTGTAAGCAAGGTTTCCTCGCACATGACCGGAGGCCGCGGCAGCAGCGGCATCTTCATAACGCTGAAGCCGCTTAAGGAACGCGGAGTGTCAGCCCAGCAGGTCATCGACCGGCTGAGACCCAAGCTCCTCTCTGTCCCAGGAGCACAGATCTTCCTCCAGCCGGATCAGGATCTGCGTATGGGAGGCCGTTCTTCGCGCAGTCAGTATCAGTATACGCTGCAGGGGGACAGCATCAGCGATCTGCGTGTCTGGGGACAGAAACTCAAGGATGCCCTGTCAAAGAACAGCATACTCACCGATGTGGACAGCGACCTTGAGGAACGGGGCCTTGAAACCATGCTCACCGCCAACCGGGACCTCATGTCACGGTACGGCGTAACCATGAAAGACTTTGACAACGCTCTTGGCCTGGCTTTCGGTGAAACCCAGGCTGACACCATCTACCATGCCAGAAACCAGTACAAGGTCGTCCTGGAATATGACTCGCCCTGGCTGCAGGCCCCCGACTCTCTGGAAAAAGTCCATCTTCCTGGCCGGGACGGACTCGTGCCGCTGAAGAGCGTGGCCGATATCGGTCCGGGCTTCAGCGCGCTTTCGGTAAACCACCAGGGACAGTTTGCCGCAGTCACCATCTCTTTCAACCTCGCCAGGGGACATTCTCTTTCCGAGGCACAGACCATCATTGAGGATACCTGCGCATCTCTCGGAATTCCTGAAAACATCTTTGGAAGCTTCCAGGGCAACGCCAAGCTCTTCGCCGACACCATCAAAACCGAAGCCATTCTCATCTTGGCGGCCATTATAGCCCTGTATATTGTGCTTGGCGTACTCTACGAAAGCCTCATTCATCCCCTGACCATACTCTCCACTCTGCCTCCCGCGGGCGGCGGCGCACTCATTGCGCTCATGCTCTGCGGCAAGGAATTCTCCGTCATCGCCCTGATAGGCGTGCTTCTGCTCTGCGGCCTCGTGAAAAAGAACGCCATTCTGGTCATCGACTTCGCGCTCACTGCAGAACGTATGGAACACAAAAACTCTCTGGAGGCCATTTCCGAAGCCTGCCGGCTCAGGTTCCGTCCCATCATGATGACGACCTTCGCAGCCATGTTCGGCGCCGTTCCGCTGGCTCTCGGACAGGGAGACGGCGCTGAACTGCGCCAGCCTCTCGGCATAGCCATCGTGGGGGGACTGGCCGTAAGCCAGCTGCTGACACTTTACACCACACCGGTCATCTTCCTCTGGCTTGACGGCGTAAGCAAAAGAATTTCGGGCGCCCTCCTGCGCCGCCGCTACGGCACGCGCAGGGCAAAACTCATTCTCGCCATCCGTGAAGGCATGAAGGCCTGAGCAGCATTTCTCCAGGCAGCAAAAAAAGAGGGCAGGCCGGAAACAAATCCAGTCTGCCCTCTCTGCGTCTGCCAAAGATTTATATATGATGTTTACAGGTTTCGCGGAGATTCTCCCGGCGTTTTCTGCTGATGCATACTCCGGCTGATGGCCCTCTCGAGACGCCAGCGCGCGAAAACCCCGTGATGGCCCAGAGGCTGCGTCCGGGCCGTCTTGGGCATAATCACGAAAAAGACGGAGCCGATGATCACTGCGCAGGAAACAATAATGCCCGGAGAAATCATTTCTCCGCCGATAAGCCAGCCGAGGACGATGCCGATAACGGGATTGACATACTCATAGGATACGGCCACTGAGAGCGGCGCATTCATCAGCAGCCACATATAGGCAGAGTAGGCGATGAGCGAACTGCCAACGGTCAGCCAGGAAAAGGCGATGATGACGGCGGGACGCAGATTTTCCCAGTGCATGCACCCCTGCTCTCCAAGAATAAAACCGATAAGAAAACACTCGAGCCCGCCAAACACAAGAAGCAGACTCGTCTGCTCGAGAGGATGCATTTCCCTGCTCAGAGAATGCTTTTTCATGATAAGCGAACCGGCGACCCATCCGATGTCGGCAAGAATAAGCGCGAGACACCCGAGCAGGGGATACTCCCCGGTATCCCCTCCGCGCTGGAGCCAGCCGAGAGCAATGATGCCGCAGGTTCCGGTGAAAAGCCCGAAAATCTGCAGCCCTGCAGGCTTGGACTCGCCGGCGAAAAAATACCCGGCAGCTATCATAAGGATGGGCGTGGCGCTGCTCAGAACAGCTGCCACGGATGATGGAATCTGGGTCTGCCCGAGTCCGACAAAACCGGAGGCCACGGCCACCATGGGGAGTCCCTGGAAAATCAGTATATTTAAAGCCCTGCGGGTGGGACGTGTCCAGTGGCCGAGCAGCATGAGGAAAACCATGAGCAGGACACCCCCTCCAAGGGAGCGCCCGCCCGCGGCAAAAAATGGCCCCACGACCTCGAGCGTCAGCTTGTAGCCGATAAAGGTTGACCCCCAGGTGATATACACCAGAAAAAGCATAAAGAAGATATGCAGGGCTGAAGGTGTTTTTTCTTGCATTGCCATGCGTCTCCAATCCCGAGAACATACCTGGACTGCCGCATTCGGGGGATGGGCAGAGAGGATCCCGTACCGGGCCTGGCACAGGCAGGAGCTCTTTTGCCACACGCCCTGCCTCTGTCAAGGTTTTTCAGACTCTTCCGTTTATCCTGTGGATATGTGTCTTAAATCCCTTTTCTTGTCCACAAAGGAAAAATAGCTTATGATGGAAATTGTTAAACTTCAGAATGACTGGGCATTATCTGAAAGATGTTTTTCTTTTCACTATCACCCTGTCCCTGACAGGCGAAAATCGTCCTGCCCTGGTTCACCAATCGGATCTTATGGCGGAGGCCCTTCATGAGTGATTCAAAACAAGTCGATAAGGGGTTGGACAAGTTCCTCTCCTTTATGAGCCGAAAGGGCCTTAACATCACAGCGCAGAGAAAGCTCATCGCCCGCGCCTTCTTTGAATTTCCGGGACACCATACTCTTGAGGAATTCTATCAGCATGTTCAGACCCTCGATAAGAGCATCGGCCAGACCACGGTGTACAGAACCGTCAAACTCCTCTGTGACGCGGGGCTTGCCAGAGAACTGCATTTTACCGATTCGGCCAAATTTTACGAAAACCTGGTCGATGGAGCCCACCATGACCATCTCATGTGCGTGAAGTGCGGAAGGATCATCGAAATTTATGACAGCCGCATCGAAGAACTGCAAAAGGAAATAGCGAAGAAGAACAACTGCACGCTTCTGGGCCACTATCACGTAATGTATGGGCTGTGCGAGGACTGCCGCAAGGCCAGGGATGCGGGTGACAGCCAGCAGCCCAACCTTCCCCCCGAAGCGTACAGATAATGTTCATGCAGAAGAGGGCGGCTCCCTGAAGGAACCGCCCTCTTACCATATACTCTTATTTATTCCTCTGATTCCCCGCCAGCGTCATCTGCGGGGTACCCGCATTTTCTATAGGCCTTCAGTATAGCCAGAGCCTCATCTTTTGTCGGAACTCTCCCCCGGCATTTCTCGTTCTGGAGGCGGTTTTCTGGGCAGTACCCGAGCTGTACGCAACTGGGGCCAGAGCCACGGAAAAGATCCGGAGCGGCCTTCACGCAGAGTCTGCGCATCTTGTTGGCCAGATCGCGTATCTCATCCTGGGCATTAAGGCAGCAGCGTATGGAAAACCAGTCTCTGAGGGCGTGGGCATTCATGCCGATAATGGCCTTGAACTCCGTGGCCTGTGGCTTGAGATATCTGAGATCCTGCTCCGGCAGGTGCGCATCCAGGCCGGCCTCATACCACTGGCGGGAAAGGTCTGCGAGCTCCCGGCCCGAAAGTCTCACCTTCTCGTTGTTGGGAAGCGTGACCTCAGCCGTAAAATCGGCTATATTCCGTGGATAAACTACGGAAAAAACGCGTTTGCCTCCGAGTTCCGCGCGGCCTGACTTAATAAGGTAGGAAGCCATGCGCTTGCGGACAAGCTGAACCTCTGTGACCCGTGAATAGCCCTCCACGCCGAACAGGAAGTAATCGAATTCCAGCGCTGCGCCGTGGCCGCTGTTCAGAATATTGTCCACAATCCTTTTCGAATAGGGGGACGCGATAATCTCGTCCAGACTGCGCTCGGAGCGTACGAAACGGGCCGCAATATCCGTATAGATATGGCCGCCGCCGGCCAGAAGAACGACACGGCCCTGACCTGTAAACTGTTCTTTCAGCATGCAAAATCCTCTCTCTCGCTGCATGTATACGGGCTTGGGCCAGGGAATGCAAACAGGCAGGGGAAAAACACTAAGTCATCAGAAAAGCGGAAAATCTGTGTTTTCTGTCAAGATTTTTCTAGATTTTTTCTGAACATTTTTTCATCAGAAAGGGATGCCGGAAAGCAGGTCCCGGCAGGAGAAAAACACTTCCGTACAAATTTTTTAGGCCCACAGAGCCCTCCAAAAAAATATTTCGGCTCCCACCAGAATCATTTTTTAGCTAATTAGTCGAAATCATGAGATAAGTTTAAATAAAATTTTTTGTACGAGGCCTAAAGGGTAAAAATTTTTTGACGATAAGACTTGCATAAAGCGGTTAACCCGTTTATCTTCACGCGGCAGGGGGAAGAATACCCTCCTGTTAAGACCCGAAAACAAATCCGCACCGCAAGGTGCAATCCGAAAGGAAGGAAGGTTTATCATGAAGAAACTCGCCACACTCCTTATCGCGGCTGGTCTCGTGTTTGGTGTGTC
>ENA-OROK01000678-OROK01000678.1-human-gut-metagenome-genome-assembly--contig:-NODE-678-length-38539-cov-4.425865_pt1 | contig 38539 bp, 39 predicted proteins | sample MGYA00242127_ERZ509046 | MGnify/ENA primary metagenome ERZ509046 (study PRJEB26280, sample SAMEA2338728) | human gut metagenome | biome: human gut; feature: human-associated habitat; material: faeces... | reverse complement strand
CAAGAACTACGAACTCTAAACAAGTTCAAATTCTTGAAACCAAACCCCTTCCTTTAACTTTTTTCTATTGTTCAGGCCATGCTCTTTAAAATTCAATGAGGCGACTAGCGTAATTTTTAAATATAAGCGGTACATGCCTAATTTATCTCATTTAATCTGGCAGAAGTGCAGTAGTTCCTTTAAATTGCTGCGGGGTCTGCCGCCAATGTGGAGGCAAAACAATGGCAGTTAAAAAAGGCAAGGCCGCAGCGCGTAAGGTGAAGGACAAGTGGAAGGCAAAAGAGTGGTACAAACTCTACGCTCCTCGTATGTTCAATCAGGTTGAACTCGGAGAGACACCTAGCGCTGATCCAGCCTCGCTTATTGGAAGAAATATTGAAGTTACAGTACACGAATTAACCGGTGATTTCTCTAAAATGCACATCAAAATGCGTTTCAGTGTAGAGGATGTCAATGGATTTGAAGCACACACTGCATTCATCGGACATGAACTCACCAGTGATTACGTTCGCAGATTAACAAGAAGAAAGAGAACAAAGACTGATCATGTTGTTGATGTTCGTACAAAGGACAACTTTGTCGTTCGTATCAAACCCATGAGCATCACAGAGCAGCGTATTCAGGCAGCTCAGGAGACTGCTGTAAGAAACATCCTTACAGAAACACTCACAACCATGGCTGCAGATATGTCTATCTCCGATCTCGTAAAGTCTATAATCTCTGGAGATCTGTCAAGAGATCTTTCCAATGCAGTTAAAGTAATCATTCCCATCAAAAGGATTGAAATCAGAAAGTCCGAAGTCATCAAAGCCGGAACTCCTGATGAGAATGAGTTAAGTATTCAGGAAAGAATAGGGCAGGAAACTGCTGTAGCCGAACCTGAAGAACCAGAATCTGAAGATGAAGCATCTGAAGAAGCACCAGCTGAAGAAGCGGTTTCCGAAGAGTCCGAATCTGAAGAGATTGTTGAAGAATCTGCAGAAGAAACTCCAGCAGAAGAAAACTAAACATAACACTAAACCGTGCCGAGGTGGCTCAGCCTGGTAGAGCGATGGACTCATAATCCATAGGTCGTGGGTTCAAAGCCCACCCTCGGCACTAACTAGTTTTGTATTAATTTATGAGCACATTCTTTGTTGTAATTATGGCTCATTGATTTTGATACTTCTTTTATTTATGATATCTCGGACTATGTAGTAGCGCACTCGTTACGAAGAACTGACCTAACGGTGACACATCATAGATTTTCTTTTTTTGTTTGCTGATATGCACTTTTTATTGCAAGCAGTATCGTTATGGACTAGGTTATTTTATTTCCTTTAGAACCCATTTTGAAATTTCATTGATATTGAAAACCCAATTTTTGATACGATCATCTGTTCATATTTTATTTTACCAGATATAAAAATAAAAAGATGACTTAGAAGTCATCAGTTTAAACTGTTTATCCAGCTGGCAATATCATCGATTACTCTCTGATCAACATTTGCTGGAGCATCATATACAGTTATATCAATAACATCTTTCTGAGAGTCAGACTCCATGAATAAATGGTTCAGACCATCGTAGAGATGATATGTTACGTTATCTTTGTCAGCTAATGTTTCCTGCCAGAGAACATAATCTACATCAGCATACACTTGGAAATCATCTGCTCCCTGAAGGATCAGCATTGGAATCTCAAGAGCCTTGGCCATTGCAACTCTATCTACCGAATTCATGCTGTACAAATATGATGCAGGCATTCCCCAATATGCTCCAGTGTCGCCTTCTTGAATATTCTTTATTTCTTCTAACTGCTGAGTGAGTATAGCAATTGTAAGCTCTTCTTCGGCTTCACTGAGTCCAGATTGTTTAATTATCAATACGCTTTGATCATATTGTATATCTTCAAAGTTACGAAGAGTGCCAGCCATTGAAATTATACCTTTCACTTCAGGGTTTTCATTGGCAATCATCGGAACCAGCATTCCGCCTTGGCTATGTCCCAGCACATAGATTCTGTTTGCATCAATGTCATTGCGTTGAGATACTTGATCTATAATTGCATTCACATCATACAGATATTCATCATAGACTGTGAAGTTCTCGGGGAATCCAACTGCTCCATAATCATATGCGTGCTTATCGAACCTGAGTGAAGCAATTCCCTGATCTGCTAAACCATGAGCAATATCCTTAAGCGGGGCGTTTTCTGCTGCACCAATCGTTTCATTCAGATCAGTAGGTCCCGATCCAGCTACAAGAATTACTACCGGAGCTTTTTCAACATTATCTGGCAATGTTAATGCTGCTTCAAGTGGATATTTTGATTGTCCTGCGCTGAGCGCAACTTCATGCCACTTATCTGATGACTCTGCGTTGTATCCATTGGATTGTACTGCAAATCCTGCAATTTTGGATGCATCATCATACACAAATATTGTTTTTGTTAAAAACCTTGAGTATTCTTCATCAAGTACTACTGTATCATATTCCGACCCTATTTCAACTATTGAATCATTTGTTTGAATGTAATGTCCAACTTTTTGAAAAATTCCAGCTACAAGTTGCGTAAACTCGTCAAATGTTATCTCTGCTTTAAATTCATCCAACGTGTCTTCATAAACAGCATCAATGTTGCCTGATCTCAATTCCTCCATGTAGTGTTCTGATAAATCAATCAGCTCTTGTTTTTCTGGAGCGACCGGCAATTCCTTGGCTTCACTCGTATCATTCGAAATACAAACGAAGACACTGGCTAAAAATATCACGATAGCGACAATGAATGCAGCTACCGTTGCCCACCTTCCTTCTTTTTTCACCATATCACCTCTTTAAAATGCATATGACCTGTAGATATTGTATATAATCTGAAACACACGATACTATGTTGTTCAGCAGCATCGTAGTTTGAAGACGTAGGGAAATCTATTTTCAGCTTATATAGTGTGTGTTTGCTTTTTTTTAAAATCTTCCAACACGATGTATCCTTGCTCTGCTATCAGCTGTAAAAAGAATCTTTGTATGAAATCTACTGCTTAACTAATTATAAGCAAATATGTCATAGCTACAATATATATTATGTATGATCCATATACTAACCAATTACCTATCGCGATTATTTTTTGACTATCGCTTTGTTGTATGGCTCTGATGTGTGCAACAATACCTGTGAAATTTATAATCCCGCATAGAGTAAGTATGATAGCAACTGACATCTCGTTGGCATAGTTCGTGAATATGATTAACACACTCACCAGCGGGATGATTGTCCAGGTTGTGCACATTATTGCAATTTTTCTTCTTTGTTTGCTGATGTGCACCATTTCATTGTTTATTTCCATGGGTTCATCCATCTATCTGATGCCGGAATTTCTTACCAATTGCGGTATACATAAAGCTTATTGTTACAGTGATGGTAAGTATTGTTATCATCGTGATTACACCACTACCTGTCCCATACCCGATCGATATAATCATGCCAAGATAAAATGAAACCTGTGTTGAAATTGTTAGTGCAATGCCTAAGAATGATGTTATATTCTCAGTATTATATTGTTTAATCTCATCTTTGGACATTGTAGTGAACCCAGTCATAATTTCATAAAACCCAATATAATACAGTATTCCCATAGCTTGAAATGTTGCACAGACTATAACTACGATCACATATTCTTCACCAACTCTTCCTGATGAGATGCCTATTGCTGCTGCTATTGGCATTATCGCTAGAATGATGGCCATAACCACAGCATTTTTCACTCTACTTTTGATATACACGCACTCATCTCCAAATTCGTTTGTATCATAATTATACTATTATTTATTATTGAATTGTATATTGATTGTACGACATATAAGTCATGGTAGATAGTCAGGCATATGTCAAAGACGTTTATCGAATCTCAACATCTTTGAAAAACAAAACAGCATCTCTTGGAATAAAAGTTAGTGTTTCAATTATGGTCATCGTGATCTATAAAAACACATTTTTGATAATCGCCCGATGTCATTAAAAAAATGAAATTTTTGCTGTCATGAATTATTCAATATGCATTTCATTTAACAAAAATATCGTGTATAAAAAACATGGTGATTCATTAAAAAATAAGTGAAAGACCGCCGAAGCGGTCGAAGAAGTTTTGTACAGTCTTAGACTTACATTCCGAGCTTTTCTTTTGGTATGCCGAGGGCAAGACCATAAAGCTGAGCAAGGTGGACAACCTGAAGGCCGTAGTCTTTGACGTCTTTCTGTGTCCTGTCAAATTGAAGGTGACAGAATGGACAGACATCAATGATGTATTCAGCGCCTACAGCTTTCATGTTCTTCATTTTCTCTTCTGTGAACTTTGAAGAGAGTTCTGGGTTACCAGATCTTACACCGCCGCCGGCTCCGCAGCACATCTGTTTGTCTTTGTAGTCAATTGATTTTGCACCGGTAGCCTCTACAAGCTCATCGAGAATCTTTGGACGCTCAGGATCATCAAGATTCTTGAGGTTGCTTGGCTTTAGGAAGTGACATCCGTAGTGGACTGCAACGTTGACATCCAATGGGTTGGTGAACTTTGCTTTGATGGCGTCAATTCCAAGATCTTTGTAGAATACTTCTGCGAAGTGGTGTACTTTGGTCTTTCCGTTGTACTGGAGTCCTACTTCACTAAGGATCTTGTTTACTGCTGCAAGCTTTTCTGGGTCATTGTTGAGGATATGAGCTGCATCAAAGAGTGATCCATAGCAACCATTGCAGATTGTGATGATGTCTACACCCTGCTTTTCAGCGAGAGCGAGGTTACGAGCGGCTACGGCAAGCCATGTGTTCTGGTCGAATGATTTTATCACACCAGGTGCAGGGCAGCAGTTAGCGCCTTCCAGTTCAACAAGTTCAATTCCGAGAGCTTTGCAGACTTCACGGGTAGCCAGTTCAACACCGGGGTACCTAGCAGGAGCAACGCATCCTAAGAATAAAGCGTATTTAGCCATTTTAATTACCTCCGACAAGGTCTTCGAATCCGGTAGCTTTCAGGATCTTCTTGACGTCAGCAAGAGCTTTTTCATCGCCAAGTGTGTTTGCTGGTTTACGAGCTAAACCGAGAGCCTCTCTCTTATCTTCATATTCTGAATTCAGAGGAACAGTGGCACCGAATTTTACGAGCATTTCTCCTACTTTCTTGTGTGGAGCAGACATTACACCTTTCTCTACAGCTAAGTTTCTGAGAAGTGTGATTATGTCAACAATCTCAACACCACGGGGGCAGCGCTCCATGCATGAGTAGCATGTTGTGCACATCCAGAGGTCGGGTGAGCTCAAAACTTCATCTTCCAAACCGAGCTGTGCTTTGCGGATGAGTTTTCTTGTCTTGTATGCAGTTAACCTTCCAGAGGGGCAGCTTGCCGTGCATGTTCCGCATTGGAAGCAGAGCATGAGGGTTTCTCCCCCATCCATGGATTGTACCTTTTGGGCAAAATCCTGATTGGCTTGATCGATGGTAACCATAGATACACCTTTTGGATCGGAGAAGTTAACCATGATATTTAAACGTAAACAAAAAATCTGGTTAGTATAACCTAAATAGGTTACATATTTCGAAGCCTTTTGAGTTCTTTAATTATCTTCTCTATAAATGGATTGTTTCCAGAGTATACTGCTGTAATCTCATGGGTGAGCTGTTCTGGAGATGTGATGCTTTTTACTGACACGCCTCTTCTTAAAGCAAGGGATTCGTTTATGAAAAAGCTCAGACCGGAATCAACCAGTGCAGGCATGGATGAAAAAGTCCTCTCGATTTTGTAGGGAATATTCTCTAATTCCAGGTATCTGAATCCTATTCTCTGGGCACCGTATCTGAAATATGCATATCTTTCCCCATGATCTTCATGCAGCAGTCTGTCTTCTCCAATAGTTTCCCATTCAAATTCTTCAGCCTCAAAAAGATAAAGGGGATCATCAAGAACAATCATATCTGCAATGCCTGCTTTGAGATCTGACAAGTTTTTCTTGTCATCTGATATCATGAGATTGCATCTTCCTTCCGGGTCAACCGCACTCAAAGCACTCATCAAAAGTTCTTGAGAAACAGGCGTCCCGCTGATATTGAGAAAGTCATTTTTTTCAAGCTTGTTTTTTAGTCTGTAATATTCTTCAACTATGTGCTGACCTTCTTCAGTCAGTTCAGTGCCGGTTGCTCTAGTCTGTACCAGACTTATGCCGGTCTTCTTCTCGATCTGAGATATGTATCGGTTTAGAACGGGAGTAGTAATGCCCAGCTTAGACGCAGCTTTGTTCTGGCTTTTCTCTTCTTTGACAGCTAGAATGACTTCCATTTGTCTGGGTGTAAGAGCTGTACCATTGATTTCGATAGATATCGATGGAGATATTCTCGAGGCTGCCATAGAAAGGGTAATGAGTGAAAAATTTTTAGTAGCTTCCGGTGTTAAACCATCTGATGAATACTCTCGTTCTTGGAATAGGAAGTCCCATCATGACTGATGATGCGATCGGTCTCAGAACTCTTGAGGAACTGGAAAAGATGAATCTGGAAGGTGTAACTCTCCAGGAAGCCTGCACAAGCGGTCTGGATCTTATCGAAGTTATGATCGGCTATGACAGAGTCATCATAATTGATGCAATCATGAACTATGGTGAAAAACCAGGGATGGTTATGGTCCTGGATCGAGATGCCTTTAGCAACAGTGTTCATGGAATCAACGCTCACGAAGCAAATATTCCCTCCACTATCGAGCTTGGTCTGAAACTGGCTCCAGACACATTTCCAAAAGATATAAAATTCGTAGCAGTGGAAGTTAATGATGTGTTTACAGTAAACGACAAGATGACTCCAGAAGTGGAAGCTGCTCTGCCGGAAGCTGTAAACACAGTTTTGAGATTAATTAAAGAGTAAATCAGAAGTCAAGGTCTTCTAGATTCTTGACAGCTTTTTTACTTTCTTTTTCTGGTGCATGGATTGCTATATTCAGTCTGCTTCTGTCAAGCAGTCTGCCAGCGATCTTTAACACATCTTCTTCTGTTACTGCATCCATCTTTTTAAGAAGATCTTCGATGCTCGTAACTTTTCCTGTAGCCATATATGATTCTCCGAGTCTTATCATGCGTGCTTCACTCGATTCGAATCTCCGCACATATGCGCCCTTCATCATATGTTTAGCTCTGTCCAGTTCTCCTGGTCTGAGACCTTCTTCTTTCAGTTTTTTCATTTCTGCTGCTACAAGTCTTATTATCTCTTCTTCTTTTTTTACATCTGTGTTAAACAATACGTCCAGGGTTCCGCAGTCTGTATATGCCGTCCCGCTTGAGTATATCTCATAGACCATACCTGTTTTTTCTCTTATTTCCTGAAACAGGCGTGATGACATTCCGGCTCCGAATACTGCAGACATGAGTCTCTGCGCATGTCTTTCAGGATCGGCAGACTTTAGCGCAGGGAACCCCATGCAGATGTAAGCCTGCGGATCTTTCTTTGGATATACCATAAATTTGGCATTTGGCTTCGGTGCGGTTCTTTCCCTCTCTTTGGCTTTTGCAAGATCATCAAAGTTTTCTGAGGCCCATGCAACAATCTTATCCTCATCTATGTTGCCTGTTGCGACCACTGCCATTCTGGGCGGCCTGTAATTTGATTCAAAGAACTCCCTGAGATCTTCAGCATTAAGCGCTTTAACAGTCTCTACAAAACCTGCTTCGGATCGTCCGAGGGGATGATCGCCCCAGATGGTCTGTGAGAACAGAGTATGAATATAATCATCCGGGTCATTTTCCATCATTCTGATTTCTTGTATCACTACATTCCTTTCAGTATCAAGGTCGCTCTGCTTCAGCAGAGGATTTTTAACCATATCTGAAAGGATATCTGCACTGCTGTGAAATGTTTCATCCAGTGAAGATATGTGATAACAGGTCACTTCATACGTTGTGTATCCATTATGTTCTCCTCCGGCAGCTTCAATCTCTTCAGCAATATCTTTGGAACTCCTTTTAGGCGTTCCTTTAAACATCATGTGTTCCAGAAGATGAGCTATGCCTGCTTTTTTGTCAGATTCATCTCTAGAACCTGTTCCTAAATATATAGCGGCTGAGGCCGAATGAGAATGTGAAATGGATTCAGTAATTACTGGAATGCCTGCAGAAGTGTGTGATAGTTTTATTTCGTCACTCATGCCTGCACTTACACCTTATTGCAGATATCTCTTTTTCCCTTAATTTCGAAAAGTAAGTATAGCATTTGCTCCCAAAATGTTCTGAGGAGTAGATATGGTTTCAGAACTTAAGATCCATGAGTACCACGACAATATCTTTGAAAGTGGAATGATGATCGTCGGTTTCCCGTCAGTCGGATTGGTCAGCTCAATCGCAGCTAATTATGTAGTCAGGACATCTGGTTTAAGCAGAATTGCTGGAATTCTTTCTTCTGATTTTCCCCCGTACACATTGATAAATGAAGGTGTTCCGTCTCCTCCAGTAAGGATTTATGCCGGCGACAGGAAATGCACTAACACTGAACTGTGTAAACAAATTGTAACCGTAGTGGCGGAATTTATGCCTAAGCCGGAGACAATCAAGCCTCTTGCCGAATCTCTCTTGGACTATTGTGATGAAAAAGGGATAAAGACTGTTGTAACTCTGGAAGGAGTTGCTAAACCCGGCTCTTCTGACCTGAGTCCTATGGGGGTAGGAAGCACACAGGCCGCAAGAGATATGCTTTCTAAATACGGCGTAGAAGAGATGAAAGAGGGCATAATCAGTGGAATTTCTGGTGTACTGCTCTATGAGGGAGAGAGAAGAGGCATAGATGTAATGTGTCTTCTAGGTGCAGCACGTGCTGAGTATCCAGATGCCCGCGGATCAGCAAAACTTTTGGAGGTAGTTGCAAAAATGCTTCCTGAACTGAAGATTGATCCAGATCCATTGTATCGTGAAGCTGAAGAGATGGAAAAACAACTTAAAAAAGCGCAGGAGAGCACAAACCCTCAACAAAAATCTTCATTCGAAGACTCTGTCATCTATGGTTAAGCAGTCTGCATCAAACAGCCGTCTCTCTGGAGCAACTGCGGGGCGGCTGATGCAAATGCTTAAATTACTTGTTCTGGTTACATCGCGCATGCATCTTGTTCCGAAGAAGTTCTTCGTTTCATCTGGCTGCGCAGTAAGTAAAGTTTCAGACCTTAATGCGTTTGATAAGGCGTTATTAGAAGCCGGAATTGGAGAACTCAACATAGTTTCAGTATCTTCCATATTACCAATTGGAGCAGAACAGGTAAGTATCAGAGAATTGCCGATGGGAACTATTACCCACTGTGTTCTTGCGCAGATGCGCGGTGGAGAGGGTGAAATGATCTCTGCCGGTATTGCTTACGGTCTCCGCAAAGATGGTAAAGGCGGTTATGTAGCTGAAGGGCACATCCATGGCAGCAAAAAAGCACTTCAAGAGATCATGGAATGGAAAATGGATGAAATGGCAAAACTTCGTGGAATTGAGATGGAAAAGATCGAATACCGTTTAGAAGAATTGTCAGTTCCCATGGATCACTATGGTGCCTGCTTAGCTGCCTTAGTGTTTGTTGAATACTGATGTTAGGCGTAATCGTCTGCTCCAAGTGCTCTACAGTACAAGGAGCAGATCTAAAATCCGCCCACGTAACCTGTCCTCGTTGTGGTACAAGGATCGAGGTAAAACGGGCGAAAGTATATTTTTCTACAGAATCACCGAAAGAATTAGCCGAGGCTGTACGCCAGATCAGCGAGCAGATGAAGTACGATATCGAAAACCCTCCTGAGAAGCCGCGTAAACGCATCAGGGTCAAAAAACCGAAACAGAAACCTGAGGATGAAGTATCAATAAAAAATGCTCTTATGAAGGTTCAGGAAAAGAAAGGTGTTTTGATTAAGGCAGATATCGGGAAAGCACTGCAGATTAAAGAAGACGTAGAACTTGAAGAAGCAATATCCAAAATGCTCCTTGCAGGCATACTCTGTGAAGTGTCTACTGATGAATACAAGCTAGTCTTGTAAACTACTTGATTATCTATTTTTAATTGTTTTTGCATAATCAAATATATTCATATGTAATAAATTAAATAGTCATAACTATTTATTATATTACAACAAGTAAATTTGTTTTAAAATAGTTTGTTTTTGTACAGCGGTAATTTTACACAATCTTTTTACCAACTGCACAAAGCCAGTCTCCATTTGTATCAGTAATGATGTCTGAGAAACCGGCTTTCTCTAATTCTTCCTTAATTCCAGTTTCGCTGGGTATGTGCATATCAACAATGTCCCGATAATCTTTCCAGATTTCCGGGTTCTCATCACTTCTTGCTTCGAATATCAGAAGAATCAGCCCGTTGGGTTTGAGGGTTCTTTTCACTTCTCTTAAGTCTTCAATAGGGTTCGGCCAAAAATAATATGTCTCAATTCCAGTAACCAAATCAAAGGAGTTTTCATCATATGGAAGGCTGGAAACGCTGCCTTGAGTTATCTCGATTTTTCCACTTTTAATGTCATCTTTATTCTTCTTTTTTGATTCCTTTACGCTGACCTCAGAATAATCAATTCCGCAGAGTTTTCCTTCAGGGGCCATCTTTGACATTTTTGATAAGGCGTTTCCTCCTCCGCACCCTACATCTAATATGTAATAATTAGGCTCAATATTCACATGTCCCAATCCCCAGTCTGTAAGTGTATCATGATGAATATTCATCGACAATAATACTCGCGATCCCCAGAAGCCAGTGGGTTTCTTTGCGTTGATTATTGTTCTTTTCACGTTGTTTTTCATTGCCGCACCTTCTTACTATATCGTAATGATGATACATCTAATTTAGATGTTTTTTAAACATTGTGTACGATCTGTTTACTTCTCTGACAGTTTATTTGTATTACCATTATGGATCCTTACGTATTCAGGCTAAGATCAAGTTATACCGTATTTGCACCTTTTGGTCTTAGCAGTAAGTAAACTAATACAGGCCCCCCAAGCAGAGCAGTTATTGCACCAACAGGTAGCAGTACTGGTGAAATTAGTGATTTAGCAAGAATGTCTGCTATCAGCAATAAACATGCTCCAAATGCTGCTGATGCTGGAATGAGATATCTAAGATCTCCACCAACGAATATCCTAGCTATATGCGGTGCCAATAAACATACAAAACCAATCGCTCCAATAAAACTGACAACAGTTGCGGTAGCCAGGCATGAAAGAACAATTGCAACAAGCCTTACCCCGTTTACATTGACACCTAATGACTTTGCAGAATCATCACCCATTCGTATCAGATTTATATCCTTTGAAAGAACCATTGCTACGACAAAGAAAAATATCGCCATCGCCGCTACGTATGGAATCTGCCACATCTGTGCGTGACTCAAATCACCGATTGACCAAAATACCACTTCTTTAACTGCATTCGCATCTGCAAAATACTGAAGAATTGTATTACATGCGCTGAATATATATGATATTGCAACTCCGCACAATACTATCGTCAGAGGTGTCATTTTACTATGTCTGGATCCAATCAAAATGACCGCCACTGGAATCAATGAGAATAAAAATGCATTTGTTATTGTTCCAAGTGTAGTAGATACAATGCTTACGCCATAAATTATCGAGATTGCCGCTCCGAATCCTGCACCTGATGAAACACCTAATGTGTATGGAGTAGCCAGCGGGTTTGTAAGTAATGTCTGTACTAAGCATCCTCCAATGGCTAATATCATACCAGCAAAGACTGCCATCAGAACCCTCGGTGCTCTGATATTCATGATAATCAATTCTGCATTATCTGGTATTTCAAATAAACCTGGGATTATTTTATTAATTAGTACTTTGTATGCTTCGATTGCAGTAAGCTGAGATGCACCAACGGTTATTGAATATCCTACAAGTATTATTGCGGTTATGATGGATATAGATATGAACAGTACTCTTTTAGTGATCATCCTTTTTAATTTTTCTTTCTGAGGATCACATTCCTGATGTTTTGAGAAAGACATGGTATCACATTATAAAATAATAAAGCGGGATTTCTCCCGCTATTTCATTCCATTAAGAAAAATACACCTTGTTTGCTTAGGTCGTAATTTTGGAACCCTAACCATTCTGAGATGTATGTTTGATGTATAGCTACTGGATCCAGATCTGGAAATAGATCAGGATGGAATAATTTAGCAAGATATACTGCAAGGAGCATACTTCCAGTACCGTTGTTTCTAAAGTCTCCGCTTATGCAGTACATGTTATTGGGATCAATTCCTGAAAATATATCTACCGTAGCCATATGTTTCTGGGCATCTTCAAACTCACTCGGATCATCACACAGATAACCATTGTTTGGTACCTCTGCATTCATCGAACCATTTCCTGAGATTTTTACAGAATGTGCAAATACATAATCTATCAGATCTGCATGGTCAGCAACCCACTCTGGGTCTATCTGCATATAATCGCTTGAATGCAGCCATATGTTCTCATTAAGTTCTGTTATGCACCTTCCACCGGCAAGCATACATGCTTGAGATAGTGGATCTGATTTGGCAAATCCTCTGATATCATTAGTCGCACCAGTGACATAATGACCATACCATAGAAAATATGCATAGGGCTTTTGATCATCAGATATATTTTCAGTCACACCATTGATATTTTCATATATGTCCAGCAGCCACTCTACGTAATCTTCTGCTCTTTCTACTTTATCGAAAATATAACCAGCTTTTAAAAATCCCTGAATTGATGTAGATCGATAAGGATCTGTAATATCTGCTTTATTCAATCCTAGATATACAACATTGCCATTTGGTATTGCATTTACTTTATCATCATAATTTGCAGTAGTGAATGTAAGCCAAACATCGGCCTTTGCATCTGCTACTACTTCTACATTCAAATTAGCTCCATTATTTGCACCAAAACAAACAATGCTATCCTTGTCTGGATGATTCATATAATAAAATTCACGAAGATCATATGGTGCCTTATCAACCGCAACAACCCGGTCAGATATCTCTAATATGTTTAATAATTCTGCATTTGGAAGATAATCAGCTGCAATTCTCTGGGGATCCAATGTTGTTTTTATTTTCTTTCCGCTTCCGTCTAGCATGTACATAGAGTCTGTAGTCCGATTTATTATTCCCTGCACTTTATCAATATCTTTTTGATCAATGGTGCCATCATTATTCGCATCTGCAAACTCAGTTTTCTCCTCATCTCCAGAGATGATCTTTTTCAGATATTCAATATCTTTTTCATCTACTGCCCAGTCTCCGTTTGCATTGCCATATATCTGCAGAGCATAATCATCTGCCAACAGATGTTTGTCTTCACCCTCATCGTTTCCTGATATGATGCAATATGCACCAACTCCAGCAACAACAATAATCAGCGCTACCAACGCTGCAATGATCTTATTATTCATATGTGTTCAATTGGAGTAACCATCCTAATATTTTAAATCTTATGGATGTATTATCCAAATAATCTATGCAGATTAACTAATTATACGTACAAGTTGGTAAGAAAATGGATTTAGATGTAAATGGGATTAAATTTTCATATAACCAGATTCCAGTTTTGAACGGAATGAATTTTTGTATGAACTATGGAGAAGTATTGGGAATACTGGGGCCAAACGGTTCTGGTAAAACTACTATGTTAAAGTGTATAAACAGACTTCTAACTCCATCTCAGGGTGAAATTCTCATCGAAGGAAACAAAGTCTCTCAAATGAAAATTTCTGAGATCGCTAAGTATATCGGATATGTTCCTCAAAATGTAAGAAATGATATGGCTTCTCCAACTGTATTTGAAGTAGTTATGATGGGTCGCAGTCCGCATATTGCCTGGAAGCCAGCACATACTGATGAGGACATTGTATGGAATGTTCTCGAGAGCCTGAATATTAAGGATTTGGCGGCTAGTTTTTTTGATGAGTTATCAAGTGGTCAGACGCAGAGAGTATTAATTGCCAGAGCTATTGCCCAGGAGGCTAAGATTCTGTTATTGGATGAGCCAACGTCCAATCTGGACATAAAATACCAAATTGAAGTTATGAATTTAATTAAAACGCTCTCTAGAGAACGAATGCTGGGCGTCTGTGCTATAATCCACGATCTTGATTTAGCTATGAATTATTGTGACAAAATCATTTTGATGAATGATGGTTTACCGGTTGCATTCGGAACTCCTGATGAAGTTTTGACAGCTTCACAGATTAAGGAAGTTTATGGTGTTGAAGCAATCATAGATAGAACCTATGGTAAACCACACGTAATCATCACTTAATCAATGTATAAATGTTGTAAAGCGATCTAAATTTCATACGATCTTGCATTTAATTCGATTGCAATACGTATAAATTGAATAAATCTGGATAATGTCCTAATGACTATGTGAAAGATAGTTCTATAATGTATGAACCATTTACTGATCTAGTATGTCTGCATCCCTGTTTTAGTGCGGGTCAAAAGGCGTATGTTTTAAGTGATTAGTATGGACGGAGACATAATTGGAATTATAGATGATGCTAAAGAAAAAGCACTCAACAATCAAGATCTTGAACGAAACGTTCTCAGGAGATTTTTGGAGTTAGATCCTTTCTCAAAGGAATGTCAATACCTTGGAGAAACTGCCAGAGATGTTGCCAGAAAAACATTAGGTAATAAAGGGAGGGTCGGATCGTCCATTGGAGTAGATCTTCGTCCATGTACTATGAATTGTAAATTCTGCTCGCTTGGAGACAAATGGGGTTTAGTCAGGGATAACTATGATATGCCCCCTGAACAGATTATCGAAATCATTAAAAATCTAACTTCAAAAGGATTCCATCAATTTACACTTAGAACTACAGAATTCTACAGTTTGGATGATTTATGTGTTTTATCTAAAAAGGTTAGATCAAGTGTCAAGGGTTCATACATACTTACTGTCAATACTGGAGAGCTCACCACTGATGATGCCAACAGGCTTTATGATGCGGGATTCAACGCTGCCTATCACACAGTACGTCTGGGGGAGGGAAAAGATACCCCGTTTGATCCAGAAGTTAGAATAAACACAATGAGGGCCATATCCAAATCCAATCTAAAACTATCCTGTGGTTTAGATCCAATAGGCGTAGAGCACACAAACGAAGAAATTCTGGATAAACTGGAACTCTTTAGATCACTGAATCCCATGGCGATATGTACCATGAAACGTATAAATGTCAAAGGAACACCTTTTGAAAATGTTCCTGAAATTGATAATATGAGACATGCTCAGATAGCTGCAATAATCCGTATGGCAAGCGGAGGCAGAAATATGGTGGCAGCTCATCCTGCAAATCTTCAAGCATTAAAGTGGGGTGCGAATCACATATCTGTTGAAACAGGTGCTAATCCTAGGGATTCAGATAGCTATATGCACAGTAATGATACGTTCGGTCATGAAGAGGCAGTTCGTATGATTCATGATGCAGGATATGAACTCGGGGTTAGCGAGGATTTCAAAAGAATTGCTCCGTATTGATCTTATTTTTTGTAAGACTAATGGTCACGAGCAGTGACTGTTAATCTTTAATTTATATTTTAAAAAAAGGTTTAGAATGTGGCAGATATTACCACATTTCCCGTGATCACACATTGAAACTCAAGTGTCTCGTTCTCGTATGTCCACCCTTCCGTGAGCTCTTTTCCATTCATAGTTATGCCTGAAATTGAAGCATTCACGGCCTTTCCGTTATTATCTAAGAACTGTACACTCCACATGCCATCCTTAACATTCAGGTATATGCTGTGTATGTTTGAGTTTTCGGAAAGTTTTATCGAATAGTCTGTACAAAGGTATGTGCTCGCGTCAACAAACCATGCGTCAGAATTCCATGAGGAATTACCATTACGGTCTTTAAGCGCATCTGAAAGTGCACGTCCGTCAAAGTATTCCATATAGTCTATACCGCTGACTTCTCTGTATTTATTCGGGTCGTTAGAGCTATAAACATTGTATGAATTCTTAATGATCTTCATATCAACAAGCTCAAAGTCTACACCCCATGTGTAGTTATCATATGAGAGTCTTTGAACATCGGTGGTGAATGGATAGCCGAATACATCAGCAATCAAACTGCACGCGTCTGTTCTGTAATAATAACCCTTTTCTGTTGCAGTTGTTGTTCCAAAGAGCTCTTGTTTCTCTTTGTCGGTTAATTTATTCTGAGCATCTTGAACATACTCTTTAGTAAGAATATCTGTGGTGTAGTCTATGCCGTAGATGTAACAGCAGGCTTCTTGAAGTGCTTTAAGAACTCCAACTATCTCGTCATATTTGTTTGCATATGCGTCTGCAGATGCGATTAGGCAGCATGTGGCTTCACTTTCAAGCGATGGGTATTCTTCAACATTTGGTGATGATAATATCACATCATTGCTGACGAAATATGCAGCAAGTCCATAACTTCCACCTACCAGACCATCTACATCATGGGTTTGTGTAAGCGCAGCTACCTGTAATGAGAATTCTACTGGTTTCATCACTATATCAGCGGAAGCTGCATTTGCATCTCCTTCATATGCATAGGTTAACCCGGTTGCACCGCAGTATTTGATGAGTGCAGCATCATATCCAGTAGTGATGTCCAATCCGATTGTAATGTTGCTTCCTTTTATTGGTTTCATCGTCACATCTTTTTGACTGTTATCATGTAAGGTGACAGTAACCGCTCCATCGCTTCCATTTGGATAATAGAGAGAATATGAATATAGCTCATTATTTTCTTTGAATATTGTGGATGCTAATTCTGCATATGATTCTCCGCCCATCCACCTAGCTAAAACAACATAGTCTCCTGATGAATTATTATTTAAACAATTTACAAGAGGCGTAGATCCAAAACCCGCTATGTCTGCTTGTCCAGACAGTAGTGCTTCAAGGGCTTTTCCGCCGCCACTCACTGTAAGTGTATCTACATTGACACCATTCTTTTCATAATATCCCATTTCATCTGCAATCCAGCAAGGTTCATAGCAATCTTTGTTTCCAACTGCAAATACTAAACCAGTGTCTTTGTCACTACTCTGAGAGTATGACCAAACCACACCGACTCCAGCACACAATACAACCGCTACCACAATGATGGCGATTGCTTGATTTCTTCCTAGTTTCATAAATTCACCTCATCTACTTCTTTAATTCCACTCACACAAGGGCATGACTGAAGCATGGAAATTATTTCATTTTTTAATCTAACCATGTGATCCGAGTTAACATCTCGAGTCTCAGCATCTATTCTCCATTCTCCAATTATGTTTCCTGGTGATGATGAAAGCATAATTATTCTGGTTCCAAGCAGTAACGCCTCATCTATGCTATGAGTTATGAATACGATAGTCCGTTTATCTTTCTTCCAGATGTCTACTATCTCTTGATCCAGTTTTCTTCTTGTCTGTTCATCCAATGCAGAAAATGGTTCGTCCATTAGAAGAACATCCGGCTGCATAGCAAGCGTACGCGCTATTGCAACGCGCTGTTTCATACCGCCTGAAAGGTTACTTGGTCTGTAATCTATAAATTCTGACAGTCCTACCAAATCAATATACTTCTTTGCCAGTTCTTCTCGCTCACGTTTGTCATATTTATTGCGATCTATTGAAAATTCTACGTTTTTTAGAACATTCATCCATGGAAGAAGACTGAACTCCTGGAACACTACCGCTCTTTCAGGAGACGTTTCAGTGATTTCTTTTCCACGATAGTATAGTTTTCCGAGATTAGCCTTTTCAAAACCAGCGATAAGATTCAACATAGTTGTTTTACCGCATCCCGATGGTCCTACTATACATACAAAATCATTTTCTTCTATTGTCACAGAGACATCTTTTAGGACGATCCTTGCCTCATCTCCTTTCCTGTTGGGATATGCTTTGTAGACATGTTCCAGTTCAAGGACGTTCATGAGGATTCCTCCATGCCGAGTTTGTTACGTGCATATTTTTCCACATTTGCAAAAATGAGCTTATCGATTACAAGTCCGATCACGCATATTATTACAATGCCAGCAAATGCTGCTGGATAATCCGTCATGTTTGTGGTTTGATTTATTGCATAGCCTAAACCTACTGCAACACCAACAACCATCTCTGCCGCGATAAGCATTCTCCACGAATTGGCCATTCCTATTCTCAACCCGCCAATGATATCAATTAATGAGAATGGCAACAGAACCTCCGTGAGTGTTTCAAATCTGGTTCTCCCAGACATTCTTGCTACTCTGAGATTTACTTGCGGAACTCTTCTCAAGCCTGCGGCAACATTGAATGCTATTGGTGATATTACGGTCACGGCAATAATGAATATTGCGGATTTATCTCCAAATCCAAAAAGAAGTATTGTTACAGGAAACCATGCAAGTCCCGGAATCATCTGGAGAATATTTACTGGGACAGATCCAAATTTGTATATTTTATCATTTATGCCCATCAATATTCCAAGGGTCATTCCTATTATGAACGCTAATACAAATCCCTTGATCCATCTTTCCATACTTGCAGCCACATGCTCATAGAGGGTGTACCGAAGAAGCTTGTGAGTGCTATCGAGATAATACCACAGCGTGTCAAAGGTTTCTCCAGGCGTTGGGAATCTCAATGTTTTTATCATGTATGTGTTGTAATACTCAGATGTAATCCACCATACCAGTAATACAAAAATAATGCCTATCAACAATATTGCAGCGCTCTTTAAAAAATTGCGCGGAGCACGATTTCCAAGTGGAATTACATCTCCTTTAGCATCCGCCAATCTTTCTGATATGATTTTATCTGTACTATCTAGCAAGCTCATAATCTGGATCCGGTACAGTATCGGTTAAATCATATTTCAATTATTGTATTTGTAACTTTACTTATTGATTTTTAACTTATTCATACTTATATGTAAAATAATATCTTTTTAGATAAGTCGCATACTTATAGAAATTCTTCTTCTAAACTTTTCAATCTTTAGTGATCTGATACAAAATTGCAAACGTGAATCAGATGCACTCAAGCGATTTCAAAGATTATAGATCAAATTCTATGCTTTTAGCTGCTTGGTAGAATCAATAATAAATTAAAATGAGTGGACAGGGGGGGATTTGAACCCCCGGCCTCTACCATGCCAAGGTAGCGATCTTCCAACTGATCTACCTGCCCAAGTATGACCGCCAAAGTTATCTTACTTATTAAAGCTTACTGTTGACCATCCTCTTCAAATGAATCCAGGGTAGGCTGTTTTCTGCATTTTTCTCCTGGAACGTTTGTAGGATACTCACCGTTCAGACATGCTACGCATAATTTGCTTGCTGGCATGCCAATTGCTTCTTCAACATCGCGGATAGTGGTATATTTTACACTGTCTGCAGTAAGATACTCTGCAATCTCATCAATGCTTCTGTTTGTAGCTATGAATTGATCTCTTGTGCGCATATCCACACCATAATAGCATGGAGCTATGACTGGAGGGCACCCAATGCGTACATGGACTTCTTTAGCACCTGCTTTTCGTAAGAGGTTTATAATTTTTCTCAGGGTCGTTCCTCTTACTATCGAGTCATCAACAACAACAATGCTCTTGCCGGCAACTGTTGATTTGATAGGATTCAGTTTAAGTCCCACTCCTTCTTCTCTCAGTGATTGTTCCGGAAGAATGAATGTACGTTCTACGTAACGGTTTTTCATGAATCCTTCTTCATACGGAATGCCCGACTCAGCAGCATATCCTATAGCATGAGCTCTCCCCGAATCTGGAACCGGGATGACAACATCTGCTTTTACTGGATGTTCTCTTGCCAGTATCATTCCCAGTTTCTTTCTTACATCATAGACTTCTCTGCCGTCAAGAACAGAATCCGGGCGTGCAAAATAAATCCACTCAAACATGCAGTGAGCACTGTTCACCTTTGAGTTAGTTGGATAAGATGTATACCCTTCAGGAAAGATCTCAACAATCTCCCCTGGTTCCACATCCCTTACGAATTGACCTTGTAATATGTCATAAACAGCGGATTCAGACGCAAGTCCATATCCTTTATCTAGCTTTCCTATGCTTAACGGGTGGAAACCCAGAGGGTCACGCACTCCAAAAATTCTATTCTTGATCATTATTACAAGAGAGTAGGCGCCATTCAATTGATGCATCACATTTCTGATAGCTTTTACTGGATCTACGCCTTCCTTTAATTCGTTTACAAGCAGTCTGATGATTATCTCAGAATCTGTAGTTGTTAGGAATGCCCATCCAATATTCTGGAGTCTTTCTCTTGTTGATTCAGAATTTACAAGATCCCCATTATGTCCTACAGCTACATCGCCTATGGCAGAAGTGACTACAATTGGCTGACTATTTTGGGCTACTGAACGACCGGTAGTTGAGTATCGGACATGTCCGATCCCATAATTCCCTTCAATTTCGTTGTAACGTTGCCCGCTTAAAACTTCATGTACCAATCCTACGTTAGCTAATGATTGGATTTTATTATCTTTGTATACAGCTATGCCTGCTCCTTCCTGACCACGATGCTGGATAACCCTTAGCGCTCGTTTTAGAGACGGAACAGCATCTGAGGTCAGTGCCATGGCGACAACCCCGCAATAATGTCCGGGCATGTCGACCATGTAATCCTCCATTAGTGCTGTTTAGCCCAGGAATAGGATCTAATCCTGGTAGTCTTGCCATATCCGCAGGAGGCGCATGTGCCTTTTACGATGTTGTATGCGCTCCTTCCGCAACGGCGACAAGGTATGTGAGACTTGCCGCTTGATCTTTTACCCATAGAGGGAGTACCTTTTCCCATATCTTCATCTCCTTAGTAAATCTGATTACGGTGAAATATAGATCACATTGTCCCCGCGCACGATTGTCAAATCGAGCTTCCTCACCACTTCGTTATTCACAAGTTCTTCAGCGTTTTTAAGCACTAAATTCATGTGTGGGTCATATCCATCAAGGATTCCCCTGTATTCTCTGCCTGCTTTTAGCTCAACGATTACGGGACGATTAATCGTCTGATTCAGAACGGTGAGAGGTTTCTGCATTACATCCACCAGGAAACCCCATAAATCCAGGGACTATTTGAAGCTAACTACGACCGTCTTACAGAAATGCGCCGATCGTAGGTGCATCCAAACGATCCATATCGTAAGCAATTATGCCCTCTCTCATGCCTCTGGCATCAAGTTTCCATCCATTGATATGAGCTATCAGAGATGCTCTCCACAGAACATCTAGTGCTGAAGTGGCTATCATGCCGTAGTAAGCATTTGCGAGATAATCCTCATAGCCATAGTCGTCTACTAAATAATAGGTATAGCCCATTGAGCTGTCTCTGTTATTGAGTGTGTTTAGGTAATCAAGGAATATCTGTACGCCGTCACCTTCAGGTGACAGAAGCTCTACTCTCTGAGGATCAATCTTTCCTGCCGGGGTCAAAACACCATCGTCGCCCATAATCGCCCATTCAATTTCATTGTCCTCTGCCATGAATACGTTCCATCTGTTGAGGGGGTCGCAGTATATCGGAGCTGAATAGATGTCCTCGGCAATGAGTGATTCCATTCCAGTTTCCATCGTTGAAATTTCCAGATCTTTCTTTGAATATTCTCTGCCTTCAACGTCGTCTGGGAGTTCCATTTCCTCATCTTCGCAGGACATGTCTAGAATCTTGGCAATATACTGCAGACTTATCATCTGAGGGATCTTTTCTTTGACTTTTTTACGTAGATAATCCGGGCTTCTGTATGTACCTGCGTCTTTGCAGTTAACCTCAAATTCCTGATAGACCTCTTTTGATTGAGCCAGGTATTCTCTGAGCTCATCTATGTGATCTGAGACCATATTTGCTCCTACCACCAGGGCATCTTCCCCGGTCTTTCCCCAGACTCCACGGCATGACAGATCCAACTCTACCTGTATTCTGTCTCCTGAGTACAAGTGGAAAGGAAACTGTCTGCAGTAATGTGGTCTATTGTTGTATATGGTGCATCTTCTATTTGGAGCTAGAAATATGCATGGTCCTTCTTTATTCTTAAGGGCCAGAGCTGTATATCTATGAGGTTCTGTCTTCTGAACTATGTTTTTTGGATAGTTCTTTTTGAAGAACGGAACTTCTTCAGGCAACACTTCTGCTTGGCACAGGCAGCACAGTCCGCACTCCTCATAACAGGTAAACATCTTGCCTTCAAGCTCAGATAAATCTACATCAAGATTTTGAATAGACAATTACATCCTTCCCAGCTCTGTCTCCGACGATGCTCCCCTCTTCGATGAGCAGATCTCCTCCAAGCATTACGGCCTGTGGAAATAGGGCATCAAATCCTTCAAACAAGCTCCAGCCGCACTTGCTATGCAGGTTCTTAACCTTTATGGCTTCCACGCGCCCTGGATTGACAATCATGAAGTCTGCGTCTTTTCCCAGCTCTATCGAGCCTTTATTTAGATTGAATATTTCTGCTGGTTTTTCTGAGACTGCGTTAACAAATCTCTCTAGTGGAAACTGTCCCTTTTTCACCATTGCAAGAAAAACAGGAACTGATGTTTCTACGCCAGGCATTCCTGAAGGTGCATAGCTGAATTCCTGCTCCTTATCCTCGATGGTATGAGGTGCATGATCTGATCCAATCATGCTTATTCTTCCATCCATCAGAGCTTTCATGAGTGCGAAACGGTCATTTCTGGTTCTCAAAGGCGGATTGACTTTAGCGTATGTACTATTTCCAATGCTGTCCTTATCAAAAAATAAATGATGTGCTGTAACTTCAGAAGTGAAATTTGTGGCTTGCAGTGCATCGAGGCCTGCCGAAGAGGACACATGACAAATATTGACTTTGCAGTCTGATTCTTTAAGCCTGTTTATTGCCGTCGCTTCAGCTTCAGGAGGTCTGTTTTTTGCATGATCTGAAATGTTTTTTTCCGGGTCTTTTTTAATCAGATTCTCATCTTCTGCATGTACACTGAGTACTTTGTTGCATTCTTTTGCATCTGCCAGAATCTTCTGAATGTCTGATTCTTCTGTAACTAGCAGCTTTCCTGTTGACGATCCCATAAACAACTTGAAGCCGACGGCATAGGGGGCCATACTCTTAAGGTCAGATCCAGGAACGCAGCCTGCAAAAAGACCATAGTCTACCCATGATTTCTTTGAGATCTGCTCCTTCTTTTCCAGAAGTGAGTTCTTAGATACAGCGGGAGGAACTGTATTCGGCATGTCTAAAACACAAGTGACACCTGCAAATGCCGCCGCCAGAGAGCCTGTTGAAAAATCTTCCTTATCGGTCAGTCCAGGGTCTCTGAAATGTACATGAGGATCAATCGAGCCCGGGAAGATTATACTGTCTTTGAAATTGATGCGGTCATCTCCTTTGAGGTTTTTTCCTATTTCAGAGATTTTGCCGTTGTCTATGCCTATGCACCAATTGGCTATGCTGCCTTTGACATATGCCCGGCCTTCAATTACCAGTTCACTCATTGCTCCTCATACCTCCTGATGTCTCCGCTTGGTGACGTTTCAGAGAAAATCTCTGCTTGAAATTTGAACACTCTTGTTTCAAGGCTTTTCCATGCCTTTGATCTGAGGCCGGCTTTAGCGCAGGCATGTGATAGAAATTCTTCAGAATCCCAGCCCCATTCTGTTGCCACCTGCGGAAGTAGAAGGCCTTTGTAATATCCCTGTTCTACAATCAAGCCGTCCTTTCCTATTTCCACCGCACCCGGTCTGTCCTCCGGCGCAACTGACAGAAGTTCTGGAATTGTCAATACTGATACTTCCACCGTAATGGTTTCCTCAGCAGTGAGATCATTGAATCTAGGGTCATGGCATGCACTCTCAGCAGCCATTATTATTGCGTCTGCCAGCGGGTATACAGGCTCCGAGAATCCTATGCATCCCCTCAGTTCTCCGTCTGGATAAGTCTTCAGGGTTACAAACACTCCTCTTTTTTCATTAAACAGGGGAGAAGTATTTTCCACGTTTACTTTACCATTGCTGATTTCAGCATCCACCGCGCTTCTGGCTAGTTGGACTGCGAATGTTCCTTCGTCTTCGTCCATGACGATACAATATGCATATTTCTGATAACAATCTGCCGATGGCCGCCGGGCCCACCGGTCAAGATATTTGTACCTCTTGAATGCAAAATTGACTTCATGGTATTCGAATCCAACATCCGTGTTTCTGACATCATGGTAGAGCCCGTCACTTGTGTAAGAGATTCTACCGTGAGGGAAGCTGCAACATTGATGAATTCTGCAAACAGCCGCGGAATCGTCATTATTGATAAAAATAATCCTGTAGGCATACTTACTGAAACTGATTTTGTTGAAAAAATTGCCGCTGAACGCAGAGATCCCGAATCAACTCTGGTATGCGATATCATGACTTCTCCTGTGATAACTGCTGCTCCAGAAGAGCTGCTTTCATCCACGGGCAAGAAAATGTCCAGCATGAAAATCCGATGTATGCCAGTTATTGCAAATGGTGAATTGATTGGTATAGTCTCTGAAGGTGATCTGGCAAAACTGGCGCCTATTCTAATTGAAAATGCTGCCGAACGGAGCGGCATTTGTTCCGACGCTCGTTTTGAAAGGGATCCAGTCTCATTAGCTGGTTATTGTGAAAACTGCGAAAATTATTCGTATGATCTAAGGCAGACAGGGGCGGTTTCCGGTCGGGGTCCCCTGTTGTGTGCCGAATGCAGAGATTTGTTTGTAAAAGATCCAATTGATTAGGAAAATTCAATTTTTTTCAAACCCTTCTCTTCTTTTTCTTCTGTTTTTGACTCATCGCCTGCCTGCGATGGATTGGTGGCCGCATGAGCTATGGTTTTTACCAATGTAACTGTTTCTTTCCTAACCACTTCGTATTGATTTTTAACTTCCTGAGGAACAAGACCTTTGGGTATTACCGAGTCTACTGCAAGAATCATTTCTGTGGTAGCCCTCATAACATGATGTCTGGCTTCCGGAGGGAATAAGACATTGACTACCCTTTCAATGTCTTTTTTCAGGTCCGAATCATGTGGTGTGTATGTCTCATCACTCTGCTGGTTTTTGTTCTCCACTTACATCATCTCCCGGGAACATTATTCTTAACATGCCGTCCGTAAATTCTGCTTTTTCTGGCTCTTTTTGTATGAATGTAAATGGTAGAGACATCGATCTACGGTACTGGCCTGCTTCTACTACAAGGCTGTCCGAGGATTTATAGAGTTGCACTTTTTCTTTTGGCATGAATGGCAGCCTCAGTGCGATTATGTCTTTTCCATTCTCGCTGTATATCTCAATTGGTCTTTCGGTTGTAAATCTGCTTGTCGGATCTTCATCTTGGAATAGCATATCCCCAAGATATTCCAGCGACTTCATTCCCACGAGTTCTACAGGCAGCTGCTGGGCCTTCAGCATTTTTAAGGGATCAAAAGATTCCTGAATTATTTTCATGTACTTTTCCTGTTCAATTCTTTTCTGTGCAAAGTAATCATCATTACCATCTGGGAGCAGCCTGTTGATGACTAAGCACTCTACAGTGAGACCATAAAGACAGAGATATGTGTAAGCACGTTTTGTCTCATTAATGACCATTTTCTCAGGGTTTACCACGAGGCGTATCGATGTTATTTCAGGATCTTCCAGAATCTTCTGTACGTTTTTCATTCTTCCAATCAGCATCTCCAGGTCTTTGAGCAGTTCTTCTGACGGCAGCGGGGTTGACATTACCTTTCCGATGGTCATTCTTGCTACTTTGATGAGGTTGTGAATTATACGGTAGAGCTTATCCGAATACCATTCTGATGATTCAGGAAATGACAGCAGTTTAATGGTCTCTCCAGTAGGGGCGGTGTCCATTACGATTACATCGTATGTTCCTTTTTTATGAAAATCATCTAAATAGAACAATGCAGACATTAGTTCCATTCCCGGGATCACCGACATCTCCTTTGAAGTGATGCCATCAAGGCCTTGTGATACGAGGAAGTCCGAAATATATTTTTGAATCTCACTCCAGCGAGTTTCTAATTCATATAACATGTCTATTTCGATTGCATCCAAGTTTTCTTCAACTCGTGTAGGCTGTCCGCAGAGCTCGGTTTCCATGGAATCCGATACTGAATGTGCAGCATCTGTGGACATTATCAATGTCTTGTAACCTTTTCTAGCACATTTAAGAGCAGTTGCAGCCGCTACAGAAGTCTTTCCGACTCCACCTTTGCCTGTGTATATGATGAGCCTCATCCCGTCACCAGGCGTTTTAGGGTTCAACCAATACTTGAATGATGCGGATGTTTTGGCAGTTTTTATGATCTGTAACTGCTTTTTCTGCGTCGATATCCTGCATATTCGTTTTTATTTTTCAACTGTGCATTAAGAATCTGTGTTTTAGAAATTGGTGGACAGGAGGGGATTTGAACCCCCCCGCTTTAAAATATTTATTTACTTCCGCCCTGAGCTTTGTATGATTCATACGTTACAATGGTTGTAATCTCCTCAGGATCCAGCCTGCCGTCGTCGCACATCTCGTTCAGATATGAAGAATACGTATCGATAAAGTATCTGAACGTGTCATTGCCTAAATCTTTGAATAATTCAGGATAGAATATCTCTGCCACATATGCTACCTTTACAATTATCGGCAGGGAAGCATTGATATAAACTACATCCTGGTACGAAGATGATTTTTCCACATGTTCTGCATATTTGTCCCACATGGCCACTTCATCTTCTTTGATGAAATCCATTGACCGGAATTCGACAATATGCTCAACGCCGTCCCATTTGGTTATTGATTCAGCTTCCTGAAGCTTTTGGGATCCATCTCCTTCAAGTCCGCAAATAACATCTCCGCCCGCAAGCTTCGTTGTCACAGAATATCCGGAATTGATCTCTGCCACATGAGTCCCCATGGACATTGCAATGCATGTTGTTTTTTTGCTTACAGATTCAAGTGCATCGTTTATTTTGTTGAGAACTTTGTATGAATCTTCCACATAATCATACGCTTTGTCTTTGCATTCTCCTCCCAGCAGATAACCTAGCGTCAAGGCAGCGTCTATTGATTCGATGGGGTTAGAACATTTGATTTTTATTATTGGTATCTGCGCTGTGTGCAGCTGATCTGCATAATTGCCCAATGCAGAATCATTTAGACATAGAATCGCACCTATTCCACCTTCTGAACTTAGTTTCGAATCTATTTCAACAATACTTGAGTATGAAGCTGCAGTTATGGCTCTGCTGCCGTCAAGTTTCTTTGAAAAACCGTTATCCATTATACTCTGGGCAACTTCATATTCTGAAGATATGTACCCCGCCACTTTCTTTTCTCCGTTTATGTATATAAGAATCGGCAGCATTTCTGAATTAATGGATATGATATTTTTCAAGGGAACTTGAACCTTTACTTTGTTGTTTTCTTGATCAACTACAATTGCTTCTGTTTCTTTACCATTGATCAATTTGTTAACAATTTCCAAGTCTTTTTCATCTACCGCGCCATCATCATTCGCATCTGCGAATTTATATGCATCTTGACTGTATTTTCCGTCAATTATGCCTTGAATGATCTCTGTATCTTCAGAGTCCAGATAATTGTCTTCATTGGCATTGCCCATTATTGATAAAGCAACATCATAATCAACGCTGTTTTTCTTATCGTCACCGCTGTTTAAGCCGATTACCGCATATGCGGCACCAACTATTATCACGACAAGGATAACAGCCACTGCAGCTATCATCTTCTTATTCATAGTATCACTTGGATATATTATCCTATGTGGTATGCAAATCATATTATTTAACCAATTACTTTTTAAAATAGGCTTAATAAGACAACTTATAAATAGACGCAGAATGTTGGATAATTAATCCAATCATGATGGAAAATAGCATTCTGAAAGAGTATCACGCCGTTGCAGCCAAAAGAGCGTTGCTGATCATAGTTTTCGTATTGTTGACAGTAACTGTCGCAATACTCTCATGTGCCGTTGGTACGCATACTTCATTCTTTGACGCATATCAAATCATACTCGATCACCTGCTGGGTGCAGAATATCCATTAAGATCTCCAGAATGGTGGAACGATTTCTACATCTTTGACGGAATTTTGCCGTGTGTGGTTATGTCAATTATTGCAGGTGCAGGGCTTGCTCTGGGCGGAACTGTAATGCAGAGTATGATGGGCAACCCTCTTGCTGATCCATATACTACGGGAATCTCCTCAGGTGCTTGTCTTGGAGCCGTATCTGCTTTAATTGTTGGTTTCTCATTTTCTTCAATAGCCGGGGAATACGGCATAATCTCGAGCTCCTTTGTATGTGCGCTGATTCCTGCGATTATTGTAATTCTGATAACAAAATACGTTAACAGCTCACCCTCTACTATGATCCTCGTAGGTACGGCAATCTCTTATTTTTTCAATGCAGTAGTGACTCTGCTGATGATCAGCACAGACTCTGATACGCTCCATTCAGCATTTTTATGGCAGATCGGTTCAGTGTCTGGGTCGACATGGAGCGATATTCCTGTCATGTTTTTAACAGTATTAATCGCTTCAATTTTGGTACAGCTTGTTTCCAATAAGCTTAACATCATGGCACTGGGTGACAACAGCGCTAAAAGTCTGGGGCTTGATGTCGGCAAATTTAGAGTCATATGTCTTATTCTTCTCTCAGTTCTTACTGCAGCCATCATAAGCTATACTGGAATCATTGGTTTCATCGGCTTGATTTCGCCGCATCTGGCAAGGTTCCTTATAGGCGGAGACAACAAATTCGTTGTACCTCTTTCTATGGCGGTAGGTGCATTTACACTTGTATTCGCGGATGCACTTTCTCGTTCTCTTCTATCGTATACTGAGATCCCAGTGGGAGTTGTAATGTCATTCATAGGAGCTCCTGTATTCTTGTACATGGTGATGAGACAGAAATCTGATAAGGAGGTGTTTTAATCTCCGTTCTTCAAGGGCACCTTATTGAAATCTATCGAAAATCAAACTCTCTAAAACTGCTGTTTATAATAATCTGTGTACTGCTGTGTCTTATAGCGTTCATATTTACTTTATCTGTAGGAATTTATCACACAACTTTCTCTGAAGCACTAAATATTATTCTGGATCATCTACAAAATAGTATCAGCGATCCTCGTGTAGATGACATCGTATGGTCACGTGTTCCCAGTGCATTAGCTGCAGTTATTGCCGGAGCAGGCCTGGCCGTCGGTGGTTGCGTCATGCAGACAATGCTGCGCAATCCTCTTGCTGATCCCTACACAATGGGTGTGTCTTCAGGTGCGTCTCTCGGCGCGTCATTGGGCATTGTATATGGTCTCTTTATATTCCCAAATCTTTCTTATGACACATCACTTGTAATCAATGCATTTGTCTTTTCATTAATTCCAGTGTTTGTAGTAGTTGCAATTTCCCGAAAAAAGAACATAACACCTACAAAGATGATCCTATCTGGAATAGCTGTAATGTATGTTTTTTCTGCAATTACTTCTTTACTTATGGTTACCGCAGATCCTGAGAATCTGTCAGAGGCCTATGCGTGGAGGGTCGGGACCCTGGCATTTATCAACTGGAACGATCTGCCGATAATGTCAGGAGTTACCATAGCTGCCATATTGGTTCTGTGGATCGGTCATCGTAAACTTAACATTATGACGTCTGGTGAACGAACTTCACAGAGTCTCGGTGTAAACTCTCAGAAACATATGATTCTGAGCATGACTTTAATTTCTCTCATGACTGCAGCAATTGTCAGCTTTACTGGGACAATTGGATTTATTGGCTTAATCGGACCGCACATAGCCAGAATTTTTGTCGGTTCAAATACAAAATATCTGATTCCAGCATCGGCAGTGTTTGGTGCTTTGTTTCTGCTCATTGCAAATACATTTGCTAAAGTTGCAGGTGAAATGGGATTGCCAGTTGGTGTAATCAGTGCATTAGTTGGTTGTCCATTATTCATATTTATTTTAATAAAAACTAGAAAAAATGCATGGTGAGGTGATATTGTGAAAATATTTGTTGATGAGATAAGCTTTGGGTACTCCAGTGTAGACGTTTTAAAAGATATATCCCTTGAGATAAATGACCCGCAGTTAGTTTCCATAATCGGTCCCAATGGTGTTGGAAAATCTACGTTTATTCACTGTTTGAATAAAATTCTCTCTCCAACTTCGGGAACTGTCTTAATTGATGATAAAAACATAGAAAACATATCTATCAAAGATCTAGCAAAATTGGTGGGATATGTTCCATATTCTGCTAACGATACCTTTCCTCTTTCTGTTACGGACACGGTTTTAATGGGAAGGCATCCGCACGGCACATGGAAATCTCTTAACAGCGACTTAAAAAAAGTAGAGGAAGTGCTAGTATTGTTGGGAATAGAGCATCTCGCGATGCGTCCCTTTAATGAACTCTCTGCAGGACAGCATCAAAAGGTAATGCTTGCCAGAGGCCTTGTGCAGGAACCGAAAATTCTTCTTTTAGATGAACCAACTTCAAATCTTGACATCAAACACCAGATAGAAGTCACTCGTATGCTGAAAGAACTGTCCAGGTTGAAGAACATGATCATAATCATGATCAGCCACGATCTCAACATTGCTGCAAAATACTCAGATAACATGATCTTAATGTCGAAAGGAAAAATACATTCCGTGGGAAAGCCGCACGAAGTCATTACTGAATCAAATCTGCGTGAAATCTATAACATTTCATCAAGGATAATTGATGATCATGGTCGACCGCATGTCATTCTTGAGGATGACGATGATGAAGAAACCATCCCTCTTTGCGATACAGCTTATGTTTCTTCAGGAAGTATAATCAATGAATCTATAAAATTAGAGGTCGCTGGTGTAGAAAAAGTCCGATCTGGTTAAGGCTGACCGATAGAAAGAAATATAAGTAACAAAGCGTTGAAGGCAGTAGTATCGCATGATTTCTAATCATGTGGTATGTTGAATCCGTGGGCTCGTGGCTTAGCCTGGATATAGCACTGGCCTTCTAAGTCAGTGGTCGGGGGTTCGAATCCCCCCGAGCTCGCCATTCAAACAAAAGCTTCATATCTAACTACCGGTTCACGGTGGAAATAAATTAGGAGATTCACGATGAAACGAAGTTCACGCGCTTGGAAAAAGCGGGGTAAACAGAGATGGAAATGGCGCAAAAAGAAAATGAGGCGCCGAAAGAGGCAACAAAGGATGCGTAAAGCATAATGCTGAACCCTGGGGGTATGGGGTAACACGGCATCCTCGCGGGCTCCAGTTATCGAGAATGACTGCGAACGGGTTTGCTGACCGGTGATGACTAACTGGAGCGCTGACTCGTTAATTCGCATGGGGTCGCTCCCCATGTGGTGGAAACCCGCTGATCTGGGTTCAAATCCCAGTGCCCCCACTTAACGCATCAATTGTTGTATCTTTTATTGACCACCTAAACTTTTTAAGCTAGTCACTGAAACGCTGTATATATGGCCCGGTTGGGGTAGCCTGGCATCCTGTGGGACTGTGGATCCCTAGACTCGAGTTCAAATCTCGGACCGGGCCCCTTAATTACAGTTTCTTAAGTACTGTGTTTTGCATTTCTTTTCATTTATCTGATTTTCAAACAGTGGTAGGTATATCATTTTTAATTATATCCAGTCTGTATCTCCCAGAGTTATATGACACTTAATGTACTCGTTTTTTAGCATTTTTTTAATATTATCATCCAGATCTGGTCCTTTCCAGATCATGCTCATTTTTATGTCTCCAGTGTATCTTTCTTCTACAAGGAATCCTGCTGCAGACATTCTCCTGCCATACGGGTGTTCATTCGGTAAAAGACACAACAAGCTGCATGCTTCTGTTTCTGTAGCGTATTGTATTGCTTTTACAATCAAAGAATCCAGAGCTTTAGTATCCTTAGGAGATATGAGCAGGTCGGCTATGGAAGCATCATTTCCCCTTCTTCCAATTATAATATACCCGACAAGCTCTTTGTTTCTTCTTGCGCAGAATGCTTTGAACTGTCCGGCTCTTGGATCAAGATATCTCCAATTGAGGTTACCGGGGCGTCTAGCCGCAATAAGATCAAAATTCTTAGAACATTTTTCAAAAAATTCTTGAAATTCCTTTCCAAATTCCATTATCTCTTCAATTTCTATGTCTGGTGATGACGAAACCTTTCTCATTGATTTGATTGCTGAGTAAGCTATCCGTTTAGCCTTGCCCACGCTGCCCTGGAAAAACTCGTCTAAGTCTATCACACATCTAAATTGAATGAATTTCAAAGGTACGATTTCAAACCCTCTTTTCTCTAAGCTTACATAGGATGATGCTTTATTGGGAAACCCATAATCCAATTTCACGCCCAGATCTTCTTTTATGCTGTCTCTGCAGTCTGACACCCTGCTTATTAATCCCTTTCCTCTGAATTCAGGGCTGGTGCAGAGGTCGGTTCCCTGAGCCGAGAGGGTAGGCTTTCCCCGCAGAATAATTTCAGACGGTATCGAGGCAGCAGCTGAGATCAAGTTATTGTTGCATTCTGCTATGCAGACAGCAGCTTTACTTACCGGATTATCCAGATATTTCCATTTCCAATGCTCAGTTGGTACAACTCCCCTCGGAGCTCTCCATCCCATGTACATTTCTAAAAAAGGGACTATCTTCTCCTCATCCCCAAGACGATAGGGTCTTACGAAAATCTCTTCATTGATTGTTTTATCGGACATCTGCAGAATCCCGGATAGTTTCTGCAACATGTTGGATATATACCAACCGGCAAGAGGTTATAGCACGTTGTTATTTGCTATCCCGAATGAGCTACGAAGGTCCACTTGAGAAAATAGATGATTTCCGCTGGAAGATTCCGCGCGGTTATAAATCCGGAATGAACACTGATGCAGTCATATATTCTGGAGGTGAAATGCTCCAGGCACTGAGAGAAGACGATGCACCAGAGCAGGCTGCAAATGTTTCATGTCTGCCGGGTATTGTAGGCAACTCTTTGGCAATGCCAGATATTCACTGGGGATATGGTTTTCCCATTGGAGGAGTTGCGGCTATGGATGCTGACGAGGGTGTAATCTCTCCAGGTGGAATTGGGTTCGATATAAATTGTGGAGTCAGGCTGGTACGCACAGATCTGGAGATTGCGGATGTCCAGCCGCATATCAAAGAGTTAATCTCTACGCTTTTCAAAAACGTTCCTTCCGGAGTAGGTTCTGAAGGTCTCATTAATCTCACCAAAAGCCAGATTGATGAGGTATTGCTAGAAGGTGGAGAATGGGCAGTTAGAAATGGTTATGGCTGGGATGAAGATCTGCTTGTTACCGAAGAAGAAGGCAGAATGAAGAATGCTGACCCTTCCAAGGTAAGCGACAAATCAAGAAAAAGAGGGATTCCCCAGCTTGGTTCACTGGGCTCTGGAAATCACTTCCTCGAAGTCGATTATGTCGAGGACATTTTTGATGAGGATGCTGCTAAAGCCTTCGGGCTCAGAAAAGGCCAGATAACTGTAACTGTTCACTGCGGCTCCAGAGGCTGCGGTCATCAGATCGCAACGGATTACCTGCAGGTAATGGAAAGAAATGTGAAACAAGTCGGGCTGCAGCTGCCGGACAGGCAACTCGCATGCGCTCCTGTAAACAGCAAAGACGGAGAAAACTATTTCAAAGCCATGGCCTGCGGGGCTAACTATGCCTGGGCAAACAGACAGATGATCCTTCACTGGATCAGAGAATCATTCGAAGAGTGCTTCAAACGTGATGCTGAAAACATGGGTATGCATCAGGTATACGATGTGGCTCATAACATTGCTAAATTAGAAGAGCACAACGTGGATGGACAGCGCAGAAAAGTATACGTGCACCGCAAAGGTGCAACGAGAGCTTTTCCGAAGGAGCATCCAGAAATTCCATTGCGCTATTCTTCAGTCGGTCAGCCTGTGCTTATCCCTGGAGACATGGGTCATGGAAGTTATGTTCTGGTCGGTACAGAATGCGGAATGGCTGAGACTTTTGGTTCTACCTGCCACGGTGCCGGCAGAATAATGTCACGTTCCGAAGCAATACGTAAATTTACTGTGCAGGGCATAAAAACAAACATGGAGGGAAGAGGGATTTTCCTGAAATCAGCTACTAAGGATGGAATCCTCGAGGAAGCTCCAGATGCTTACAAAAGCATTGAAAACGTCATCGATGTAGTTGCCGGAGCCGGACTCTCCAAGAAGGTAGCCAAACTAGTGCCATTAGGCGTCATGAAGGGTTAATCAAACAGAACCTTGGCTGCAGCTTTCCTAACATCTTCCACGTAGCGCTGCGGGGAGGAAACCAGGAATGCCCAGTCATGGACACTTCTTGCCTGAATCGCTCTTGCCAGCGGGCTGTATTTTGATAAGGTTCTCACACGCCCGTTATCAAGAACTGGCACCTCAGTCTTGCCGATCGTGAGCTCCTCCAAAAGGATTGACTTGCTCGGAATATCTAACGTAACATCCGAATGAGAAACTCCAGCTCTGTCGGCAATTTCAATCTCTTTCTGCTTTCTTTTCTTGTAGTCTGCAACTTCAATGAGCCTTTTTCTCTGCTCATCATCAAGCGATGATGCTGTCTCGCTTAGAGCTTTTTTGTATAATCTGCGGTAATTAAGCAGAGTCATAATCCTTTGTGAATCTTCATTAGTGTTTTCAAGTGCTAAACTAAGCGCCGAGTCTGTATTCAGATGTGCATCATTTAGAATTGATGGTGGAACGGCATCTATTGCTTTGCAAAGCATCATTTCGGCAATTCTCACAGTTTTATGAAAATAAACTGAGGTGTACATTAAAGAACGAGCCACCATCAGACCTTCTACTGCTACCAGACCGCTTTTATGTATCGCTAGACCGCCATGCGCTATTGCTACAGTTTGCATCAGTCTATCCACATCGATAGTTCCATGTGCTACTCCTGTGTAATAAGCATCTCTCTGAAGATAATCCATCTGATCTACGTCCAGCGGTCCAGAGATTATATTCTTGAGATACCTCTTTTCTCTAAAACTTCCCTGACCATCTTCTAAATCAAAATATGTCTGGCCGTTAGGCGACTCTTTGCTTGATGTAGAAATGAGACTACAGACTTCCTCTGCAGATATTCCTTCATTTTCCAATACCTCAGCAATTGGAGCAATTTCGCCCATTATCTTTGTATATCTTTCCGGCACGAATGGAATCTTTCCCATGATGATATCGCATGTCGTATTCATATGGTCCATTCCAGTGATATTTTCGATCACTTCTTCCAATGTATGAGAATATGGTGCATGTCCTAAGTCGTGAAGCATTGCGGCTGCACAGACAGTATTGGTATCTTCTTTGGTGAGTTCGAGAGCTGCAGCCATATTTTTAGCCATATGATATGTGCCAAGAGAATGCTCTAGCCTGGTGTGGTTAGCTCCTGGAAAAACATAATACGCTAAGCCCAATTGATGAATAGATTGAAGACGCTGTATCTCTGGTCGCTGAAGAAGTTCTAAAAAAATACCCTCTACCTTTACACTGCCGTGCACACTGTCATGAATGACTTTAGATGACACGTTATAAAGATGTAAAATTTGTATATTAAATGTTGGAGACTAAGCGCCTGTCCGGCGCTAAAGCGATCAGCTAAATCCCCCTTTGATCTTGCTGCGGTCGATCTTTATTCCATTTGGAGCAAGGATCAGTACGTTGTTATCTATGGCCGCAACATCTCCGTTAATATCTCTGGCCACCGCTTTCAATTCGCTGGTAATCCTTCTTAGCGACTCATGATCATTTGCAATTGGAGAATAATCAATCAGAATAATATTTCCATCATACGCACCTTGTATGATTTTGTTAAGATCTTCATATCTGTAAATTTCAGCTAATTTAATGAAATTTCCTGTATTTGCTTCACCTTCAAAGTACATACTTCCAAGGTCTAGATACTCGATCTCACCTTCGCCGTTTCCTTTTTTGTCTCCTTTACCAAATCTCGGAAAAGCCAACTTGCATCCCTCTAAACTCGCAATGCCATCATCTATATATATCTCATTCGGAAAAAGTATCAGTCTTCTCCAGCTTTCCATAGTTTGTCTGTGACATGATGGATATTTTTTATCGCTTTTCCAGGGGATTTGCTGCTCATCTGTTCTCCGCTGATCAGGGCTTGCCCCACTGCCAGCGGCACTCCGTTCTTAACATCCTTAATCCAAACAAGGTCACCAGGAACTATTTCAGGATCAGCGTCTGTTATTCCAGGCCCCATGATGTCGGCTCCTTTTGTAACAAACGGCACCGCACCCATGTCCACGGTTATCCCGTATTTTGAAGCTGGATATTTCAACAGGCCACGAACGCTCAGAAAGGCTTTATCTTCATACACAAGGCCAATAATCTCATTGTTGACATAGATCACATCAAATTCAGGCCCTTCTGCACGGTCTACGGCAACATTCTGACCGAAGAGCTGTTCAATGCCTAAACGTTGTTTTATCTCATCTTCTAAGACTCTTACTTCCTTTTCCCTAAGCCTATGACGTTTTCTGATTCTGATTTCACTCATGTCTACACCATGATATCAAGGGTAAGCTCTCTTACTCTAGCCATTGCTCTATTGCTTATCCCCTAATATATTTTTCAGCATTGATGTCATACAGCTCTCATGCCGGTTCTTTCTCTGATCTCATTTATATCCATCATCTCATCGTTTTTGAGCATGGAAATTGAAGCCGTATCTCCCATAGCCCTCACTACAATTTTTACATTGCCGCCTTCCCGTGACATACTTTCAAACATCTCGGCAACTCTGCCTGAATCGGAACTGCAGGTGTGAAGCATCTTGATATCTATGCTGGTATCATCTTCTGCCTGTTCTGCGTATCTCTCAACTGCCGAGTTCACCGCATCTATGTCTGACGGTATCCATTCATCCACAGGAATCCACTGCAGGGTGTAAGCAAAAACATCTGGAAAATGCATTGCCAGCCTGGCAATCTTCTGCACCGCTTTTTTAGGATCTCCGCTGATTCTCACCAAATAAAGATTGGGATCCATTGAGACATTCCAGTCTTCTATGGTTTCTCCGGCATCCATTGACCTTTTGACAATTTCATCTTCAGCTTCTTTTTCCTTTCCAGGTCTGAACGAAACCAACAGGTTGTAGTCTAGCATGCTACTTACGTTCCATCATCACGGTGTTAATCCTTTTCAGTTCTTGTCAGGATCAGGTAGGCTGCCACTCCTATCGCAATGATTACTGCCGAGATGACTGCAATTTCCAAGGAGAATGTAAACAGCATCACCGCCGATGATACTGCGCCTACTGCTGACACAGGCACCGCCCATCTGCCGATCTTCACTCCTTTTCTTGCTAAACCAAGAACAGAAAGGTTTACCGCCAGGAACACCAGGAAAAGTGTAAAGTTTGTTAAGTAGGCCGCAGCTTCAATTCCGCCGATGAAGCAGAAAGCTGCGGCGACAATCATTGCTGCTGCTATCGCAGCGGTAGGCGTCTTTCTCTTATGATTGACTTTTCTGAAAATTCTGGGAATAGCTCCTTCCTCTGCCATGCCGTAGATCATTCTCGAAGTAGCGATGAGAACTATCAGCACAGTATTGGAGGTTGAGATTAGAGCGATTATAGTCATGAGCAGGGCCGCACCGCTTCCTCCCGCTGCGTAAGCTGCATCGGACAGGGGAGCAGAAGATCCGGCTAAGTCTGAATAAGGAATGAGGCTTACCGCCGTTATTGATACGGCTACATACACTATCGTTGAGATTACCAAGGCCAAAACAAGGGCTCTGGGAATATTCTTCTCAGCATTCTTTGTTTCCTCGCTTATTCTGACTATTCCCTCGAAACCGATCATGGAAAAGAAGACAATGCCGACTGCGCTCAATACTCCTGCAATGCCGTGCGGAGACTGAAAATAATCCACGCTGCCGATGTCTGGAGCTCCAAGGATTACTACTGCGGCTATCCCAATAAGCTCTACAACGGTCATGATCGAAGCCGCTACGATAGACTCTCTTATTCCTTTTATATTTATTAATGAAACAATAATGATTAGAGCAATTGCTGAAATTTCTTTCGGAACCGGAATGAGAACTGACAGATATCCGCCGAAGCCGAGGGCGATGGCAGAAATTGAAACCACGCTGGAAAATATTAAAGATATGATCGACGTCAATACCGTCGTCGGCGATCCCATCACGACGCCCGGCGGCGTGACCATCATCCCCGTGACGAAGGTCTCCATCGGCTATGGCGGCGGCGGCAGCGATTTCGCCATGAAAAACATGCCCGCGAACCGCGACAATCCCTTCGGCGGCGGCGCCGGCGCCGGGATCAAGATCACGCCGGTGGCGTTTCTGGTCATCCGCGGCGAAAACGTGCGGATGCTCCCGGTCGCGGAGCCCGCGTCCACGTCGGTCGACCGGCTGATCGAGCTGCTGCCCGACCTGCTGGAAAAGGGCGAGGCCTATTTTGCCGAAAAGAAAGCCGCGAAAGAGGCGGAAAAAGCAGCCGAAGAGGCATAAAACCCAC
>ENA-OROK01000676-OROK01000676.1-human-gut-metagenome-genome-assembly--contig:-NODE-676-length-38694-cov-6.945159_pt1 | contig 38694 bp, 50 predicted proteins | sample MGYA00242127_ERZ509046 | MGnify/ENA primary metagenome ERZ509046 (study PRJEB26280, sample SAMEA2338728) | human gut metagenome | biome: human gut; feature: human-associated habitat; material: faeces... | reverse complement strand
ATAATAGCAATGAAATTCCAAAAGAATTTTATTCAAATTTAAAAAGACTTGAATTTATGTATCCACCTAAAATTATAGACACTATGGCTCAAACTAATTTGATAAAATTAAAAGAAATCATTTATACATTATTTTTAATTTATAATAGTAATTTCAAAAGTATCATTTCTAAGCTTGACAGAGAAAATTTAGTAAAATTATATTTAACTTGCAAGAATCATAACACAGAAGATTTTTTCAATTACTACAAACAGGCTATTATAAATAAATATATAGATACCTCATAAAGGAGTTTTAAGCTATGATAGATAATTATATAAATAATTTTGAAAGTATAATGTCAACTTTTTTATTTTATGGATTTAAATATACTTTATTTTTACTTGTGATTATGCTCATATTATCACTTATTTTTCTAATAATTGGTTGTATTATAAAATCACAAACAATAAAATCGAAATTTTTAAAAATTGTACCAGGCTTATTATTAAGTCTTATTTTTTTACTTCTTCTGCCCTACATTTTAGTGCAATTTAAAAATTTAATATAAATAGTGTTCTCCTTAATTTGCCCTATCAAAAAGTTAAGGAGATGATGTTTTATGAATGTTACAAAAAGAAAAAAGAAACTTATTTCAAAGTTATCAAGCATTGGAACAACAATTACATTGTTACTAATTCAATGTAATCAATGTTTTGCTGAAACTATTGGAACAGCTGAAGTAGATGCTGCAACAGATAACATAAAAAGAGCTATCACAAGTATTGCAATGCCGTTGGGCCGGAGTTTTAATCTTCGCTAGTGTAGTTATTGCTGCTCTTAAAATGATTGCCAATGCTAATAATCCTCAAAAGCGTGCAGAGTCTATTGGGGCTCTTGCCTGGATATGTGGTGGTGGGGTAACTTTAGGTGCTTCACTTATTATTGCTGGAATTATTGTTAATATTGCAACTAATAATACTAATATACTATTAGGAAGTTAGGTGATTTTTTGTGAGAGTATTTAAAATTCCATTCGATATCAAACGAGAAGAAAAAATATTTGGTGGCTATTTAAGTTTAAGACAAGTCTTATATTTAATGCTTGCCACATCAAATTTAAGTATATTGGCTACACCACTAAATATTATTATAAAAATAGTTATTATCACTATAATTGCTACATTTTTTCTACTTTGTGCTTTTCTAAAAATAAATGAGCAAAATTTTGATAAGTTATTTTTATATGCTACAAAATACATTGTTCGTAGAAAAAAATTCAAATATGAGAGGTGCTTGAAATGATAATAATGTTTATTTTTCTTGGATTAACTGTTGTATTTGTTATTTGTACTGCTATTTATTTAAACAAAAAGAAAAATCAAAATGGATTTATACAAAAAAATGATAAAAAAGCAAGTGAAAATCAAAGCAAAAAAGTAGATAAAAAGAAATTGGAAAATATTTTTAATTTTAAGATAAAAGATAATATAATTTGCATTGGTAACAGATATTCAAATATTGTTAGACTTGGTAACATTGATTACAATATGCTTTCTGTTTCTGAACAGGATTCTATTGAAAATATTTTAATACAAACTGCTCTTTCAATTGATTATCCAGTCCAATTTTTTAGTACAACTGAATACATAGATACAACAAAAGTTATTTCACTTATGGAAAAGAATAAAAATACAAATGAAAAAATTGAAGAATACAAAAACTATTTAATAGATTACTTGCATAACTTAATGGAAAACAGGACTATTTCTGTTGTTAGAAGTTATGCAATTATTAGTTGCGATGAAAATTTAAAGGATGCAATGCAAGAATTAAACAGAAAAACACTATCTTTTACAAGTAGTTTATTAAGAGCAAAGATAGTATGCGAAGTTTTAACTGAAGATGAAATTTACGATTTAATTTATAAAGAATTAAATAAAAATTCAACCATAAATATTAGCAATTTACAAGGAGGTGGAAAAGAATTATATGTTGGCAAAAAACAAAAAGTCAAAAGAAATAAACATATTTGAAAATGTACCTAAGCTTTCCGACTTACTAATTCCTGATGAGTTACAAGAAAAAGTAGATTATTTGAAACTTGGATATAACAAATTTACTAGAATATTTGTTATGACAATTTATCCTGAACAAACTTGGGTTAGTTGGCTAGATGATTTATTTGCTATTGGAAATATAAATATTTCTGTAAAAATAGAGCCATCTATCAATGGAAATGTTATAAATCAATTAACAAAAAAATTAGTACAAGCACAAAGTGAGTATGCAACTTATTCAAGACAAGGCAATATATTGCATTTGCCAGAATTAGAAAAACAAATTGGAGATTTAGAAGATCTGCGAATGCTAATACAAACTAATCAAGATAGACTATTTTATGCGACAATTTTTATATCTCTAAATGCTGAAAGTCTAAAAGATTTAAACGAGAAAACAAAAATATTAGAAAGTGAATTGAACAAAAAAACTGCAATGATAAGAACACTAACTTTTAGACAGTTAGAAGGATATAAAACAATACTTCCTACAAATGAATATCCTATTCCAAACTATGAGCGAAATATGGTAGCTGGTCGGTATTGCAACTTTGATACCTATTTCTACACCTAATTTATCACATGATAAGGGTATTTTTATTGGCAGAAATATATATACAAATGCACCTGTTTACATTGATACATTTTGCGGTCCTCCTACACTCCCTAATCCACATGTATTTATTTGTGGCACAAGTGGCGGTGGAAAAAGTGTAGCACTAAAAACATTAACTGCTAGAAATATTGCTACTACTGGATGCGGAGCATTTTTTATTGATGTCGAAGGTGAATATAGCAATTTAACTAAAATGCTTGGTGGAAAAGTAATTAAAATCGAGCAAGGAAAACCAGCAGGAATAAATCCTTTTGAACTAGAAGCAGACTTTAAGGGTAAAGAAAAGTTTTTAAATATACTTGATAAAGTGGCAGAAATTAGAGCATTAATTGCAACAATATGCAGAAATTATGGTCGAACACTTACAGGAACAGAAAATACTGAAATAGAGATAATAGTAAATCAATTATATAGTGAAAGAGGCATTACAAGTGATGTAAATTCACTTTATGAGAAAAAAGGTGGAAAACTTGATAATGGTAAATATATAGTAGGAAAAATAGAAAAGAAAATGCCTACACTTACAAATTTTCACGATAAATTAGTACAGCGTGGCAAATGCAAAGAATTAGCTGACATTTTAATACCTTTCCTAAAAGGTAATTCTTTGGGAATCTTCGATTGTGAAAGTAAAATTACATCTTCTGAAGATATTATTTGTTTTGATATGAGTGAGATTAAAGATGAATTTACAAAATTGTATTCTTCTTTTGTTATCTTAACTTGGGTATGGCAAAAATATGTATTAAAAAATAGAGAAAAGAAAAAAATCATAGTTTGCGATGAAGCTTGGTTATTCTTAAAATATCAAGAATCCGCAGATTTCCTTGTAAATGTTGCTCGTCGCCGGTCGCAAGTATAATGTTCCATTATTCATTCGGTAGCCAATTTATTGATGAATTTTTAAGTTCTGAAGAACGGAAAAACAATTATAAATATATGTTCAACAAGATATTTATTTAAACAAAGTCCTGGATCCGTCGATGAAGTTGTAGATTTTTTCAACTTATCTGAAGGTACAAAAAATTTTCTGACTACTGCAACTACAGGTCAATGTGTAATAAGCTTAAATAATACTGTTACTGCAATAAAATTTATTATAACAAAATATGAAGAACCCTTTGTATTTACTTAAAACTGGAGGTGAGAAAATTTGAATAAATTATTTAAAAGTTTTGTAATAGTAGTTACAATGCTTTTTTTATTATCTCCTATATGTTTTGGTGCAACTCCTGAACTAAAGAAACAAGTAAAAAAGGAAGATGGCTCTTTATTTGAAAAAATTATTGCTGAATGTATTTCTGGAATCGCTGAAACAGTCCTAGAATTTACGACTCGGAGAAAAAGCAAATGTAGGTTTTAAAGATTATGATGAACTTATTTTTAATAATAAGCAATCAAATGATAGCTTATCGCCATTTACAGAAGAATTATGGACTAAAACTATGAAATGGTATCAAATTTTTAGCATTATTTCCGGAACATTGATACTAATTGCAGTATTTATATTAGCTTTTAAAATGATAAATGCAGGTATGAATACGACTAGAAAAAATGAAGCAAAAGAAAATCTGATGCGATTGTGTTTTGGTGGTGCAGCAATAGCTCTGTCCCCTTTATTTATTAGATTTTTATTGTATATGAATAATAGCTTAGTATATTTATTAGTTACAGCTGCAAATACTGGAACACTTGATGCAACATTAGGAAACTCTATGCTAACAAGTATAAAAACTGGAAATGCAATTTCAACAGCCCTTGTAATTGCAATGTTTATATATCTATTTGTAAAATTAAATATTAAATTTATAGTTAGACAATTTACAATTATAATATTTACTATTTTTACACCTGTTGCTGCTGGACTTTGGATAATAAATAAAAATGTAACTGCTGCATCAATTTGGGCTGGTCAAATTATTATGAATATTTTTATGCAATTTATATATTGTTTTTTATTTTTAATATATCTTGCATTTTTGCCGTCTAGTGGTGGCTGGGTCATCTCTTTAATATGGGCTATGATGATACTTCCTTTGGCAGATACACTACAAAATTGTTTGCAAAATCTAACTTCAAGGATTGCTGGCATTGATAATGAACAAATGACAAATAGAGTTCTCGGAACAGGTGCAATGCTTGGTTTTGGATTAAGTGCTATCAAAGAACAATTTAAAACACCTAAAATCCCAAGTAAATCATCTAACAATGAAACTGATAATAATTCGAATAATGGACTAAAAGGCATTATATCAAGAGCAAAATCATTTATAAATCCAGTAACAAACTTATCAGATGAAAAAGATTACAACGAAAATATAAATCCTATAAGAAATGTAATAAAACCCACAAAAGAAAGTAAACAGGATACTGTAACAATGCCTAAATCAAAAATAGATAACAAAAATAATATAAGCAATGGAAAAATAACTCCAAAATCAGTAGTCAAAAATGTCGCAAGTGCTGGACTCAAAGGAACAAAAGCATATCTAAGTATAGGAGCAAAAATGGCTGAAGGCGATTTTAGTTCATACAAGTATAAAAAACAACCATCTTCAAAAAACAACGAGTCTATGCAAAATACTGAATATTTAAACAATATAAATAATTTGCAGAAAGGGGCTGAAAATGAGTTTAAAGGAAAAAACGAAGAATGAAATTAAAAAGAAATTCAAAAAAATTGTTTTAAAAATAATTAAACCATTTATCCCATTTATAATTGTAATTTTTTTAATTGTTTTGGCAGTATGTACTGTAGTAGATTCTATATTTACAACAGAAGATGATATGCAAATGGCTGAAAAACTTTCAAGCGAAGATTACGAAGCTCAATATGCCGAATGGCTAAAAGAAAAAGAAACATCCCCTAATACAATAGCAAATGATACTACTGGACTCGTTCCAACTCGGAATGTTTATTTGGCCCATACCTGGATATTTAACTATAACATCACATTTCGGTATGAGAGTACATCCAATCACCAAAGTTTATAAATTACATTCAGGTACAGATGTAGGAGCACCTGTTGGAACGGATTTTGTAGCAATGGCTGATGGAATAGTTGCAAATGCTAGTTATAGTTCAGCTTATGGAAATATGGTAATGATAGATCACCGGCAATCAAATTATAACTTTATATGCACATGGTTCTGAAATATTAGTTCATGTAGGCCAAGTAGTAAAACAAGGTGAACCTATATTAAAAGTAGGCTCTACAGGATATTCGACTGGTCCACATGCACATTTTGAAATTCGAATAAATAATAGTTTTGTTAATCCAGAAAATTATTTTAAATAAGGAGGCTAAAAAGTGGTTTTGATTTTTACAGACAATGAAATTTTAAATAAAGACCTAAATAAAAATATTCAAAATAGTCGAGTTGTATATTATACAGACTATATATTAGAAGAAAAAGAAGCAAATATTTTGATTACTACAATACAACCTAATAAATATAACTTCAAGGATTTTATGTTTAGAATTAGGGACAAAAATATAAGAGTAATTTTACTTCTAGAAAACGAACAGGTTTCTGAACTAAAAGATGCTCTTTTTTTAGGTATATACGATATTATTTTCGATACATTCAGCATTGAAGATATTAAAAGAAAGATTAATGTTCCTACAAAATTTTCAGAAATTTCAAAATATATAAAAAAATACTTAGAATAAAGGAGGATTTCTACTTTGAATAAAAAAATAATAAGAATATCAATTATAACTTTTTTTATAATCATTCTAACAATATCAATGTTTTTTATAGTTAAATATTTAGTGAATAGAAACAATATCAACTATGTATATAATGAATACTCATACGATTATCCACAAGACAGATTAGATAATACTAATATTGAAAAAAACAATGATTTAATGTTAAAAATAAATAACGAGCATGTAGTTGGTATAATAAAAATTGATAAGATAAATTTCGAGGGGCTAGTATATGAAGGTACATCTACCTCAACATTAAATAAGGGTGTAGGACATTTTGAAAATTCTGCATTTTTTGATGGCAATGTATGTCTTGCAGCTCACAACTCTAATGAATACTGGGCTAAATTAAATACTTTACAAAATGGAGATATAATTTTTTACACAAGCTTTCTTGGTACTAGGAAATATAAAGTAAACAATATATCAAAAATAAGTGAAACAGACTGGTCTTTTATAGAAAACAAAGATAAAAATTCTATATCACTTATAACTTGTGTTAAAGGTATTCCGTCTCAAAGGCTATTAGTTCAAGGGATTGAATTTAATTAAAATTTTTTTTGTTCAGCATTGTCAAAATGACATAAAAGATGTTACTCTATATATGGAGGGTGATGTCTTATGAATAAAAAGAAAATATTTATCGGAATTGGTACAATTTTAATTTTAATTATTCTAGTTTGTTTATTAGTTGTTTTAAAAAATAGAAATATAAAAAACAATGATACTGAAATGTTAGAGAAGCAAGCAGAAATACCAGAAAATATACCTACAGAAGAAACAAATACAAATGTAGAAACTCAAACTTTAGATATTCCTGAAAATTCTGCTGAAACTCAACCGGTAGAAACTCCAAAAGAGGTTGTTATTGACCCAATTCAAAAAGAAAGTTTAGAAAACAACCAAAATACTAATAAAACAACTGAAAAAAATAAGAAAGAAGTAGTAAAACAACCAAGTAGCAATACAAATCAAACTCAAACTAATAGTAAAACTCAAATCAATTCCTCAAAAGAAATACCAAAATCTTCAACAACTGAAAAAAACACTGATAATCAACAAATAGTAACACAGCCACAAGAAACTAAAGAAGATATTAAACCAAATGAAAATAAACAAGAAGAAAAAATAGAGAAATATGTAAGAAATGATGATATGATAAATAAGATTAAACAAGTAATACTAAGCAATGAATCAAATTACATGAAACAGTATGGATATGAAATCGTAGTAGATAGTTCTATAAAAGAAAAAACAAATCAATTTACTTATACTGAAAATAGAGTAAAAAGCTATCTTACATATAAATTTGGAACAATAAGAATTTATGCTGAAGATTACTATGTAAATTCAACATTAATAATGACAGAATGTTATATATTATAAATTAAGGCACTTTTTAAGTGTCTTTTAATTTATTCAAAATTAAGGAGGAAAAAAATAATGAAAAATAAAGTATTAAAAAAATCTATAGCAGTTTTTATGCTATTAACAATAATAATTTCTTCTATTTCTAACATTGTATTTGCCAAAAGTGTTGGAAATGATGCATTTTTACAAAATAGAGGTGATTGCGGTTATCATTTACAATATTGGAATGATGCCAAAAACATATGGAGCTATATAAAATGTACATATGTTACATATGATGAAAATGGAAAAGAATATCCCGCATATTGTTTAAATAGAGAACTTCATGGAGTTGGTGAAGAGGGAGATTATACTGTTGATTTAACTCAAACTTTAGATGATGTACGAGTATGGAGAACAATTATTAATGCTTATCCATATAAATCTCCTGAACAACTTGGAGTAGATAACGAATATGATGCATTTGTAGCAACAAAACAAGCAGTTTATTCTATATTATATGACTGGGATGCTCAAACTAGATTTCGTGGTGGAGATGAAAGAGGTTCAAAAATCGCTAGTGCTATTGTAAGATTAGTTGATATTGGTAGAAATGGAACTCAAACACCTTCCACTGCATTAGTATCTACAAGTAAAGTTGGTGAACTAAAAGAAGATGGTGAATATTATACACAAGAATTTACTACAAATTGTGATGCTAATACAAAAAATTATATAATTACAGCAACAGCTGGAATGCCAGCAGGTTCAATAATAACAAATATGAATAATAGTGAAACTAATACTTTTGATGGAAATTCTAATTTTAAAATAAAAATTCCAAAATCTTCAATGAACACTGATATAAATATAACATTTGCAATTCAAGCTAGTGCAGAAATTTATCCTGTTTTCTATCGGAAAAACGCGAATTAATGGAACACAAGATTATGCAGTTACAGCAGATCCATATGGAGATATATTTGGTACAGGAGTTTTAAATGTAAAAACTAACACAGGAAGAATTAAAATAGTAAAAAATGATGTAGATACTAACCAACCAATAGAAGGAGTTACTTTTCAACTTTCCAAAAAAGATGGAACTGTAATTGCTAACAGTACAACTAACAAAAATGGTGAAGCATCATTTCCAAATCTATATCAGGGAGATTATGTGTTAAAAGAAATTTCCACAAATGATAACTATATATTAAATGAATCATCATTTGATGTAAATGTAGAATACAACAAAACTACAAACCAAACTATTACAAATGAACACAAAAAGGGAAATATTAAAGTGTATAAAATAGATAAAGATAATAATAAAGTTGTATTAGGAAATGTTGAATTCCAACTATATTCAGAGGAATTTGGAAAAGTTGTTGGAACTTACTATACTGGTGTAAATGGTGAATTAGAAATAAAAAATATTCGTACAGGAAATTATAAACTAATAGAAACAAAAACTAATAAATGGTACAACCTTGCTAATGATACAGAAATAAAAGTAGAATGGGACAAAGAAACTACAAAAAATATTGAAAATGAGCTTAAAAAAGGTCAAGTAAAAGTAATAAAAATAGATAAAGATAATAACGAAGTAAAACTTGAAGGTGTTGAATTCGAAGTATTAGATGAAAACAACAATGTATTAGAAAAAATCATTACAAATGAGAACGGTGAAGCTTTGACATCAAGATATGCAATAAGAGATTTTGCAAAATTAAAATTGAGAGAAACCAAAACATTAGAAACATATGTATTATCAGACAAAGTTGAAACAGTAGAATTAAAAGAGAATCAAATAACAGATATAAAATTTGAAAATGAAAAAATTAAAGGAAAAATTGAAATTACAAAAGTCGATTCCAAAGACACTAATAAAAAATTAGAAGGAGCAAAATTTGGTCTTTATGATGAAAATAACAATTTAATTGAAACTTTAACAACAGATAAAAATGGAATTGCAGTAAGTCAATATCTATATAAAGGAAAATATTACTTAAAAGAATTAGAAACAGGTTCAGATTATTACTTATTAAATGAAAACTCTTTTGAATTTGAAATTGTAAGCAATGGTGAAACTATCAAAAAAACAATTGAAAATGAACCAGTAGATATTACTGTAGATGTAGACAAAACTGGGACGACTGAAATAAAAATAGGTGAAGATGTAAATTATGAATTTTCTAATGTAGCCAACAACTCCAATGTTTATTTAGACAATTTTAAATGGTATGATTATATTCCAACAGATTATATAAGATTACAAAAAATGACTACTGGTACTTGGAATCAAGATTTAACTTATAAAGTATATTATAAAACAAATAAAACAGATGATTATGTACTATTTAAAGAAAATTTAAGCACAAATGAAAATTATGATTTAGATTTTACACAAATTACACTTGCAGATGATGAATACATCATGGAAACAATGTTTGATTTTGGAAAAGTAGAAAAAGGATTTAGAGAAAATACATCTCCAACAATGAATTGTAAGTCTCTTGATACACTAAAAGAAAATGATACATTTACAAACCATACTAAAACTGTTGGTACATATTTTGGAGTAACTGCTGAAGCTAATAGTAAATGGACTACAATTACACACATTCCAGAAGAAAAGCACGAAGTTGTATTGCCTAGAACAGGTAAATAAGTTTTTAATCTTCTTTAAGTTTGCCCTTAAAATAAATTTATAGGAGGATTATGCTATGGAAATTACAGATATCAAAATTTTTAAAGCAACACAAAGAGGGCCAATATTGGCCTATGCAAATGTTATTTTAGATAACAAATTTATTATTAGAGGAATTACATTACTTGAAACTCAAAAAGCAGGAAGATTTATTTCAATGCCATCAAGGAGATTAAGAAATGGTGAAAGGCATTTCAGAGATGTATGCCATCCATTAAATAATGAAATCAGAACTCTTTTAACAGATGCAGTCTTTGAAGTTTATGATGAACTTATGGAAAAAGAAAAATAAAAAAATAATAAGTCCTTGAATTTGCCCTATTAATACTTAAGAAAGGACTTTTTTTATGGTTATAAGTGAAAAACTTTTAAATGAATTACAATATTTAAATAAAGAAACTGAAAGTATATTACTAAGCAATAGTTTAACAGATATACAAGCAGAAACATTTTTTAGAAATCTTGAAAAAAGAAGATATAATATATTAAGTGAAATAAAGCAATATAACTCAAATACTAGCTATGAATATGAAAGGGTTAAAACTATTGATAATGAGTATAAGGCAGAAATTTTAGATAATATATTGAAAATATATGTTCCAGAAACAATGATTTCTTATAAGAATTTAAAAACACATACATACAAAAGAATATTATTAAATGTATCAGAAATCACAAAAAAATTTAATGGAATATTTCAGGGTTCAGTATTTATTTTTATTAAAATATTTGACAATATTACAGGTTGGGACATTGATAACAAGTATGTAAAACCAATCTCTGATGCCTTAATTTCAAGTGGAGTTATACAAGATGATAATATTTCAAAAATGTTTTACTCTGTAAAAGGTGAATTTTCTGACACTCCTCATACAGAAATTTATGTTACAGATAGTAAAAAAATAGACAATTATTTAGAAAAGTCCATTGTAAAAAAATGTGGCAATTTAAAAAATTTTCAAATTTAAAATCACCCTAGTTTATAAAAACTATAAATCTTATAATAACAAGGGTTATCTGTTTTATGAACTCGATTTTTTGTGGTGGAGGTATGGAAGCAAGAGCAAAAGCTCGAGCTGGAATACCTTAATGGACCATTTCAAGAATAATTTATAATTTCTGGAGGTGAATTGCTTTGAACTATTTTCCTAATGGTAATGAAGAAATTGCTCTAATAAAATTTATTGCTAGGTATCAGTATTTAAAGGCTAGTGATGCAAAATATTTTTTTAATAGTAAAAAATACTATAAACAGAGAATCATAAATTTGATAAATAAGAAATTCCTAAAAAGGCTAAAGTCTAATATTGTTTTAGATGAATTAGGAATTGAATATTCCAAAATGTTTAATTTTGAATATAATAAACTTAATAGAAATAAACCTTATCTTTTAAGATTATTATATTTGAGTAACTTAGGAGCATTTTATCATAACTGTAATACTATTAAATTTACTCCCTCTTTTGATATTAAAGATAAAGAAATATTTACAATGACTGCAAGAAAGTTTATTGGTGTATTAGATATAAACAGAATAGAATATTTAACATATAGTATTTCTGCAAATCATGATAATAAATATTTAAAATCAGTTATATATGATATTCAAAAAGAAAGGAAATATAAAAATATCATTATATTAGTGAATGATATTAAAAGAATAAATATAAATGACTTCATTTTTGGAGCAAATCAAGTTCTAATAATTGAAGATACCGTAGAAAACCGAGAAAAAATAAAATATATACACAGCATTGACTGGTATAGAATTGTAAAAGAAAAATACAAAAAAGATAAGATATATTTGTCAGATTATAGTTTTTGTGAATATACAAATTATAAAAACAAGTATATCACTACTTTTTATTTCTTAGATACAGAAAAAATAAATAGAATTAATTATTTTTTAAGAGAAAACAAAAATAAAAATGCAGATATAATATGTACTAATATGGTACAAAAAGAATTAAAGAAATACCTTCCTAATTGTAATTATATTATTATTGATTTGGAAGAATATATCGATAAAGAAAAATCCGTATATGATTAAAAAAGTATGTTTTTACATATTTTTATTTTTTTGTTTAATCTTAAATATTATATTAGATGTTAATATTAAAAAGTATTTTCACATTTTAAGTTTATGTTTTGAAAGAAGTATAGGGCTAACATCAACTTTATATACCACTATTTGCTTTATAATTGCTATTATTTCAATTTTAATTATAGTAAGCATATTCTTTATAGCCTTTAAAAATAGCCATGAAAATAAAGGAATTAAATTCAAACCTGAAAATGGAACTCATGGAACTGCAGCATGGATGAATGAAAAAGAAATGCAAGAAGTATTTGGAATAAACGATGTTCCTGGTATTATTTTAGGAAAATACAAAAATAACATTGTAAAACTTAAATTTGATAGCCATTTTAATAAAAATATTAGTGTATTTGGGAGTTCGGGCAGTATGAAAACTACTGCTTTTTTGCTCACAAATTTACTAGAATTATCCAAATATAAAAAGTCTATAATTGTAACAGATCCAAAATCTGAAATATATAGAATTACATCAAGTTATTTTAAAGAAATAGGTTACACAGTAAAAGTATTTAATTTAAAAGACATGAAGCATTCTGACAGATGGAATCCATTACGGAGAAAACGAGAATATTGATGATGTTCAAACTTCAAGTGATGTTATAATAAGCAATACCCAAAGACATGACAAACGGAGGAGATGAATTTTGGCCTCGTGCAGAAAAGAACTTACTAAAGGCCTTTGAATTTTATTTTTTAGAAACATTAATAGATAAAAATAATTTGACAAACATATATAAAAAAATAGCAAGTGGTGATATTAATGAAATCGACAATATATTTAAAAAATTACCTCCTGAAAGCCCAGCTCGTATGTCATATAATATTTTTTCTAGTGGGTCTGATAGTATAAAAGCAAGTGTATTAACTGGGCTTGGAACTAGACTTCAAGCATTTCAAAATGCAGATTTACAAAGGCTAACTTCTGAAAGTGATATAGATTTAAGCTTACCAGCAAAAGAAAACTGTATATATTATATTATAACAAGTGATGTAGATTCGAGTAATGATTTTTTGGCATCATTATTTTTTACATTTCTTTTTATTAAACTCGTTAGATATGCAGATTCAACACCTGCTGGAAAATGTGATACAGATGTTTTCTGTTTTCTTGATGAATTTTGCAATATTGGTTCTATTCCAGACTTTAATAAAAAAATAAGTACATTCAGAAGTAGAAACATTGCACTAATTCCAATTATGCAAAACATTCGGACAACTTGAAAATCGTTATCCCAATAATCTATGGCAAGAAATAATAGGAAATACTGATTTAAGACTTAATTTTGGAACAACAGATATACTAACGGCTGATTACTTTTGTAGTTTATTAGGTGTTTCTACCGTTGAAACAGAAAGTCTGAGAAAATCAAATTCTATAGAAGGAGAACTCGAAGAATATGGTCAAAAAAGTATATCTACTTTCTCAAGAAACTTATTTAATAGTGATGAAATTATGCGATTATGCTCATATATATTATTTGGTGTTTTAAGAGGAAATAAACCAATTAAACTTGAAAAAATGCATTATAAAACTCATCTATTAGCAAGTAAACTAAAAGATAGTTCTATTTATGATTACAATCCTCAATGGCTTCAAAATAACACCAACATAGAACTACACAAAACATCTGAAAAGAAAACAAAAACAATAGAATCAAAAAAGAAAACAAAACTTGGATTTGATAATTTTTAAGAACTGGAGGTGAAATTTTGGAAGAATTATCATTTAAAGAAATATTAAGAAGTAAAGAGGAAAAGCATATATTGACCGGGAAGATAAGTGGTATTGAAGATGAATACTACAAATATAAAAATGAAAATATCCCTTGTGCTATTATTTGGTATGGAGAAACAAAAGTATTAATACCAGCCTCACATTTAGGACCTTTAAAAATCAATAAGTCTATGATACGAGGAATGCTTGGAGCAGAAATAGACTTTATTGTCTTAGAGGTAGATTTAAACTCTAATATTGCAATAGCAAGCAGAATAGATGCTATGAATTTAAGAGCACAATTAGAACTACCCAAATTAAAGAAAAATGATACAGTAAAAGTTAGGATATTAGCAGTTGGTGTAAAACATATTATAGTAGAGTTATATGGAAAAGAAGTAAGTATAAAGGCTGAAAATCTACTGCACACATATATTTTAAATTGTAAAAATTATTATATGCCTGGTCAATTTTTAAAAGTTAGAATAAAAAATATAGATATACAAAACGATATATTTGAATTAAGTTCAAAGGAATTTTCAACTAATCCTTTTAAATTTATTAGAAAATTTATAACTGAAGATGGAGAATATACTGGAAAAGTAATTGCTTTTCCTAAAAATAATAGCGGCATCATTGTTCAACTTGATACCACTGGTATAACTTGTTTAATAAGAGTTCCACCAAGATTTAATAATTATCCACATTATTTAGATAATGTTTTAATAAAAGTAACTGAAATCAAAGAAAATGAAAAGAAAATTTATGGTTATTTAATGAGAATAATTTAGATGAACATTTTTTTGTTCAAATTATGTTTGTTCGCTTGATTTTATTACGAATTTGTTGTAATATATTACCAACCTGACGCTAAGAAAGGCTAGCCCTTTCTAAAGGGCGGAAAGGAGGGTTTTCGTTGAATTTAAGCGACGTGATTCTTCACTTGTTAGATGAGTTAATAGCAGAAAAGGAAAAAAACTTTATGCTACAACAAAATCAAAAACAAGTACAAGATGAAAAACCAAACAAAGACTAATAGTAGCAATACATAAGTCGATAGGGTAGATTTCTCGGTCTACTCTATTTTTTTGAATAAAAAAAGTATGTGTATTCTCGGGTACACATACGAGTTTCGTTTGAAAATAAGCGACATTTCAAACACATTTATTTTGTAATTAAATAATAACACATTTTTTTGAATTTGTCAAACAATTTTCAAAATATGTTTCTGTTATTATTATATGCCGTAACACCTGAAAAATCAACATTTTTTATAAAAAAGGAGGAGCTTCAATGGTTGATAAATTAAAAGTAATAAATTTTTTACAAGACTTTGGTTGTGCCAAACTAGAACATCTTCAAATATTATATGATGCACCTAAAGATAATTTTAAAAAAATATTATTAGGAAATATGATTAGTAAAAAAGGAAATATTTTTATTCATAATACTAAAACAATTGATAATAGTATGCTTGTAGCTTTAGATATATTATGCAAATATAAAGGGCGATTTAAACAGTTTTATAAAGGATATTCTCCAGTATATATAACCTTTATAACTAAGGATAATGTTTTGTATCATATAATAGTTGCAGACGAAGGAAATGAAAAAGGTATTTTAAAACGAATTAATGCCTATCCCCCATTACTCCCTAGTGCTGACAAATTAATTTTAGCTTTTAAGGATAGGGAAGAGTTAAAAAATATTAGTTGTAGAATTCCATATCTTTATTGTACTTATCCTGATTTGGAAGTTGTAAATATTGATGCATTATATTGATTTTATTGAATTTTAATGATATATATAAATCATATATTTATATGTTTACTAAATCGAAATCAAGTATTGTCTGCTTTTTAAAATAAAAAAGAGAGAGAAATTAAGTTGTTTTATGACCACTTTATTTCTTTTATTCTTTTAAGCAGACTAATATATCATTAGACATTAGTGTTCTTATACAATTTATTGATCCATTCAATAGTTAATACTGGCATACTAAAACTATTACTAAATTCTTTAAATGGTAATCCTAACAAGAATTTTAAATTAACTATTTTCTTTCTAATGTATCTAACTGTTTTATAAAAAAAATTATATTCATCATCTGCTATTACTTTATTAGTTATATTAAGATTATCTGGTATATCAATATTTTCATAATCTATAATTTTGCAATCTTCTTTTAATAAATTTATTGATTCATTTTTGGTAACTGCATATAACTAAGTAAATTCATTTTCTTTATCAAGTTTCTGTAGTTCTAAAAAAAATTTTTTGAACAATATCTTCTGAATCTTCTTTATTTCTAAAAAAAGAATAAGCAATAGAATAAATGAAATCTCTATGGTTGATATACAAAAGTTCTAATTTTTTCTCATTTTGTTCTAATATATATGCCTTAAAAATCTGATGTAATCTATTCTTATTTAATTATTCTATTTTAATATTTACTTTATTCATTATTAAATTTACTACATATTAAAATTTTTCATTTGTATATTACCTAATATTTAAAATTAAAGTATTAAGTGCAAATTTATTGCTTTTTTTATACATATTCGAAAAATAGACCTGCTTTATTAAAAAGCAGATCTATGTTAATAATTAAGATTATTAAGAAGAATAATAATTTAGTCAGCTAAGTTTGCAATTTCTTCCATCATACTAAAGAAATCATCTTTATTACTTGAATTAAAATCAAATATAAATGTATATATATTGTTATATGGTTTTAGACTTACATATGATGAATTGCTATATCCTCCAAAACCAAGTCCATTGTCTATATCGTTAATATAAACATAGTATTCAGGAAGAAAACCTATTATAACTTTTTTGCCACTAGAAATCACTTTATTTATTTTACTTTCTAGTTCACTAGTAGATTTATTATCTACTAAATAATTATTTTCTATATCATATGAAATGTTAATTGATGAAAGCAGTTCTTTCATAAAAACAGTATTTTTTCTTATAAAGTCATAAGGATTGTCTGTTTTAGCATATCCACTAACATTTGATATAAAGATACCATTTTTAGTAATATTCTTATTAATATAATCTTCGAAGTTTGTTGTTTCTGTAATATTTTCACAGCCCAATAAATATGCAATATTTACTTGAGATATAATGTCTTGATTAAATGTTTTTGAAACTCCTGACACAGTTAAACCAGCATCGCTAGGTAAAGTACCAGTATTTTCAGAAACTGTATTTTTTTGTTCTTCTACTATTTGAGAATTATTTTCTACATTTTTTTCATTAGTATTAGTATCTTGAATAGTTTTGTTGTCATTATTAGCAATAATCTCATTCTCAATATTATTATCTACACTAGTGTTATTATTAAAGTTATTTTGATTTTTGTTACTGCTAGTAAAACCAATTGCTAATAATAGAACTATTATTACTGTTATACTTATATTAATCATTATTATTTTTTTCTTTTTATTCATAATTATTACTCCTATATTGTTAATATTTTGTCTATTATAGCATCAACTAAATTTATATAGAATTGTGAAGTATATTTTTTACATACCTGATAATAGATTAATTGTTGCTGTATTAAACCTATCACTTAAACTTCTATTTCCTTCTTTTCTACTAGTGTGACTAGGTAATTCTAGAATAATTGATTGGCCTATACCATTTTCTACAGCCCATTGTGCTAAATATCCTGAAGAACCTGTGCTTGATGTTAGTCCTCTACATTGGAAAGAATGACCACCATTGTGTGAAAGGAAGTGTGTACTTGAATCTTCTTTAAACTGTTCAAGATAATAATTTCCTACTTGAGAACTGCCTATTGTTTCACAATCCCAACCGTGAATATCAATTAATACACTTGTATATCCATCTACAGGTTTAACATCATTTTTATTTAACATTTCTTTTAATCCTTGTGCTTCAACAGTTTGTAAAGGCTTTGCACCTGTATAATTTCTACCTTTTGGATAATTTTTATATACTGCAGTTGGCCAATTTCTATTTATATCTATTTCATCTTTTATATTGCATCTTCCTGGTCCATTTTCACTACTTCCTGATTCAATTCCATCTCTATTTAAGTAAGGTACCATATATATAGTCCAGTCTGATAATATATTTTGAATATTACTATCATTTCTATTATTGTACATATAGTCCATAAATTTATATGCTATATCTACAACTTCAATACCATCACCATAGCCTTCATCTTCAAAGCCATGTTGTGCATAAACTAGATATAATCTTTTGTTTCCATTTCCTAGTTTATATGATCTAATTGGATTGCCAAGACCTGATTGCCAGTATTGAGCCTCCTTGAAGCCACCATCTTTACCAACACTAGCTGGAAGATCTGGAATCGATGGATTTTTTCCAACAGTTAATGTCGATTCAGGAACAAATCCACCTTTTAAACTTTCTCCTGCATAGTAAACAATATAAGTATATCCTAGTTGATTATATGGATTAGTTCCATTTGTTGTTTGTCTATATACACTTTCTTTTTCTCCAATAGCACCTACATATGCACAAAGACTATTTGCCTTTCCTGGTCCAGCAGATATATCTTGTTTCGAATTTGATAAATAGCCTTGAGACATTTGTATGTCTGGTAATTGTGTAATACCTAAACTTGATGGATTTGAAATATTTAAGTCAGATTGGTTACAAAAAGCTCTTCTTCTTCCTGTATTAGTATTATATTCTATATATACACAGTTTCCTGTATAACCTAAAACACAAACATATTCATTTGCTCCTATAGCACCAGTTCCTGAAGTAAATCTTGAAAAATCAGGTCCCGTATAAGTAGTCTTTTTTGAATCTGCTTTTGCTATTGTAGTTTTATACGGATTGCTTAAATATTCCATTTTTGCATAGCCTCTTTTCATACCATTACCAGTCCAATATTCTACAAATCCAACTTGATATTGTTCACTACCGTAATTTATACTATAATCATATAATAATGTTGCACCTTCGGTATTTGATAAACTTCCATAAGAAACTGATACACTATATAACCCACGAGATTTAATGTTTACACTTTGATTAGCATATCTATAACCACCAGTCATTATTTCCTCTGAAACACTGCCTGAAGCTGATATGTTTGATTTTAGTACATATCCAGTTTTTTCATTACTTGAACCAGTTACTGCATATAATATATGATAATAATCACCTTCAGAGCCTAGTATAGCAATAGTTTCATATCTATCAATACTTCCAACTGTACAATATGAACCATTGTTGTTTGGTCCATGATATACTGTTTGACTCATTTTTGCTGAACCATGGCATTGTCCATTATCAGTAAAATTAGCATATGTATTAATTTCGCCTTCATTAATATTAATTAATTCTTTTCCTAACTGAATTTCACCAATTAATACTTTATATTGTATATCATCTAGTATTTTTATAAAATTATCTGATAAAGCTAAATTATAATTAATTTCATTTGTATCATAAAATTTCGAGTTTAAAAATATTATTCTAGTACCATCATATTCGTAAGCCTTTGATTTTACATCATCCTCAAATAATTTTGATTCTATTACATTACTTTCATTAAAATTGTAATAAAAATCACTTATTTTAAGCATTATTTTTTTGTTTTCTGATAAAACATTATTTATAGCAATGTCCATTTCAGTTTCTTGTGGTTCTATTAATTCTAATGCTTCATTAACTCTAAGTATTCTATCACAAACTAAATATCCGTCATTATTTATTGAATAAGTATATGAACTATGATTGTTAATAAAATTTTTTATTAATTCTCTATCATTTTCGTCTATCCAAATACCAAAATCATTAGAACAAGTACTATAAGTTTGTATGGAATTATTTTGAATACTTAAAAATACTTTTTCAAATTGTTCTTGTGTAACTTTTGTACTAAGAACACTTATATCATTTATATTTGACATAGTTAATAATTTTTTTATTTCTGGTTTTACTTTACTATTATCATCTAAAACTATTTCTATATTTTCATCTTTAATAGTGTCTATGTCAGATGTATTTGTATTTTCTACAATAGTAGTATCCTCAATGATATTTTCAGTAATCTCATTTGATAAAGTATTACTTGTTTCATTTTTTTCTTCAATTTCATTAATAGAATCTGATTCAACAGTATTGATATCATAATTTTCTATTAAATTTGTACTGTCATTTTCTGCTACTAGTGTATTAGTATCTTCTATAGTAACTGCCATAACAAGATTAAAAATTGAATTTACTAATAATATTACTAGTATTATTATTGTTACAATCTTTTTTAAATTCATTTTTTCCTCCTTACAATATTTAGAATTTTAATCTTTTGTAATTATCTATAATTTTTTAGCACCACCTCCATATTTAAGACTATATTTTATAAATTTTTTATACCAAGTTATGTTATAACTTATATTCATATTTAATTAATGCAATTATATTATAATATTGTAAGTTTTTTATCTATATATATTAGAATTATTGAATTTATTATAAAATATGCCAAGACCCAAAGAGAGGTCTTGGCGGGAATTAGGAATGTAGTAAATCAATTACCAGGGACCAGCTGGCAGATAGCCAGTTTTTACCGTTGATGTTCCCGTTACTTTATACTGGCAAATCCTGTATCCATTGATCTTCATACCCAACCACATTACGACATCTTCGTTAGATACCGAGCCGATAACTGGGTAGGCTGATCCAGGACCAGAACGCACATCCTTATAGCCTGTGCTAAGTGTAATTGTGCCAGAGGAGTAGAATGGTACATCGGCAAAATGTCCAGGTGAGTGGTACAACGCCACATAGGTAGACGATACATGCCCACGTTTGCGGCCAGCAGATGTATTGTATTCGATGTACATATGGTCGCCATTCTTGGCAAGAACAGCAACATATTCACCATTGCCTACAAAACCTGCTTTAGCAAAGGAGCATCCGTCCCAATAACTCAAACTGCTATAGGCACCATAATACGTGTTACAGCCCATTGTCATCCTGCCTACACAGGTTTCACTGTACGGGTAAGAAAAATTAGGATTAAACACGTATCCTCTCTTTGCACCAGAGCTTGTACTGTATTCAATGAAGAGTACAGAATATGTTTGTCCATTTGATGCAGTAGAGTTGTAGCCATACAACCGAGTTACACCCTCCTGAGCGGAAATACTGCCGATACTGAGTTTGGTGGAGTAGTCATCACAGCTATACACAGTCTGTGCAACATTAGAGATGGCATAACCTCCCCAAAAATCATCTTCAGCAGGTGTTCCACCACTGATGTTACGAACATTGCTTATAGGTACATAGCCGGACTTCTGACCACCGCTGTTAACATTGTACACGATATGGTACCAGCCTCGTTCCTGACCTAATACGTAAATCTGTTCACCGTTTGAGATGCTACCAATTGACGCATAGTTGGAGGAGGATGGACCAGTGTACACAGTTTGTGCAGTAGTAGAATATCCTCTGATGGATGGGCTGCTCGCCATTGCAGTTGTGCATGGCATGACTGCCAAGCACATAGCTAAGCAAAGGATTAACGATAAGAATCTCCGCTTTGTCATAATAATCTTCCTTTCTTGATGTGTGAAATGTGACTATAGTTGCTTTGATGTTCCTAATCCCCAAAAAAACACCAAAAATTATTCAGGTGTCTTTTCCTAATGTAAATCATTAGTTGAAAAAACATATATATATAATATATATATCGAAATTTATTAAGTATATTGAATTTTATAATGTAAAACCTAATATGATTAATCAATATACACTCCAAAAGAAAAATTATGATTATTATCTTCAATAGTATATAATTCAAATTTTTCATTAAAAGAATTTACATCTTCTTTATCTATTTTATTTGCATATATCTCATCTGTTTCATAAGATAATTCTCCTTTTCTATACCTTGTATAGTCATAAGTAATAATAAATTTACTATTAGAAATATATTTTACATCTTGAATAAATACTTTTTCATTTTCTACTTGATAAATTCTTAATTCAGTATCTGAATGTTGTTCTACTTTATTTATGAAATTTATTAAAGATTCTATATTATATGATTTTTTTTCATTCTGGTCTATAATTAAGCAATTATCTTCTAATGCTTGTTGTTTTGTATAATCATTAGGTAATGATTTTATATTTGAATATAATGACATATTCATTTTATTACTAACTTTTTCAATATGGATATGTTCTCTATCTGAAACTTTTGGAATTAATATTACAACCCCTGAAGTTTTTATTTCTTCATTTGGAGCAATATTTTCTATTAATTCGATATTTAAAGTTTCATTTTCAATATCATATTCTTTTAGTGTTAAACCATTTAACTTTGTTCTTTCACTAACAATGATTAATACAAAATTCTCATTAAAGTCATTTTCTGATATATCTAATAAATTATTAGCTTGTTCTTTATATTTTGAGTATTCCTCATATGTGTATATTTTTTTATAAAGAAAACCATTGTTATTTTCAAAATTTTCTAAATTCAATGTCTTATATTCAAAATAATTGAACAATCTTACTATTGCAAATACTGTTCCAGTTGTTATAAGTATTACAATCATAATAGTCAACAGTATTTTTGGTATTTTATTCATTCCGTCATCACATCCTTTTTTGATTAGAATATTTTTCAATTCTTTTTTACCTCTATGTATAAGGCTTTTTGTGTTCTGCATAGTTTCTCCAAGTATTTCTGCTGTTTCCTTATACGATAATCCTTCAATATTAACTAAATATATTGCATTTTTATATTTAATATCTAACTGTTCAATAGCTTCCATTACTTTCTTTTTATTTTCTTCAGTTATTATGACATCAATAACATCTTTTTCTATATCTTCATCATTTTTTATATATTGTTCTACTATTTCTGATCTTCTTTTTTCTGTATGTATATAGTTTAGAGCTTTACTTTTTGCAACTAAATAAAGATAGTATTTAAAAGTAGAGCTGTTTTTCTTTTTATTTTGTAGCACATATATAAAAACTTCTTGAGTAATATCTTCTGATTTTTGATAATCTTTAACAATATTAAAAATAAAATATTGAATATTATTTTTATATTTTTTATATAAGATTTCAAAGGCTTGTCTATCACCTTTTAAATATTCATTATATAGTTTTAAATCAATATCTTTTTCCATAATAACTCCATATCTATTTTTGCTTTCACTTATATAGAATAGTAACTTGACAAAATGTTGCAAAAATTTTAAATTTTTTTTAATTTTATTATAAATTTATTTTTTTTTCCACTTTAAAATATAAAAATAGCCTATTTCTAAATAAGAGAAATAGACTATTTAATTTTAAGCAACTTTATTCAATGTATAAGTAACATTAAAATCTTTATCAAAAAAATCTTTGTAATCGTTTATATATTTTACATTTAAATTATAATCAAGTGGTATTAAATCTCTAAATATACGATTAATAATATAATCTAAATTCTCATTAGCATATGCTATCCTAATAACGAAGGTAATATTTTTTATATTAGTTTTTTCAATTTCTCTTAAAATTTGATATGAATTAGAAATATTTTGAAAAGCTATTATTGGTAAATTTATGCTTTCTTTAATTAAATTTCCCAAAATAAAGTTATCTGTAATTATTACGTTATTTGAATAGTTAGTTATATTGTTTTTCATAATCCAATTTCTGGTTCCGGTTCCATTAATTTTATTATTACTAGAAAACCATATGTCCTTATTATTGTTAAACGGTTTATCCAAATGTATTGATAATCCTTGAATATAACCATTGTTATCAAATACTGGAACAAAAAAACCGTCATATCTACTAAAGCACCATTTAAAATCTTCTTCTTGAAAGAAACCAGGTATTCCACTAAGATTAAATTTTTTCGATAAATTATAAGAAATAAGTCTTCTTTTTATATAATTCTTAGGTACTGACCTATACAAACCATCTTCAATGGAACTATTTAAAAGGCCAATATTATTCAAATATTTTTTGTGCTGTATTTCTAGTCTAAGCATACTCAAAAATTCTCTATATACAACATCTCTCTTTTCTATATCAGCAATTATGTTGGTATAGCTTACCTCAATAGGACTCTTATTAATAGAAAAACACTCTCTACTTAATAATTCTTTATATGCCTTTTTGGTATCTATATTTTTGGCTTTTGCATATAAACCAATAGAATATCCTCCAATACCGACATCTTGAACAACAATATTTATTTGTTTGTGAGTTTAAACTCATTGTCGGCAATTTACTATTATTATTTTTCTTATATCCACAAAACGGACATATAGCTTTATGCTCATAGCCGTTTTTCTCAACAATTTCTATACACAAATGATATGCTACATTTAATATATTTATATGTTTTTTTACTTCTTGATAGTCTAATCTATCCATAAAATCATCCTTTCATATTTTAAATATTGACCTAATATAATTTATTTGTTCTTTAAACTCATCTTTATTAATAATTTCAACATTATTACTATTTTTTAAATATTCTTGTATATCACATACAGTAGATAAATCTGTACTTAAATAGTATTTATAACTAATAATACAATATCTTATAATAGTTACTATAGATAAACCACCATTATTTTCCCATATTCCAAAATAAGTAGGCAAATTATCATACATATTTTTGCCTTTTAAAAATACATTCTTACTATCCTTAATTTCTAATTGCTTTATTTCTGTTACATATTTATTTTTCTCGTATTCAATAATCATAGTTGCTCTTACTCCTTTCATTATTAAGCAACAAGTTTTACTTCTTGCATTTCAAAATTTTCTATTTCTTGTATAAATTGATTAGCACATTTTTTTACTTTTGAACCTAAATCAATTACAACTTTTGGATCTCCTTTTGCCCATTGAGTAATATAGTTAAAACTGCATCTTGAAGTATCTAGTCCAAAATAGTCAGCTACTAAATAAGCAATTGACTCAACAAATACCTCTGATAAATTTCTATTAGTTTTATAATCAAAATCATCATATAAACCATGTGCAAGTTCATGTAATAAAACTGCTACTTTATCATCTGTAGACAATGTTTTGTTTAATACGATTTCCTCTTTGGCCGAACTATAATAACCATCTAATCCTCCAAACAATTCCTTTTCATATACAGGAATCTTACTAAATTTTTTTAATTTTTCAAAAAATTTTATCATTTGATTATTATTAATATTATGGCTCTCTAACGGTATTTCTTCACCCACAGTCTGCGAAATGTCATATACATAGACATATTTATAATCATTATATTTTATAGTTTCAATTTCTTCTATTTCTTTTCCATCTTCAATTTTCTTCACCTTTTTATCATATTGCCTAGGTATTGGAGCTACTATCCATATTTTTTTTGCATCTATTATTAATTCTCTTTTTAATTTTAGCCATTTGGATTTACCTGCAACATGTGTAGCATTAGGGAACTGTGAAAAAATTAAAACAAGGTTATTAAAACTATAACCTCTAAAACTATTTTGAAATTTTAAAAACTTTTCATATTCTTCATTATCAATAATTGTTTGAACAGAATTTACTACTTTTTCAAAAACTTCCTTTGTTTTATTCTCTTTACTTTTAGAATGTTTCATTTTTTTCCTCCTATGCAACTAATTTATATTTGATAATATTATTGTCAGTATTAGTTTTCTTTTGATATTTTTCTTTATTTTCTAAGAATTGTCTGAATCCAGTCCATTTTTCAATAAAAGCTAACTGTTCTTTCGTAAAATTTATACTATGATGTGGCAATTCTTTTTGTCTTACTCTATTTTCGTTGTATTCAAGAGTAATAAAAGACTTTGTTGTTTCTTTTAAATTTCGTATAAAGTATATTTCGGTTTTCTTTTCTAAATATGGCTGTAAATAAGTAGTTGCAACACAATTGCCCTGTTGTTGTCCTTCATCTTTTATACTATCAATACTTGGAGCAGGAAAGATAATATATTTAGTATCTTCATATGTATATTTTGACAATTCTAAATACCTTAAATAAACAGCAAATTGAGCATTCATATCATATATAATTGCCAATTTATTAGACAATTTATCATGCCAAGCCTTTAGCTGATAAGGAAATAGTCTTTTTTTACTTTTTATACTAAAACCAAGTTCATTTGCCATCTTCAAGTAATCAGCATATATATAAATATTTTTTACTCCTTTTTGATATTCTAGAAATTTTTTTAACGGAACATATTTACAAATAATTTTCAGAAAAGAAAAATCATAATAAAATTTTTGAACTATATCAGGTTGTTTCAAGAGACCTTGTTTATGCATGAAAGATAAATAATTATAATTATACCTTCTGTATTTACTTATTAATTCTTTATTAGGCTCTTGTAGCAATTTTAATATTTTATATTCTTCATAGTCTATGTTGTTTTCAATCATAAACTTTAAAAAGCTTTTTGGAACACCAAATCTTTTAAAAAAGCTACCTTTCTTATTAAAATATTTCGCATTTAAAGCTAAACGATGCAATCCCATTTTCCATAACAACTCAAAACTTGCAAAACTTGCTTTTTGCAATATTTCAAAATCACTATAATTTCTATATTCCTTTTTGAACTCTTCTATAGGAGCATATTGTAAAGGTGTATCTCTTAATAGTTCTTGTTTATTATATGGGTATACAGGCATATCATTTAATAGTTTATTTCCAGTATAAATATGCCAATCTTTAATTTTTGTATTATGCCATACTTTCTGATTCCATATATAAAAAGAAACCGAATTATTGATTGCAATACCTATATTAGGAATAAACCTAGCAAATTCCTGGAGATTTTGTTCAAACTTTTTGGTTTTATAGTTATATTTTGATTTTATTTCAAATATTCTTGCTATTATTATTTCATTAACTTTTATATAAAAAGCAATATCTTTTAAAAAAATCTGATATTTGATGTTACAATTTCTAACATAATATTCATTTCCGCACCACTTACATTTTTCTTTTTGGAATGTATGAACATTTACTTCTTTATCAAAATATTTTTGACAATGTGTACAAAATGCTCTATGCCCACATTTTAAAATAACATTATGATTTATAGTATTTTCATTTATAAACTTTTTCCAGTGTTTTGGCTTATTTGTTTTATCTACTTCTTTCATAAGCTTTTGAAGTTTTTCTTTATTCATTATTATCGCCTCCAAATAATGATAATTGAGTGTTTTTCTTCTCTTTAGCTTTTTCAAGAGATACAACATTATTGGGAATAGGGGAGGTATTATTGTCTTTCTCTACTTTAGTCTTTGGAACTGTTCTATTCTGTATTTTTAAAATACTATTTGGCAATGAAAAATACATTACAGCCCATGCAAATACAACCTCATTTGTAATATAGCTCCAACCATTTCTACAATGTTTTTGGCCTTTCGACTTAATAAAATCACACATTCCCTCCAAGTTTTTTTCTTCATTCAAGAATTTTGTATCCATATCTTTTCTGGATATTAGATAATCAACAGTCTGCCTTAATGCAATATCCTTTTGATCTTTTATTTGTTCTTTTAATCTTTCAGCACCAGTCATTTAATTTTCTCCCTTCATTTGTGTATCAATATCCGCTAAATCTCTTCCTTTTCTTCTACCTGCATTAAAACAATGATTATCATATATATGTGAAATTCTAGTATGATAAATTCCATTAAAATGAATGTTATTTATATATTCTTTTACTTTTGGATTTGTAACTACTAAAGCTAGTTCAGAACTTACTTTTTGTGCTTCAAATTTTTCTGATAAGCCTTTTATAAAACCTAGTGCATATTCCCTTTTATATCTATTTCTCATAGAACTACTTATACAAGAAACTTCATAATTATTTTTAAAGAATACTCTAAAACTTTTTAATATAGCTTCTTTAGCATATAAATATACTCTTTTTGATATTAAAATGTCCTCTTTTGCTCCAACTATAACTAATTTATTATTATTATAATACGCATCACATCTAAAATTTTTAGCTATAGTTATCATTAATCTCCTTTTCCATTTATTATTATTCATTTCATTTTCTGCTTTTTCCTCAATGACTTTGTCCTCTTTTTTCTCATTTTCATTTAAAAATTCATTTATTTCTTCTTCAGATATTTTATACTTTGCCATTAACCTCTGTGCTGCCAAAATTGCACTTTGTGCTTCATGTTCATTTGCATTATTTGTTCCTAATCTTAAAGCTTTTGATATTTTTTCTAATATTTGATTCATTATTTTTTACCTCCAATTCTTTTGAATCTATTATATAAATCAGATTTTGCTTGTCTTTCCATATACATTTTATAATTTTCTCTTCCATACTTATTGATTTTTTCTTGTTTTTCCTTTTTTACAGCTTCTAATACTTTTTCCAGTTCATTATAATTATAAAAATAGCAAATAAGGCCATCTTTTATAATGACCTTATCTCCAACATAATCTTTTATTATATTAAATCTATAACTATACTTTTTCTTTCCTGGATGGTCTGCAATACGAATACCACAAGTAAGTCCAAAATCTAACTTTAAATATATTGAACTTGTGGAATAAGCATTATAACGATGAACAATAATTCCCATATCTAATAACTTGGGAATCAAAACATTTACCACATCCACTCCAGTCATATTTATGCCACCTCTTTTAATACTTCTGCATTTTCTAAGTATTTTTCTTTGTTAATTTTATCAGTTATTAATCTTAAGTATGTTTTTATATGTTCTACTTTATATTCTGGAACATCAATTTCTGATACCCTTGCAATCTTGTTTCCTCTAACTGTTGGTGCAATTACTAAATCTCCAACATTAACTTTAACTAAAGTAAGATAACTATATGATTTTCCACCAAAAGTTTTTGAGATATAATCATCTTCATATTTTACATTTATTATATTCGTACTCATTTTTTTACTCCTTTTCATTTAAGAATTTTAGTTCCTTAAGTTCGATTTTTATATTATCTATAACCGTATCTAGTTCATATGCATAAAATTCAAATAATTCTATTACATAATTATAAAATTCTGATATATCTGCTTTATCATACATGGTACTATACTTTACTTTTTTAAAAAATGGCTCATTCTTCTTTAAAGATACCTGAAATTTTAATGATACTTTTGTACCCTTTAATATCTTCATATCATTAATACTCAAATACTCCGTAACAATTTTTCCATTATCTTTATTTCTTATTAATTGTTGACACAATCTATCAAGTATAAAACCATTTATTAACTGTTTAAGTTCTAATTCTGATGCAATAAAATTACTTTTTTCATTTTGTTCAGCATATAAACTCACTTTTTCTTTTCCTGTTAATCTCATAAAAACTCATCCTTTCTTTGTTAAAATGGGAGATCATCTCCATTTGAGATAAATTCATCTTCACTATTATTCTGATTTGTACTATTAACCGGCGTAGAAGCATATAAAACCCTTTCGTCTGCTTTTTTTGGACTATCTGCAAAATAAATTTCCTCTGCAACAATTTCGGTAACATATCTCTTTATACCATTTTTGTCATTATAATTGCGAGTCTGTATTCGACCACTAACGCATATTTGTATTCCTTGTGATAAGTATTTCTCGGCAAAATCAGCTAATTTTGAATAAGAAATAATATTTATAAAATCAGTCTGTCTTTCTTCTCCTTCCTTAACATATTTTCTATTTACTGCAAGTGTAAATAAAGCTACCTTTGTATTGGTACTTTGTGAATACCTTATTTCAGGTACTTTTGTTAATCTTCCTAATAATATTGATTTATTCATATATATTCATCCTTTCTAATCTTTTTTTATTGTTATAAATTTCAATATGTTATCATTAATTCTATATCGTCTTTCTAATTCAGCAATTATAGAACTTTCACCTTTAAAATCTATTAAATAGTAATAGCCTGTTTTACATTTTCTTAATTCATATGCAAGTTTTTTTAATCCCAAATCTTCAACATGAATTATTGTTGCATGTTTATTAAGATAGCCTTTAATTTTCTTTATTACTTCCTTTTGTTGTTCTGTTGTAATATCATTTTTCATTATAAAAATAGTTTCATATTCATTCATTTTTATCAATTCCTTTCTTGTTTTATTCCCATTTATAGTTAAAAGTACTAGAATATTTTTTTAGTTTATCAATATCTATATCACAATAATCCATTGACTCATTGCTTGAATTGCCAAATACTTTGAAATATGATTTTGTATTTATTTGTTTAACAATTCCCATTTTTCTTAAGAAATCTGTCATTCCATATGTTTCTGAATAATTTTTTATTACTGCTACATTTTCTTCGTAAAAATAATCTGGCACATTTCTTGTACAATCGAAAATTCTATTTCCTTTCTCGTCTAAAATTCCAATAAACATAGCATCTGGATTTCTACTATAATTTGTTACATAAAAACTGCAATTATTATAATTTTTATATTTAAAAGTTTTGTATTTCATATCTTTCATCCTTTCTAAATTAAATTTCTTTCTTGTATTAATAGTTCTTGTCCTACATTAAAATTGTTATCAAGTGTAAATTGTACCTTTCTATATTTTTTTAGGTCTTTCTGCACATCAGTTATTATTCTAAAATTTTTTAAAGTTCTATAACCTTTCATATAAATAAATTCTTGAATTTTCTTATTAGCATATTGCAATATTTTGTTTTCGTCTTCACTAATTGCTATAATATCTGATTCAGCAAAAGGTAGTTTTATATTCTTGCTAATAAGTACATATATTTTCTTATTTAATTCATTAAATTGTTCTGTATTTATTAATGAACTCTTATAAAAGGGTAATCTCTGAACTTTAAATTTAGGTAAATAACTTCTTACATTATCGTTAATCATAATAATAGATGATAAAATATCTTGATTTTTTCTTAATTCCTGTCTGATTTTTTCTACTTTTTTATATTTGGCAGATACATCCAGTTTTAGATAAATACCTTCAGTATATTTTTTATTTTTAAAATCTAGTTGTTTTTTTCCTAAATACCAAATTTTATGGACTTTTGTATTTTGCTCAAACATATTCAAAATAGAATTTTGAACATTATCAATTCTTTTGTTTTTAATATCTGGTTTTAATATAATCATTGCTATAAATTTATTCATAAATCATCTTTCCTTTCTTTTATGCTGCTAATTTAAAAATATTTTCTTTATTTCTTTCAGCATTTTCTTGTTTCAGTTTTCTTTGTTTTGAATAATAATCTTCTAAGAAATCCTCTTTATACATATTAATTTTTTTCTGATGTTTTCTAAGTTTGAAGATATTTGTGAATTTCCTAATATCTTTTTTCTTCATAGAAACTTTACGATTATTTTTGATTGATATAATTAAAAATGTTCCAAGTAAGATAGCATTTCCTAGAACTCTGTTAAACTCATCAATACTAGCATTTTTATTTGCTATAAGAATATTATTTTTATCTAAGCATTTTGTATATAATTCATTTCCTATAAATGCTTCCAAAAATTTATTGCTTGCTGGTATTTTTACAATTTGAACCTCCTTATTGGGTATAACTAATAAAGCTTTAATTTTCATATGTATTTCCTTCCTTTCATCTACCATAAAGAAATTTGACAATTTCCTTTTACGATACTTTCCTTAAAATCAATTTTATTTTTTATTTTACTTTCCAAAACTTTTTTATATGAGTTACTATGAAATTTTCTAAATTTACAATATTGTAAGCAATATGGTAATGTTTCCATTTTAAAACGAATTTCTTGTTTTAAAATATCTCCACAATACACTATAGCTGGTATTCCGTACAAAGATAATTGAATATATGTCATAAAAGCACAAACATCTGATATATCTATTGCAACTACAAGTATATCTTTTTGATAATCTATGTTTCTCTTTTTTAATGTTTTGGCCATAGCTAAAATCAGGCCGTCCAGCTCCACAAGCCGGTTCCAATATTGAAATAAACCCATTTAATTCAATAATTTCATTTAATTTATCCTGACTTTCTAACAATATTTCTGTCATAAACTCTGAAATATGTGTTGGTGTAAAAAATTGTCCTAAATGGCTGTTTCCTAGATTTTCTCGCTCATAAAAAGGCCCAAGTATATCTACAATTTCATCAGTTTCTTCACATGCCATAATAAGTTCTGCAAGCATTTGCGGAAATATATCCTGATATTCTTTCTCATATTTATTTATTGTTCTTAAATATTCCTGTTCCATTTTTGAATCTTTAGCAAACGAATTATATATTGAAATTGCAGACATTTTTACGAAGTCTATAAAAACCTCAACACTTCCATACATATAAGACAACTTGTCATATAACTCTGTAAATTTTTTCACTCTTTTTGAATCCATCTTCTATCTCCATTCTAAATAATAATAAAAAGACAGATTTCTCTGTCTCTCTTTATTATGCAGCTTTTGGAATATTAACTGCATTATTATAATAATCTGTAATACTCAATACTTTGCCTTTTTCTACCTTTGAAATTAAAAGTTGGGTATCATTTCCATATTGTTCAATAAAATTATAGTCAGCACATGATTCATAATCATCAATAAAAATTGGAAAATTGGTTTTTGCTATTTTATTAAACATATTCGCAAATTCCAAAGCCGTCGCAATAGTTTCTGATCTTGACAAATCACATAATTCATGATTTTTATATGTAATTTTAAAGTCATCTTTTAATTCACCTGTTGTTTTTAAAACTGAAAAAAATCTAATATCAACATCTTTCAAATACCTTTTTGCTAATTTCATCTTTTCCTCTATGTAAAGAATATATAATTTTTGAGCAACTTTCTTCGCTTTTAAAATCTTATCAATTTGTTCTTGATATAAACTTTTATCTACTGTAAAATTAGAAATATCTATTCTTGCATTATTCTCAATATTTTTTTGAATTTCTATCTTTTGATTAAATTGTTGTATTTCTGCTTGCTCTGTTTCTAATTGTTTTATTGTTTCTTCAACTACAGAAATTCTTTTACTTTTTTCTATTATAGTTTCTCCATCAAATACATGATATTTACATTTTTCTACATTGTAATTACATTTTAAGTCTTTTTTCTGACTTTCTAATAAATTCTTTCTATCAAATGCTTCTATTAATTCTTTTTTCATATTAGCAATAGTTATTTTTTTACTCTCGTTCTCAATATGTTGATTACAAGTAGGACAGTAATCAACCTGACCATTTTTTATATCTAAATATTTCTTTTTTCCTTCAGTCATTTTTTTAGTTAATTCAGCAATTTCAGTTTCTTTATCAAGTATTTCTTGTTCTAGTTTTTCTACACATTTCTTTTGTTTTTCCTTATCAATAATATCTTGATTAGAATTTAAAAAAGCTAATTCCTGCTTTGCAAGTGATAAATCAACATCTTTATCAAACTTTTTTGATTCTGGTATTTTTTGTGCTATTACTTTTTCAGCATATTCAATTTTTCCGTTAATACAACTAATCTTGTTTTCACAATCTTTTGCATTATCATTTAATTCAGTAATATAAAGAGGAATATTACTAGGAATACCTTCAAGTAAGTCTTGCTCATTTTTATCTAACCTATCATATGCAATATCTATACAAATATTTAGCATTTCAAAATTTATAAATGCTGTCTTTTCTTTTTCTGTAAAAATTTCAAAGTATTTTTTATCTTTTAGCTTGATTTTAGCTTCTATACATATGTCCCTTAGTTCATTATCACTTAATTGACCAAACGGCCTTTGATATTTTTCTTCAAGTTTATACTTATTATAAATTTCTTCTAAATCTTCTTTCTTTAACCTATCATATATATCCTTTAATGCTACTCTAAAATGTCTATCTAGTAATATATTTTTTTCCTCTTCAGATAAAGTATCAAATATTTCTTTTGGTTTAATATCCGATAAATACTTATCTACCATTTCTTTTTGTTCACTTGGTCTTTTACTTAAAAAATATAGAGGATTAACAACAGATAAAAATAATTTTTTATCTTTATAAAAACTAACAAGTTCATTTTGAGTTATTACTTTTCCATCAAGTGTAAGAATATTCTTTTGGGTATTAACTCTATGCTTTCCTCTAATCAATATATGTTTGACACCATTATTATCAGTAAAATGTAATTCGCCATAAGAATAATCACATTTTTTATTTATTAAACATGTTTTTTCATCACCAGACAAATTAGTACCAAGCATAATATTTATAATTGAATATAGAATGTTACTTTTTCCTGCTGTATTCATTCCAGTAATATTAGTTACATTATATAATTCAGTTTCAAATTCTTTTTCAAACTTTCTAAAACCAATAGTTTTCACATAATTAACTTTCATATTTTTACTCCTTTATTCTTTCTTTCATAAGGTTTTCTTAAAAATTCTGCTAAGATCCAGTCTTCTGAACCATCTTTAAAGCGAACACAGTAGTCCTTGTAATATGGGTCTCTTTCAACAATTATTGCTGGCTTATTTTTGTAAAATTTACACTTTCCATTATTATCTAATTTTTGACCAGGACCATATACAATAACTCTATGACCTTTTTTATATTCATTAAACATTGTATATTTTCTCCTTTTAAAAATTTTTTTGTTCACTATTGACTTTTTACATTTAATTTGATTAAATATATAAAGTTAAACAAATGTATTTTTGTGAATAGTAGTATAAGAGTGCTTTTCTTATGCTGCTATATTTTTTAATACTCTTTGAACATATTTTATGTCCATTGCAATCTTTCGTTTATTAAATTCTTGAATATCAATTTCAACAATTGTTCCTAAATCGCTTTCTGATAAATTATTAATAAACTCAGGTTTAATAATAGCCTCTATTGGATTATCATTCATATCATGAAACTCACCGATAAGGTATTCTTTCGGCTTTCCATCTTTTAAGATATTTTCTGTATGAGTTCCTATTAGTACATAGCATTTTTCCATATTAGGATTTTCAATCAATTCAACATTTTCTACTTTTTTAGTTTTTTTCTTTTTTGTTTCTTTCTTTTCAATTTTTTCTTTTTGTATATTTAATTGAGATTTTGTAGGCATTTCACTCATTTCTGTTACATTGTTATTCACATTTTTTACATTTGCTGTGGATAATTCACTTGATTTTTGAATAGTTTGTGGAATTTCCTTTTTAGAATTAAAAGAATCTTTTTTTAGAATATCTAATACATAATTATTGAAAATTTGACCTAAACAGTTACAATGTTCTTCTTGTTTCAAAAATAAAATATAACGACCTTTTATTGTATTCCCTTGCGATTTTTGTAACATGAAATATTCATTTAACCTATCTAATGATGTTTGACTTGTTATTTTCATAAGCCATATTCTGTCTTTACAAATAGAGGGCATTAAAAATTTTAGCCATCCTATGCGATTACATGCTTGTTTTCCTTGTTCATTTTTTTGTCTATATTGGCAGTTAGAATTACATTCAATTTCTTGCCAACCATTTTTCACTTTTTGTCTAGCCATATTAGAGTTTACACTGCAGTAGCATACTTCACCAGATTGATTATATCTAGCATATTTCATAGATAACGGACTTTCATTGAAAAATTCAATTTCTAAACTTTTTTTCCCTTTAAATAATTCATTAAATTTATCTAAATACATTTGCATAAAATCATCCTGAATTTTAGCAATAAAATATCCAAGTTCTTTTGTCCTTATTGTTCCTTTTCCATTATCGACTCTTTCTCCGTGTTGTACTCTGCCTACAATAGGCAAATTGGCATATCTCATTTGTTCCATTTTTTTCTTCCTTTCTATGCAGCAACTAATTCTTGCATGCAATAACAATTTTCATTTACTTGTGTTAAATCAATTGTGTAAATAGGGTATAATGCATTTTTTATAAAACATATACCTGTTTGTGCTTTCAATATTCCTAGTTTTATTAACTGTGGAATTAAAGTTGGTTTATATTTGCAGTCTACAACAATTTCATTTTTTCTTAATGCCTTTTTATTTTGCTCTAATGTAATATCAGCAAAATGTTCTGTTTGATTTGTTTGTGGATCTACTCCAAATAAACTTAATTGCAAATTTCCATTTGTATATCTTGAACTAGATATAAAACAATTTTTAAAAATAGTTTCATATAATTCAAAATTAAAACCACTTTCCATAATAAAAATCTCCTTCCAATATTTTTGTGTAAAAAGATTTTTTTAATATAATCCTCCTTTCTTTTTTTTGGGTACAAAAAAGAAAGTATTACATCTAATAAAAGGGGGATATTAGAATTAATACTTTCTATAATATAAACACAACAAATAATATATATATTTGTTATATTAATACCCAATATATGCTACATTAAAATGTAGATAAATTACTACTAACTATATTTAGTAGCTATGCCACAATTATGTGGGTAGTTATAGTAAAAACTATAACATTATCTTTATACACACTTATATTTTACATATTTTTTTTGCTTAATTCAATAAACACATAGAAAAAAATTTTTTCATTGATATTTAAGCTTTTTCTCTTACTTTTAGTATGGAAAAATTTATTTTTTCATAAATCTTTTTAGCCTTACAATTTCAACAGTTACAAGCAATAAAATATTTTTCACTTCACCATTCTATTTTTTTTATTATTTTTATAAAATAATGAAAAGAAGAAAGGAGGGCATAAAATGAATAATTATTACTTTACTTTTTGGATAGCAAGACATAGTAAAGAGAATTTCAAAGCTCTATCAAGTAAGGTTTGTCATAATGCATCTATACCGCAAGAAATACAGGGAAATATAAATACTGATGAATATCTATTTCATTATTTTTTTATAGTGTATTGTTCAGTTGCTTTAAAATTTTTTGGTCTGAATATAGAACAAATTTCCTTTACTTTAGATTTACTTATAACACCTGGAACATCAAAAATATTTCCTCCAGAAAAAACATTTGAAATTCACAAAGATGTTATTACTGAAATCGAAAAATATGTACTTCAAGATTTAGAAACATATAAAGCAAACAAATAGAAAGGATGTGAAAAGTATGGCCGACAAAAATATGATAAGTTACTTATACTATAAAAAATTAGAAGATGAATTATTTAAATTTGAAGATAGTACATTAAGTGAATTAGAAAATAATATAACTAAATCAAATAATAAGTTATTTAACTTTATTAATAAAAGAGTTCATCCAAGAAGTAAAAACAAATTAAAACACTTAATAAATGATTATATTAATAACATATTTGCAAGAATTCAAAAAGAGAATGAAATGTATTATGTTACAGGGTTTGAAGATGGAATTAGATTTGTAATAGATATTTTCTCTGTGAAATAATAATGCTCTATATATTTATATATAGGGCAAAAAATTTCTTTTTCAAAAATGTAACATAACTACACTTATGATACATTTTCCCAATATATTTAATAGATTTCAATATAAAAATGTAACATAAATGATAAAAATAGTATAAATAAAATGTAACATAAATGAAAGGAGTGAATTTTGATGTCAGAAAAATTTATAGAATATTTAAGAAATAATGGACTAGCAGAAAATACATGTAGTAGTTATAATAAAGATGTAGAATTATTTAAACAGTATTATGAAGATTCTTATGGTGAAAAATTAGATAAACTTGTTCATGCAGATATTTCAATGTATTATAATCATTTATTAAAAACAGGAGTAACTTCAGCATCCGTCAATAGAAAAATTGCTTCTTTAAAAAATTATAATCTTTTTCTTATTGATAATGGTATTCAAGATAATATGGTAATTTTAGATAAAGATTATATTAAAATTCAAACTTCAATGATCTCTAAAACAATTCCAACAATTCAAGAAATAAATAAACTCAAACATTTTACTAGTAGAGATGATAAAAACGCCAAAAGAGATTATTGTTTTATTTCTATTTTCATTTATGGTGGGTTAAGAGAAAGTGAAATTGTTACTCTTAGAATTAGTGATATAAAGCTAGAAGAAAGATTTATAAACATTATTGGCAAGGGTAAAAAATTTAGACAAATAGTAATAAATAATTGTATGTATGATGCTATAAGTGATTATTTAGAAGAAAGAGAGGCAATGAATATAAATAGTCCATATTTATTTGTTGGCCAAAAGTCAAAAAATAATGGTGGAAAACCATTAAATAGAAATTTTTGTAATAGATTGTTGAACAAGTATAAATCATTATGCAATATTGAAAATTTACATCCTCATTTATTAAGAGCATTCTTCTGTTCAAATGCCCTACATAATGCTGGTTATAGTATTGACCAAGTTGCAAATCAAGCAGGGCATAGTAGTCTAAATACTACTAAAAGATATCTTGTAACTGATAAAGAGGATTTAAAAACTTTAGCTAATAAGTTATAGTAAAACAAAAAATAACAGGTTTTTAAGTCTGTTATTTTTTGCTTAACTTTTATTATTTAACTTTC
>ENA-OROK01000673-OROK01000673.1-human-gut-metagenome-genome-assembly--contig:-NODE-673-length-38862-cov-4.220398_pt1 | contig 38862 bp, 28 predicted proteins | sample MGYA00242127_ERZ509046 | MGnify/ENA primary metagenome ERZ509046 (study PRJEB26280, sample SAMEA2338728) | human gut metagenome | biome: human gut; feature: human-associated habitat; material: faeces... | reverse complement strand
AGAATCAGAACTGATAAGCTGAACACATACTGTCAGCAAACCTTTTCTTTATTTTTTTACTTATTTAAAAGATTTTCATTCAATCCTCTTCGAAAAAGTCTAAATCAACCTTTTTGATATGATATGTATTGCTGATTGCAACTCCCACATTGTTATTTATCATGTATTGAGCAAGCAGTTCTCCGTCAATCAAAATTATTTTTGAGGAATTGCACGATCTTGCAGCTTCAATTGCCTTATCAGTAAATGAAGATGTTGTGATAAATACTCCTTTATTTCCACCTTTTATTGAGATCGATCCAATGAAGTTTCTAATTTCTTTGTCTGTGACTTTATTATCTTTGCTGTAGTGTTTTGCCTGAATGAAGATCTTGTCGAATCCCAAAGCGTCTTCAGATATTTCACCATCAATACCTTGATCTCCAGGTTTACCTGTGCATTTTAGTGAAGATCTATCTGTACCATATCCCATTGCACTCAGCAGCTCTAATACTAAATGTTCAAAGAATGACCAATTCACATTTTGGTAAATCATTTTCATTAAGTCTGATTTCAACGTCTGCTCATTTGCTTCTACAGCAGATTCTATCAGTTCCATTGGTGTAATCTCAGACATCGGCTGTTTTTTCTCATTTGATTTGCTATGAATAAACTCATCCAGTGCTGGATATTTCTCTAAAAAGTATTTCATGTCCTTTTGTTCAGAATGATCATTTAATTCATCTAATCCAACACTTGTTATTCCATAACATCCTCTGGAGACAGATTCAATCAGGCCGCCATGTTTGAGATGAGACAGACACCAGTGAACACGATTATTATATCGTGTTTCTCCGCTCTTTAGAACTTCTTTATAATCTTCTTCAGGAAGCGGGTGGGACTTCTTTAGAAGTTCAGCTATTTCAGAAGATCTTCTAATCTCCTCATCTTGTAATATCTCTAAAGTTGGTATGAAAAATTTATGAAATGGCGGTATCATGGTGAGAGAGACATCCTCAGAGCTTTATTTAACGCTTATTTATTCCTTACATCATCTCATCTAAAGTTATCCTTTTACAGTATTTTCAGTATAATGAAAATATGGCTTTCAGTAACTAAAAATAGAATAACTGAAACTTATGTATCCGAATACGTAAGTTTCAGAAGAATTTCAAAGACTATTCTTTTTCCTTTTGATTTCAGGAGTGTATCTTTTCAGCAGAGCCGCATTTGCCACTACTGTTATTGAACTTACCGACATTGCTGCAGCTGCAACGATAGGATTGAGAAGTATCCCAAATGCAGGGAATAGAATTCCGGCGGCTATTGGTATGGCTGCAGTATTGTAGCATAAAGCCCAAAACAGGTTCTGGCGGATCTTTGACACTGTCTTTCTTGACAGTTGTATTGAAGCTACCGCGTCAATGAGATCATTCTTGATCAGCACGATATCCCCTGTTTCAAGAGCTACATCAGTTCCGCTGCCGATGGCAATTCCCACATCTGCTAATGCCAGCGCAGGAGCGTCATTTATTCCATCGCCGATCATAGCTACAGGACCTTCTTTCTTAAGAAGGGAAATCTGTTCGGATTTAGTGGAAGGCAGAGCTTCAGCAACAAATCTCTCGATGCCTACCTTTTCTGCCGTAACTGCAGCTGCTCTCTTATTGTCGCCAGTTATCATCACTACATCGATGCCTATGTTTTTCATTTCAGACACAGCCATCTTTGAAGTCTCTTTGATCGTGTCAGCGATGCCGATGATGCCTGCAATTTGATCATCAACAGCAGCAATGACAACAGTCTGTCCCTGTTCTTCCAGCTTGATAACATCATCTTCGACTGATGAATATGACAGATTGTAATCATCCATCAGCGACCTGTTCCCGACAATCACGTTTTTGCCGCCGACTTGAGCTTTTACGCCCTTTCCCGGAACGGCTTCAAACGATTCAACAGGCATGATTGGAGTGTTCTCATCAGCGTATGCGGTAACCGCTCTGCTCAGAGGATGTTCAGAGCCTCTTTCGGCAGCGATGATGTACGGAATAAGTTCTGAAGGCACGGTAGACTCGGTAACAGAAAGCTTTCCTTCGGTGATGGTTCCTGTTTTGTCAAGCACCACAGTCTTAATTTTGCCGGCAGTCTCAAGAGCTGCTCCGCTTTTGATTAATATTCCATTTTCCGCTCCCTTTCCAGAACCGACAATTACTGCCGTAGGGGTAGCTAAGCCCAAAGCACATGGGCATGAGATGACGAGAACTGCGATCAAAATGGACAGTGAGAATGAGAATGTTCCGTCTCCGCCGACATAGTGGCCGTATCCCCAGAGATACCAGATTAAAAAGGAAATCACTGCAATAGAAATGACCGCTGGAACGAAATAAGAAGCAACTTTGTCAGCATAACGTTGGATCGGCGCTTTAGATGACTGGGCATCCTCCACCAGACGGATAATCTGCGCAAGCGTGGTTTCATTGCCGACTTTTTCAGCCTTGACCACCAGCCTGCCGTTCTGATTTATCGTGCCTCCGATCACTTCGCTTCCTTTTTTCTTGTCAATAGGAACGCTTTCACCGGTGATCATGCTTTCATCGACTGCTGAGACGCCTTCCTCAATGATTCCATCCGCAGCAATGCGTTCTCCCGGCTTTACTACAAACAAGTCTCCGATAACCATCTCAGATGGAGAAATCGTGACTTCTCTGCCGTCACGGATGACTGTAGCAGTATCAGGCCTGAGTTCAATCAGTTTCTTCACTGCATCGGAGGCTCTTCCCTTTGCAATATGCTCCAGATATTTACCGAAAAGGATGAGTGTGATGATCATTGCTGAGGCATCAAAGTACAGATGGCCGTGGAAGTATCCGGGCAGTAAAACTGCGGCTGCAGAATAGAAGTATGCGGCAGAAGAGCCGACTGCAATCAGCACATCCATTCCCAGAGTGCGGTTCTTCAGAGAATAATAGGTGCCCCTGTAGAACTGGTATCCGGCGATGAATTGAACCGGAGCGGTGAGAATCATCAGGATGTAGCCTTCATACCCGTGAGCATCCAGACCCAGATAGTCAAAGCCAATCATCAGCAGAATGGCCGGCACGCTGAAAACAACAGCAAATATCAGAGTATTCAACTGCGCCCTGTCTTCACTGCCTTTCTTTTCAACCTCACTGGCAACTTCAAATCCTGCATTTTCGATAGTTTCCACAATTCTTTTAGGCGATACTCTGTCTTCATCGAATGATACCGCTACTTTTGAGGTGCCCAAGTTAACATTTACAGAATACACGCCTTCTATGGCATTGAGGGACTTCTCGATGCTGGCAACGCATGAGGCGCAGGTCATTCCTTTGACTGTGTATGTAACAGCAGACAATGCGACAGAAAATCCTGCCTTTTCGATCGCTGAAACAATTTCTTTAACGGTGATGACGGCAGGATCATACGTTACGCTGACATTTCCTGTCGTAGCATTGGCGGCTGATGAATAAACCCCGTTAGAAGAATTCAGCGATGTCTCTATTGCCCGAGAGCAGGAGGAACACTGCATCCCCTTGACCTTTAGAATTATGCTTTTTCCGGCAGGAACACTCTCCATGTTTAACAGACTTATGTGCAGATATTAAATGTTTTAGCCTTGCCTAAACATTTTGCCTGAATCTTTAAAATATTCGTAAAAATGTTACTCCTGATCTTGTATTTTCGCAATTTTCTGCGGTAATTTTATATCTGTTTTTCCAGAAGATTAATAACCTCCCGACTGCAAATACTCACACAATGAAATTAGACGGACGAGACTTTGAGATCCTAAATATCCTACAGGAGAACGGGAGGCTTTCGTTTCGTCAGATTTCAGAGATTACTGGTTTGAGTGTTCCTACAGTAAGCAGCAGAATAAATGATATGGAGCAGGCAGGCATAATCAGAGGCTACAAAGCTGATTTGGCACCTGAAAATCTTGGAGAGTTCAGCGCTGTTGCAGAAATAGTGGTAAGACCGTCCGAAGCCGATCTCGTGTCTGAAGAGCTGAGCAAGAATCCGGCTGTCAGGCAGATATTCCGCTTGAGCAACGGCAAAATTCTCATCCTGTGTACATTCACAGGCTTATCCTCTATGAATTCCTTTAGTTTTTTTATTTCTTCTTTGTCTCAGATCATAAGTTGCGAAATGGCTACTGTTACCGACACTATGAAAGAAGAATGCAGGGCGATAGTCCATCAGGATTCTGCTTTATTATTCGAGGGAAAGAAGACTGTTCAGTGAAGTTATGTTTTCTACATACTCAACATTAATTTTCTTCCAGTCGTCTGCCGTGTAGGCTCCAGTGAGAACGCCCAGGAATTTTGCTCCTGCTGCCGTGGCGCATCTCATATCAATAGCATGATCGCCGAGATAAAGACATTCTGAAACTTCCACTCTCATCTTCTCGGCAGCTCTCTGCATAGCGATCGGAGAAGGTTTAGCCTCTTCTTCAGGATAATCATCTCTGCAGATGAACACATCAAATTCAATGTCTAAATTAGCGGCCTTGAGGGCGCTTTCTGCGTACTGTCTTGAACCTCTTGTCAGTATGCCGGTTTTGTAACATTCGTTCTGCAGACTGATTATCGTGTCAAGCGCGCCTTCAACCGGCGTGGTCAGGTCAACAGTCTCCAGCTCCACCTGGCTCATGATCCTGCCTGTTGCAGAGTACAGTTTAGAAACATTAATGCCGTTTTCTTTGGCATACTTTTCTGCCTGAGCCATGTTGTTAACGATGATGTCATCTTCATCCAGGATCTCTTCTGGAATTCCTTCGCTGATCAGTTCATCAACCACACATTTTCTCATCTTCATAAAATTGGTATGGTTGTAAATCAATGTGCCATCAAGATCGAAAACTACGGCTTTTATCATTCGCTGCACCAACGGAGATTCTCTCACAACATCGGTACTATAAAACAAAATTGCTTTGTATGATGAAAATAAAAAAAGGGTTTAATGAGATTAAATCTCATTGTGAAGGTATTTGGAATACCCGCCCATGTCCAGAAGTCCGTGTCCAGACAGATTGAATACGATAACTTTCTCTTCTCCAGTTTTCTTAGCCTCAAGAGCCTTATCCATGGCGGCTTTGATGGCATGGGATGATTCTGGGGCGGGAATGATACCTTCAGTTCTGGCGAATGTAACTGCGGCATTGAAAGTTTCGTGCTGATCGTATGATACGGCGTTTATATATCCCAGATTCTTAGCCAGAGATACTGCAGGAGCCATACCGTGGTAACGGAGTCCGCCGGCGTGAATTGATGAAGGTATGAAATCATGTCCTAGAGTATACATCTTGAACAGAGGAGTCATTCCTGCAGTGTCACCGAAGTCGTACCTGTATTCTCCTTTTGTAAGACTTGGAACTGAACTTGGTTCAACGGCAATGAATTCGGTATCAATCTCGCCTTTGATCTTCTTCCTCAGCATAGGGAAAGAGAATCCAGCCAGGTTTGATCCGCCTCCGGCGCAGGCAATCATGTAGTCAGGAACTTCATCAATGAACTCCAGCTGTTTGATTACCTCTTCTCCGATTATTGTCTGATGTATCATCACATGATTTGCTACACTTCCGAGTGCATACTTAGTGTTCTCCTGGTGCACACAGGTTTCAATAGCTTCAGAAATTGCAATACCAAGTGATCCTGGATTGTCCGGGTCTTCAGCAAGCAGCTTTCTTCCGTATTCTGTTTCTTTTGAAGGCGAAGCGTAGACTTTTCCGCCATATGTTTCCATGATGAGTCTGCGGAACGGCTTTTGATCATAGGAAACTCTGACCATGAATACCTTGCAGTCTAAACCAAAATGTGCGCAGCTGAGACTCAACGCGCTTCCCCATTGTCCGGCTCCTGTTTCAGTGGTCAAGTGCTCTGTGCCATCGATCATGTTGAAGTATGTCTGCGGTATGGCGCTGTTCGGTTTGTGGGATCCGCCCGGACTCAGATCTTCTCTTTTGAAGTAGATCTTTGCTGGAGTCTTAAGATACTGCTCAAGCCTCCTTGCCCTGCACAGTGGTGCAGGCCTGTTCAATGCAACATATGCATCTCTTACCTCTTCAGGTATGTCGATATATCTGTCAGTTGACATTTCCTGCCTGACAATTGAAGGAGGAAAAATTGCTGACAGATCTTCTGCCGTAGCTGGCTGCATTGTGCCAGGATGTAACGGCGGCGGGAGAGGTACGGGTAAGTCTGCAGCAATGTTGTACCACTTAGTTGGAATATCGTCAATATCAAGCCTTATCACATCATCTTTGTGAATTGCCATATTCCTGCATATATTGTAGTAGTATATAACATTAATGATGAATGATGTACATATTAGTACAATAATTACTCCATTAGTTGCCGTAAAGCTCTTTGGAGACGTTGCTGCTCATATTTTTAAGAATATCATTAGGCGTGTAATCTCCCAGATCTGTTATGACTTTCTGGAATAAGTTCAGTGAAGTTACATCAAAAATCTGGTTATATTCTTCAACGCGCCCGTTCAGTTTTCTTGTGACATGCAGATCTGAAAGATTAACTGGACACAGTTTTAATGAACTGCAGATAACACATGAGTCAAGACCACAGACTCTGGCTGCTTCCGCGGCAGTTCTTGTACCTACTTTATTGACAACTCCTTTGGGAATTATCGAATCAGCACCGCTTATGAAGCAGTCAGCTTCGGATGCTACAGAAAATATTGTAGAATCATGAATCAGCTTGCAGTCTGCAAATTCCCCTACCAGATTAGCAAACAGCCGGCCTTCTTTACCGGGTGCAGACTCCGTTGCAATGACCTTTATATCTCTTGTTTTTGAAATTTCAGCCAGCGCCTTCAGGACTGTAGAAGAATATGTCGTAGTTAAAAATACATCTCCGGAAATGTTTCTAGCAGACTTTCTCAGCGATTCAGTGCTTTCTTCTTCCTGTCTCAGTATCCTTTTCAGAACCTTAATTACTGCTGAATTTCCCTCGGGAACGTAGATCATTATTGCATTAGCAATATTGAATATGGGAGCCATGCACGGCTTTCCATGGTGAAGATTAATTGCAAACTCTTTCCAGTCTTCTTGAGAAACAGTGTCCAGCGAATCGATTGACAGTATGTCGCGAAGAGTCTTTACAGCCATTTCTGCTGCTCCAGAGTGAATGTCTCCAGCTACATATTCTGTGATCCTGCTGAATTGCTGATTCATAGCCGTGAATCGACATCATAATTATAACTTATTGCTGTAAAAAGCGTCCTGCTGTAAAATTCATTTATAAAAAAGGTGTCAGGTCGAAGTAGTAATCTCCTTTCTGTTTCAGACGGCATTCAACTACGCATCCTACCCGCCAGTCCTGAGATTGTCATCCTGGTCTGTTTGGACTTGCTCCAGTGGGGGGTCGCCGTTTCACCAAATTTCCACAAACGTCCCTGCCTAGCAGTTCATCCTTAAATGGAACTGTGTCGTTTCTGTGCCCTTGCCACGGCTCTCGCCGTACCTATTATTCGGTCCACTTTTCTCATGGAGAGGAGAATTTCCTCAGCTGGGTCTAAGCCCTACCGTCGGCCGTCCTCTTCCTCCTGACAAAATCTCCAATGAATAATTAGTATTTATAGGCAAGTCAATCTCATTACACAATCTAGTCTCTTTTTATTAACAACCCTATTTGGCAAGAATCAACACTCTTTTTCAATACTTTATCTCAGATTATTGTTTATTCTCAGTCTCGTTCACGATGTGATTTTGTAATATAATAAGTCAATTCTATGCAAAGCTTCATAAAGGAAATGGCTATATGCAGAAAGGCAGTGCAAGGGTAGCCAAGCTTGGCCAACGGCGCAAGGTTGAGGGCCTTGTCCTTAGTGGTCCGAGGGTTCAAATCCCTTCCCTTGCACCATTTTATCATCCTGCTCTTTTCATCTTATGATTTTTGTTATTGGTTCAGACCATTTTACAATTACCAGCTGTCTGATTTTTTATTATCTAGCATACTAGTTTTCCCTGCAGCATAATCTTTGATCTAACAGTTTACTCTTGTATGCTGGCTATTGATAGTTATTATGTAAATTGTTTAACTTTCTTTTGATTTTTCCATATAATAGCGCATGGCATATACTGCAAATTCGCCAATCGTTTTCAATCCCAGTTCTTTAGCCATTTTTTCAGCTTTTTCATAGGTGTCTTCATCAGTGTAAAACACCAGCTCGCATTCTTCATCATCGCTCATATTCCTTCCTCATGTGATTTTTGGCATTCTGTCGAATGCCGGTAATGAGCCTAATGTCGCATAGGCGGTACAATAATAACCTTTCAATGCCAAAAAAGTTACCAAAGAGTGTCATATTAGGTACTCATTCTAAAAATTTAGTACTTGAAATTGAGTAATCACTTATCAGAATATCAGCACAACAGATGTGCACATATTCATTGAAAAACACCTTGTAAACAGCATCATAGTTATTGATCTGAATGAAGTGTATGGATTATATATCCAAATATGTTTCAGGAATTTATGATGGATATTGTTACAGAGTGCAGAAATCCTGATCCAGATGTAAAAGATGCTTTCGACAAAGCAATCAAATTAAAAGAAGAAAATCCATCGGAATCTGAAAAGATACTCAGGGTATGCATCAGCAAAGGCTGTACTGATTCAATGGTAGCTTTAGGCAATATCCTCAGCACAGGAACTGATGAACAGAAAAAAGAATCTTTCAAGTTGTTTACGGAAGCCGGCAATGCGGGAAATATCCATGGTCTGAGGAATTCTGGATACGCACTAGCGCTGGGTATTGGATGCAGTAAAAACAAGACTGCTGCTGCAGAGTGGTACAAACGTGCAGCTGAAGCTGGACATGCTAAAGCCCAGTGCAATCTTGGAGTTCTTTACAGTTACGGAAACGGAGTTTCTCAGAATGATGAAGAAGCTGCAAAATGGTATAAAATGTCTGCAGAAAACGGTTACAGCCGCGGACAGACAAACTACGGCGAATATCTGATGTATGGCCGAGGGGTGAAAAAAGATGCTGCAGAAGCTGCAAAGTGGTTTGAAGCTTCAGGTTCCAACAGGGCGTTGTTTCACCTTGCAGAATTGTATCTGGCTGGAGATGGAGTTCCGCAAAGCAGAGATAAAGCAATAGAATTTTTAAAATCTTCATCAGATGGAGGATATGCAAAAGCGATGACGTTCTTGGCTTCATTGATCATAAACGAAGACCGTGTCTATGCTGAGTCTCTATACACAAAAGCTGCTGAGAAAGGAAATCAAACTGCTATTGATGCTTTGAGAAATCTCGGGCTGCCGATTCCATGTGTAAAAAAGGTGAGGAACTAGATTTAGACAACTGAGTTCTGGAGTTTGCAGAATCATACAATTACTATGATATTGATGAACAGCATTTTCCGCTCATCATGAAAAGAGTCGCTTCTTCTATTTTGGTAGCACTCGTGGTTGTGGCAGCTTTAGGATCTGTTGTATCCTTGGGTTTTTCACAGTCAGAGGAAACCAATATAGATTACTCAGACGAATCGCATTGGCTCTCTCTACCTGAAAGCATAGACAAGCCAGTGGATGTTTTTTACGTATACCCGACAGCATGGCATAAGATCAATCAAAACGAGCCGGATATCTGCAGAATAGATAATATAACGATGCTGGAGGGAGCTTCTCGAGTATTTGAAACACAGGCTACAGCTTTTGAGACTGTAGGAAATATATTCGCTCCTTATTATCGTCAGGCAGATGCTGCTGTATGTTTATCTTTGAGTCTGGAAGATCAAAATGCAATGCTTTCCGGGGCGCCAAAACAGGATCTGTTTGATGCGCTTGATTACTACTTTGAAAACTACAACGAAGGAAGGCCTTTCATTCTTGCTGGACATTCCCAGGGATCAAACATGCTGCTCTTTGTTTTATCGGAGTACATGGATTCTCACCCAGATCTGTATGAAAGGATGATTGCAGCGTATGTCATAGGGTATTCTGTTACGGATGAATATCTTTCAGATAATCCTCATCTGAGATTTGCTGAAGGCGCAGGGGATACTGGAGTTATTATCTCATATAACACAGAAGCTCCAGGAATTCAGGCAGACAATCCCGTATTGCTTGAAAATGCCAATGTTATCAATCCCATCTCATGGGTTAGGGATGAAACCACAGCTCCTGCTTCTGAAAGTATGGGCTCATCGATAGACGGAGTGTATACTGAGCATTTTGCAGATGCGACTATTGATCTTGAGCGCGGTGTTTTAGTATGTTCTACAGCCGACATCGAAAAATTCTCATCCAATAACGGGCTGTTTCCTTCTGGCGTATATCATTCTCAGGACTATCCCTTTTATTATTATGACATACGGGCAAATGCAGAGCTCAGAGCGGCAAATTTCTTAGGGTTATCAGGTCTTGAAGCATCATCAGATTTATCTGGAGATCTTCAGGAAGCCTTATAATCCATCTTTATTTTTTTATATGTTTTCTGGTGATGTAATCTGTTTACTGCTTTTTTATTTTAATCGAATCATTCAATATTATATGAGGTCTTCCATCTATCTCAATTATGTCTGCATCAACACCGTATACTGTCCGCAGGTTATCTTTTGTAAGAACTTCTGATGGTGTGCCAACAGAGTATATCTGCCCTTCATGAAGCAAAATTATCTTGTCTGCAAACTTTGCAGTTATGTTGATATCATGACTTATCATGATGATCATCATCCCTTTTTCTTTTGGAAGTCTGCTTAATATCTCAGTCACTTCAAGCTGGTGTTTTATATCGAGATTGGATGTAGGCTCATCCAGCAGTACTACTTCTGGATTCCTGACAAGTCCTCTAGCCAGCATTACTTTTTGATGCTGACCAGCGGATAATTCATTAAAATTTCTCATGGCAAGATCTTCAGCATCGAGTAATTCTAAAACTTTGTAAACATTTTCCAGATCTTCATTTGATGCTCCAAATTTAGCATCACTCTGCGCTCCGATCAATATTGTATCAATCACTGTTAACGGAAAAGAGTCTTCAGATGAATTTGGCACATAGCCCATTCGTTTAGCTAATGATTTAAGTTTAATATCTTTGATATCTACATCGTCAATCAGTACTGTTCCTTTTGTAGTTTTCAGGATTTTATTTATGCAGTGAATCAAAGTTGATTTTCCGACACCATTTGGTCCCATTATGCAGATAAATTCTGGTTTTTCGAGCACATGTGATATATTTTTTAGTACCAGCGTATTAGAATCATATCCAAATTCTAGATCTCTAAGGTCTATTCTCAAATGATCACCACATGCTTTTTCTTTGTTTTATCAACAAGTATATGAATAACGGACAGCCGATGAATGCAGTTATAACACCTACTGGAAGGAACGTAGGAGCGATTATGACTCTTGATACAAGATCTGCTACCATCAACAACACTGCCCCGAAAGCCGCAGATGCAGGAATCAGATATCTGTTGTCTGATCCTAAAAAGATCCTGACAATATGCGGAGCAACGAGTCCTATAAAACCAATAATCCCTGTAAAGCATACAACAGATGCAGTCATTAGCGAGATAACTATCAGCAGCACTATTCTCAGGCGATGAGCATTCAGACCCAGTGTTGTTGCATTCTTATCTCCAGTTATAAGGATATTCAGTTTTTTAGACATTGCCATTAACAGAAATCCGCCTGCTAATGTGAATGCTGAAATAATGTAAAACGACTCCCAAGTAGAACCGCTCAAATCTCCTACAGACCACTGAAACACTGCTGCAAGACTTGCATCGGATGCACCGAGTTTTATTAATGTCGTACAAGCATTGAACAGATACATCACTGCTATTCCTGCAAGTATCATCGTGGCGGCAGATGTATTTTTGAATGAAGAAATCAGAATAATGACTGCTGCTGGAATCAATGAGAATATGAATGCAGTGATTATCATGCCATATGATCCGCTGCCTATAATCGAAACTCCTAAGACAATTGCTATTGTGGCTCCGAATGATGCTCCTGATGATATCCCCGTTGTGTATGGATCCGCCAGGGGATTTTTCATCATACTCTGCATAGCAGCGCCTGCAATTCCAAGGGACATTCCTGCTACCAGACCAGTCATTATCCGCGGGAGACGTACGGTAAATACAATCCAGTCTATTGTATCATTGCACATTTCTGGATTAAACAGATGATACCAAATATCCTTGTAAACATCTAATGCAGTTAGGTTGTATGAACCTATTGTAGCAGCATAGCCAGTAATAGCAAACATTGCAACTACGCATGCAGCTATGAATGCGATTTTTTTGATGACATACTTGTGATATGCCTCCCTCATCTCTTCTGATTTTTGTATGTTCATGTGCGGATCCTCATGTGCATTACAATTTAGGATAAATAATCAAAAAATAAAAAATGAATGGGATTCACCCAATCATTTTGAATAGTATTTCTCCACATCCTCTAGCGAAAAGTACTGTATTCCAGCAAATTCTTCTGCAGTGTAATCCGGATGGTAATTATTAACATACTCTTCGAATAGTTTGTCTACATCAAAATCAAACAGATCTGGATAAATCATATTTGCAATGTATGCTACACCGATATAGCTTGCTGGCCCCATGTAGGTTCCCTGTCCGATTACACATACATTTTTATTTGAATATGCTTCAGTTTTTCTATTGTTTTGAAGTATGCATTGTCTGTATTTTTTACCATGTCATATACATAATCCAGTGTTGATGCAGGGTTAGATGAATCAAATGTTTCTAAGAATCCGTAGTAAACATCAAACACTATGTATTCTGGATTGATAGTTAAAATTCCTTCTCCGTCTATGTTTCCTGGTGAGTATCCCAAGGATGTAACATATCGGCCTCCGGCAGCCTCAACAGTCTCTGATATGCCATTGTGAGGTTTGGCTATTTTGGTTCCATTGTATGATGCAAATACAACAGGCTTATCTTCTTCAGAAATATCTTTAATCTTATCATTGATCTCATTTAATACGCTGTCTGCAATTTTAGCATAGTTGTATGCCATTTCTTCGCAGTCAAGAAGATAGCCCAATGTTATAATTCCAGAAACTGTTATTCCATCTTCCCAGAACGGTAATCGTATGATATCCATTCCAAGTGGTGCACAGGTAGTTTCCATGTTTGCGTCAAACCATGCTCTTGTTCCAGTTATAATCGCATCGGCATTGAGATCTACAAGAGATTCGTAGTCAAATGAGAATCTGCTTCCGATTGCAGCTGCATCCTTGAATGCTTGATACCATTTTGCGTATGTGCCATTGTTTGAAACTTGATCGCATGCACCCACACATCTGTCTGCAGCTCCGCAGATTAATACAGCTTCATAATTGCTTTTGTATCCTATACACATGTTTGTTATCGGATACATGCACGAAGCAATCACTCCATCGACATCATAGAAATATACTTTCATATCGTCCTTGCGGTCGACCATGTCTTGGATCCATTCAACATCGCTTTGGTCCACCTTTCCATCGCAGTTTGCATCTGCAAATGTCATTTCTACTGCATTTCCATTGTATGTTTTGTAACAACTGAAATAGGTGGCTTTCTTTTCACCTGCAATTATCTCTTTTACAAATTCTATATCTTTTTCGTCAATGTAGTCATCATTGTTGGCATTACCAAATATCGCCAAACGGCCTTCAGTATTGCTGCTTAAATTATTATCTGGAGTGTCAGCGCTGTTGTTATTATATAGGTAAAAAACCGCTGCAACCCCTGCGATTATAACAATGGCTGCAATTGCCACTGCTGCTAACTTTTGAGATGCCATAATATCACGTTGGATATATATTCCAGATTAGTTGAAGAATGAATTAATAATATAAAGGTTACTATTTTTTTGCCCATTTTTCATATGTATATTTGTTCATATGTTTATGCAACCTATTTATATGTAATAGAATATTAAATAAAGTATAGTGTTATTTAAAATATAGTCTCAACTAATTATCTAATCTGCACTATGGATGGAAAAATATGTTGCCTGACAATAAACCTACATATAGAGATCAGAATAATCTGCAGAGCAGAGTAATTAGTTATTGGGATTCTAGGGCCAATGGGTTCAATCTGGCAACAAACCACATACTGGATGAAGAATTCAGCTCAATAAAATCAATGCTTGAATCAAATGTAAACATCAACAAAAAGATGAAAGTGCTCGATGTAGGTACTGGAGCGGGTCTGATGGCCACCTCTTTTGCTTTGATGGGGCATGAAGTTTTTGCGGTGGATTTGTCTGAAGCTATGCTGGACTATGCGGAATCCAATGCTAAAAATCGTAATGTTGAGGTAATTCTTATAAAATCTGACGCTCAAAAACTTCCATTTGGGAATTGTGAGTTTGATATGGTAGTATCAAAAGACCTTTTATGGTCCCTGAATAATCCCGTAATTGCGTACACTGAGCTTTTGAGAGTTTTAAAACCAAATGGGTATCTGTTAATCATTGACGGCAACTATTATCTAGATCTATACGACAGCGACTATAAACAGAAAAAACTATACAAGGATCTTAAAAATGGGAAAAACAATAGCCTTCATGCCAAGACCAATGTTGATAACGTAGACTTTGAAATAATTCGGGACATTGCTAGGGATCTCCCGCTTAGTAAAATGCGCAGGCCTTCATGGGATGTTTCCACATTATTGAGTTTAGGTGTAAAGGAAATAAACATAGGATCTCTGGATGATGATGATTTTACAATAAATGCATATGACGGCCCAATGAAACTGATCTCCAAGTTCATGATACTTACTAAAAAAACAGACATTTCTGCGAATCGTTCTCTGATTAATATACATAAGATTAAAGATGCAGACCTTGCAGAAATTTCCAGAAAGCTATCCAATGACTATGAATGTAAAGATCTTTGCAGTATACTAAAGTCTCTCAGTGATAAAATGCGTATGGATATTGTTTTAGCTCTAAGATCTTCAGATCTAAACGTATCTCAGATATGCCTTGCAACAGGGTATCCACAGTCAAACGTGTCTCATAGTTTACGAATTCTCAAGGACTCAAACATAGTCATTTCTGAAAAGATCGGGAAAGAAGTCTATTACAGTCTTGCAGATCCCAAGTCAATAAATAGGATAATCAATGCGTGTGAAGGAATGTCAAAAATTCATTGAAATTCATTTTCTGTGAGCTTTTTATACAATTCGGGACGTCTTCTGTTCAGATAGTACAAATCCTTCATAGATGTATATTCTTTTCTCCTTAGCTTGTCTAAGATTTCAGGAGTGATATTAACTGCAATCATCGAATCTTTTGAATTATAGTCTTCGGCTAGTATATCGCCCCGGGGATCTATTGCTGTACATCCTCCGCCGAAAACAGTTCCTAACCCATTGTCTCCAAGTTGATTGCATGCTACTACATACACCGTATTGTCATACGCTCGGGCTCTGAGGCACTTGTCCCAGACATCTTTCCTTCTATTGGGCGGCAACCCTGAAGAATGAGGCATGAGAATAATGTCTGCATTGTTCAATGCCAGTACGGATGAGATCTCTGGAAAGTGAGACTCCCAACAAATTTGAAAGCCAATGTTTGCGTTTTTGCATTTTATTGTTTCTATGCTGTTTCCTGCTGCATAATACAATTTTTCCTTCTCGCCCAAATGCGTTTTTCTATATTTCCCTTTGAGAACACCATCTTCAGCAATGAATTGAGTTATGTATGCTCTATCGTCATATTTTTCGGATATGCCGGCAGATATTGCTATATTAAAATCTCTAGACATCTCAAGAATGTATCTTACGGAATCACCGCACATGGTTTCAGAAAACTCAATACTCTGAGGCATGGCGTAACCAGTTATGCACATTTCTGGAAAACATATGAGGTCAATATTTTGTTCAGATGCAGTCTCTACCCATTTTTTCATGGAGTTTAGGTTATGTTCTATGTCTCCAACAATGGAATTCATCTGAACTGCAGCTACACTCATCTGCTCCATGATTATCAACCATGTTATGATATATTATATACTCATCCTTTTTGACATTCTTTCTGAGATTCTTTAATTTAATTGATGCCTGGGTTATTGGAATTTAGTAAAATTTCATTTTGAATTATGTACTTATGAATGCACTACAATCCCTTGTATTTACTTTATTTCGAAATGAATATATACATAGTTGATAATCTTGAAATGGATGTTACATCCAAGTGATATTGTGAATAAGAAGATTATTGCAGTGATTGCGGTTGTTATCGTTCTTTTAGTAGCTAGTCTGAGCTATGTTTTTTTGAAAGGAGATGATGACAACTCTTCTGAATCATTAGATGCTTTGTTAGAAGTATATGGCAATGCAAACAATGATGCAAAAATAGATGAAAATGATATATCAATAGTACAAGATATTATCAGTGGAAACAAATTATTTGAGGATTATCCATTCGCTGATGCTAATTGTGATGGAGCAGTGAATGAAGATGATGTCAATCAAATAAGAAAAATAATTAACAGAGAGGACACCACGGTCCACCATTTAAATCATTTGAATGGTGAAACATATGTAGCTTCTACAAAGTTCCCAATAGTTTCAGCAATCAGTACTGGAGCAGCTAACTTGCTTATGTTCTATAAATTACTGGATGTAGAGGATAATATAAAGGGAATCAGTTATTCGAAATCCTCACCGCCAGATGCAACATTATTCCCGTACTTTTCAGGAATGACCTCCTTAGGATCAAATGCGTTAAATATTGATCTGGATAAAGCTTCAAGTGTGATAACAGAGAATAATTGTACAGCTCTGTTTACAGCTGATAACCGTTCATACATCAAGAATGAAAGTGACTTTGAAAATATCTTAAATGTCGATGTCATCAGAGTCAAGGCAGCCTCGGTTGTAGCTGATGATTGGGCTTCAGCGGCACTTATGATCGGCTTTTTAATGGGAGCGGAGGAACGGAGTTTTGAACTTACAGATTGGTTTATCTCATTCACTGAAACTTTAGAAGATAAACTGGCAGGCATCTCTGGAGATCTACCTTTGTCTGTTGCTTCTTCAAGCAACAATGCAGTCGGTTCGGAAACTTCAGATTATACTAAGCTTGTAGAGCTCGCTGGATCCAAATACGCTCTAGATGGTGTTGATAGCGGTGGTTCGGCTGTAATCTCTTTCAACAAAGAAACTGATAACTGGCTGTATAATTATAAAATAGATTATATCATCGTGTTTAACACTATGGGATACGGAACAGATGTGGACATTAATAAAGAATGGGAGCGCGCAGTTAATTTCGATATGACTGAAGCTTATAAGAATGGAAACTGTGTGCTCATCAGCGGAGACATGCCCGTTCCTGCAAGATTGGCATATTGTGCTGAAATACTACATCCAGATTTGTTTGGTGAAGGATACGGTGATAAAGTTCATCAAGAATTCATTGACAAGTTTTTCAATGATGACTATGATGTTTCAAAAGGAACATTCTTGGTCACAATTGATGATATTAAATCATAATGCCTAATTGCTGGCTAATATGCCAGCTTTTTTTTTATTTTTTTGAAGCCTTTACTTTTTCTGACAATATATCTGGCTTTCCCAGAATCGAACAGCTTTTTCAACCCAGCCTTCTGCGCTTGTATTGATGCCCAGGCCAAAACCATGTCCTACTGAAGGGTATTTGTGAAATTCAGCGGGTACGCCTTTGTTTTTTAATTCTAATATGCGGTGTTCCATAGACATTGATCTGGCGATTTTATCCTCCTCACCAACCACTGCGAATGTAGCCGGCTCATTTTCTGAATAGTCGGAATAGCTTGAATATGCCATTATCACAGCGATTGGTTTAGGCAGCACGTCTCCACCGAACCTTTCAGTCCCATAGGAACCAATTTTAGCAGCCATTATGGCTCCAGCTGAACTCCCCCATAATGAATAATTATCAATGTCTACTTGAAGCATTTTTGCATTATTGAAAATATATGTTATTGCTGCAGCCAGATCTTCAGTAGCGCGCTGTCCATTTCCTATCCTGTATTGTATGACAAATGCATTATATCCAAATTTATTCAGTTCAATTGCATATGGAAAGCCTTCATGAATTGAACCGATGTATGAAAATGCACCTCCTGCGCAGATAACTGCAAAAGGTGCACACTTATTTCCTCTGAAAAAGAAGAGTCCTGTTGATTCTTTATCTTGATCCTCTTTCTTTTGCAGTTTCGTATAGTAGTCATAAAAAATGGTCTCGCCATTTTCGATTTTATCTATCATGTAATTAATTGAATTTACAGTTGTATCTGCATTGATGTTGTGATGATATGGTAAAAGATCATTAATGTCGTTTAATTTTATACTTTCATCTAATGTGATTTTTTCTAAAGGGAATAAATACTGGCCAAACTTTTTGAAGGCAGGATGATTAATTACACTCTCTACGGAATCGTCCTTGTTTACATATGAATATCTCATGTTTGTAACCAGACTCCTGATCGGGTCTGTATCTCTTAAACTTACCTTGGTTCTGTTCATCGCAGCTTATTGAAATTATCATCCAGCCGCGAAATCAATATATAACGAATATGATATCATGCAGTGGATGATATATCCAAGTAATATTGTGGGTAATGTATTATTGAGCTAGTTGTGGTTACTATGTTATTTGCTGGTCGCGGTGTAATTTTCGTCAATGGCATCATTGAAAACAACACCATGCTCCATTCTGAGTCTTTATTGGGAGATTGCGGTAGCCATATTGACAAATCTGAAAAAAATCTAGAATCCTACGTTGACTTCTGAGAGGGCATATCTTGGAAACTGATACCAGCAGAATAATATCAGACACAGATCTAAGTGATACCTATAAGAAATATACACACAAGAGAATTTTATTCATCATATTTTGTATAATTACTGCAGTTATCGCCATTGGAGTTTCCATAACAATCGGTGGAAGAGACATTAGTTTTACTGAAGTCTATCACATATTGTATAATCATTTGATTGGCGTAGATTATCCAGTAGGCTCTTCAGAATGGATGGACGATCAAATAGTGTGGAATCTGAGGCTTCCGCGAAGCATATTCGCCTTAATTGCCGGAGCAGCATTAGCAGTAGGGGGAGCAGTGATGCAGAGTGTAATGAAAAACCCCCTTGCCGATCCATATACCACCGGAGTCTCATCCGGTGCATGTTTTGGAGTAGCAGTCGCATTAGCTTTGGGTATTGTTGCCACATCAGGCTCACAAATGGATCAATATGGTGTAATAATCAACGCATTCATTTTTGCTTTGATACCAGTTGCAATAATTATTTTACTATCTCCAAGAAGCCGTTCTCCAGCAACATTAATATTGGCAGGGGTAGCGGTTTCATATTTATTCAATGCACTCAACACTATTGTTCTTATATCTACAGATTCTGAAACATTGGCCTCTGTCTATCAATGGCAGATCGGATCACTTGCAGATCTTTCATGGGATGATCTTTTATTAGTTACACTTATTACAGTTGCTGGAACAATCTGCGCACTAGCAGTATCTAAAAAACTAAATCTTCTCCTGCTCGGCGATGACAGTGCTAAAAGTTTAGGCTTGGATGCTAATTCTCTGAGAATTGTCTGTTTACTGATACTTTCTTTGATGACTGCTGCTGTGATAAGCTATGCAGGAGTTATAGGTTTTATTGGTTTGATATCTCCTCACATTGTTCGCCTGATCATAGGTTCAGACAACCGTTATTTGATTCCTGCAGCCGCAGCATTTGGTGCTACATTTCTGATAATAGCTGACATAGTCTCACGCATAGTTTCTGATATAAATGCAGTTCCCGTGGGTATAATGATATCTTTTATCGGTGCACCCATTTTTCTGTATTTAGTTGTTAAAAATAAACGGAGTCTGTGGTAATGTTCGGATCACTATCGAAACACTGCGTCAATGAATATCACAGACACATACGCCGCGGAAGAATTTTTACTATAATCTTCGCGATATCCTCTATACTCTTGGCAGTTGCTTCCACATCTGTTGGAAAATATCCTATTGGCATATTGGAATCATATGAAATAATCTTTAATCATCTTCAGGGAATTGATCCAGTGGGCTATGTTGCAGAGCTCAAGGATTTTATTGTGTGGGATAGAAATCTTCCCCGTGCTGTTGCTGGTCTTACTGTTGGAGCTATTTTAGCTATCGGGGGAGCAGTGATGCAGAGCATGATGAAAAATCCTCTTGCAGATTCATATACAACAGGTATTTCATCGGGAGCTCTGTTTGGTGTAACCGTCTGGCTTGTTATGGGAATCAGCGTAGTGCCAGCTGCTGGTACATACTCTCAGATACTCAATGCATTCATTTTTGCTATGATCCCCTCTTTGGTCATAGTTATTATTACTACATTTAAAAAAATTACATCTACTGCAATGATACTCATTGGTATTGCAGTGATGTATGTATTTTCTGCGTCTTCATCACTCTTAAAATATATTGCAGATCCGGACGCTCTTTCAGATATCTACGAATGGTCCATAGGAACCGTGGGGAAAGCCGGATGGGAAAGTGTCCCCATATTGATAGTTTCTGCGATTTCAATATTTATTGCAATGATGATAGTTTCTAAAAGTTTAAACGTTTTATCCAGCGGAGACAATAGTGCCGTAAGTCTTGGAGTAAATCCTTTGAGACTTCGCCTGTTCTGTTTAATTGTAATCTCACTTACAACTGCTGCAGCAGTTTGTTTTACAGGCACTATTGGATTTGTAGGTCTGGTAGCTCCGCACCTTGGCAGAATTTTTGTTGGTTCCAATAACCGTTATCTCATTCCCTGTTCTGCTTCCCTGGGTGCACTCATGCTGATCTCTTCTGACTGCCTGGCAAGGGTAATCGGCACCACTGGTTTACCGGCAGGTGTGGTTACAGCGATGATAGGCAGTCCGTTGTTCCTCTATTTCCTTTTTAAACAGAAAAAAAGTGATTGGTGACTCTATGAAATTAATTCACATTTCAGTTCAAAGTTCCGATGCTAGAGTTATGGAGAAAGCCGCAAAAACACTTCGTGATCAAGGAATCAATGTAGAATGTTTTTGTGAAAACTGTGACGTAATCGATGACAATCCTGAAGTATACCACCGCCTTGTCAAGGAGACTGCAGATGCAGATATGGTATTCATCAGATGCATGGGGGATATTTTCAGATTTAAGAAGTTTGAAAAATATGAAGAGGTCCTGAAAAACTATGCTGGATATGTATTCATCTATTCTGGGAGTTTAGACTTAATGCTATTATTCCGCCACCTTTTCAAAGGGTCTGATGATGAATTCTCACTTTTGAGGTCCTTTGCTTTATACAAGGGGCCAGAAAATGATGTAGGAATCCTTCTCTGGTTAGCTAACAAACTTGGTCTGGTGGATTCAGTCCCTGAACCTGTGAAACAGAGAACTGACGGCATATATCATCCAGATTACTCAAAGGACATTTCTTTTGAAGATTATATTTCCAACCTTGATCCTAACCTTCCTACTGCAGGATTCATGTTTACGAGTAATTTATGGATATATAATAATCTGGAACATATTGATGCAATGATCCATGGTTTGGAAGATGCAGGAATGAATGTAATTCCCGTATTCTTTTCAGCTTCATCCATGAGCGTTCATGGAACGTACGGTAGTTCTACCATATTCAAGAAGTATCTGATGGATGGTGAAAAATCTCGTGTAGATGTGGTTGTGATGTGTTCGTCATTTTCACAACTTGTTAATTCCAGAAGCACTACCGGAATGAGCACACCAGATGAGGAAAATTTTTACAAACATCTTACAAACGTTCCAGTTCTGCAGGCTCTGATAGTTGCCTCTGAATATTCTGATTATGGGAGCAGTGCGGTTGGGTTGGACAAGAACGAAATTTCTGCATCTGTAGCCTGGCCGGAGGTGGACGGACAGATAATTACTGTGCCGATTGCCCACTCGCCTCCAGAATATAGGAAAATCCGCAGAAACGCCCCTCTGCCGGATAGAATAAATCATCTTGCAAGATTGGCTAAGAATTGGGCCATGCTGAGCAGAATCCCGCCGTCTGAAAGAAGAATTGCTATTCTGATGTACCAGTCCAGGCCTGATTCTGGAAGGATAGGCAATGCTGCAGGTCTTGATGTAATTGAAAGCGTATGTTCAATGCTGAAAAGGCTGAAACTTCTTGGATACTCTGTAGATAATATTCCAGAAACGGGAAAAGAATTAATTACTGAAATATTAGAAAACGTTACAAACGATTTGGAATGGACCCCTTCCGAAGTAGTCTGCGAAAAAGCTTTGGATCTGGTGGATAAAAAGGATTACCTGCAGCATTTCGATAAACTTTCTGAGTTCGATAAAAATTCAACAATTGAGCATTGGGGAAAACCACCAGGAGAGATTGCTGTTGAAAAAGGAAAGATAATAATCCCTGGTCTGATCAAAGGAAATATCCTCATTGGCTACCAGCCTCTAAGGGGATGGGGAGAACAGATTGAGAGAATTTATCATGACCCTCTGCTGATGTCTCCTCATCAGTATCTGGAATATTACAGATGGATTCAGCATGAATTCAAGGCCAATGTAATTGTACATATGGGAACTCATGGAACGCTGGAGTGGCTTCCCGGCAAGAATGTAGGTTTGTCTTCCAGTTGCAATCCTGATTTTGTGCTTGATGCCACTCCTCATGTGTATCCATATATCATTGATGATCCAGGCGAAGGAATACAAACCAAGAGAAGGTCTGAAGCTGTAGTTATCGGGCATATGAATCCCACTATGGCTAGAGCAGGCAGTTATGATGAATTATCAGAGGTGGAGGTCCCTCTTCAGCAGTACTTTAAGTTTAAGAACATGGCTGCTGGCGAGAGGAGAACTATTTTAATTTCTGAAATTTACGAAGCTGCTAAGAAACTTGACTTATTTAGTGATTTAGGGATATCTGCAGATCCAGGGGTAGATGGATTCGAGCCATATCTGGATAAACTCCATGAATATATTACAGAAGTTAAAGATGCTTTGATCCGTGATGGGCTTCATGTCCTGGGACGAATTCCTGAAGGACGTCATCTGGATGAGAACATTTATTCAATAATGAAAGTTAGAAATGGTTCAATTTCGCCACTGAGGGAAGCTGTAGGTGACACTATGGGATATGATCTCAACCATGCTGTAGATTTTCCGAATGAACTGAGTGAGGACGGAAGACCTAACAGCGAAATAATTGATTATGCCGATTCGGAAGTCCAGACTCTCTTGGTTGAAATGAGGGCACTCGATTATAATTATTCTAAATGCCTTGATTATGTCAATGGACGTTATAGTTCAGTTTCAAATTCACTTATAGAATGTGTCTCATTCATTTGTACTTTTTTAGTACCTAATCTAAAAAATATGGGTGATGAAATCAACAATATGATGAATGCATTTGAAGGGAAATATGTGCTCCCAGGACCATCTGGAGCTCCTACACGTGGAAATGCCCGCATACTGCCGATGGGCAGGAACTACTACGGCATCGATCCTGATAGCGTTCCTAATCCTTCTTCATGGGTCATAGGAAAGAAAATGGCTGACCAGATGATCAACAAGTATGTGGAAGAAAAAGGAACCTACCCGAGGGAGGTAGGATTCATCATCTGGGCTACAGACACTATGAAAACAGGAGGAGATGATTTAGCATATATCCTCTGGCTCATGGGTGTAAAACCTGTGTGGTCCAAAGCCGGTGGCCAGGTGATAGACCTGGAAGTCGTTCCTTTGTCTGAGTTGAAGCGTCCTAGAATTGATGTGACTGTAAACATCACAGGACTTTTCAGGGATACATTTCCCAATCTTATCGATATGATTGATGATGCTGTTAAACTTGTGTCTGGGCTTGACGAATCAAGTGATGAAAATTATCTTGCTGATAACTTGAGAAAAGAAATCCTTGAAGGAATGAAAGCAGGCCTTACAGTTGATGAAGCCCGCAGGAAGTCTTCCATGCGCATATTCGGTGCACCTCCTGGAGCGTATGGTGCCGGTGTCAACCATGCCATAGAAACCAGTGAATGGAAAACCGTGGAAGATCTGGCAGATGTTTACATTTCATGGTCGAGCTATGCATATGGAAGAGGAGTTCACGGAGAAAGTATGAAGGATCAATTTGTCAAACGCTTCAGCAAAGTCGGTGTTACAGTCAAGAATATGCCCGATCGGGAGATAGATCTGCTTGACTGCGATGACGTATACACATATCTTGGCGGAATGAATTCTTTTGTAAGGGCTTATGGTAATCCAGATGCAATTTCTGTTATGGGGGATGGTTCAAATCCTGAGCACCTGAAACTTAGAAATGCCGCAGAAGAGTGTAAATTCGTATTCAGAAGTAAAATCCTCAATCCCAAATATGTTGAAGGCTTGAAAGAGCACGGTTATCGTGGAGCTGCAGAGCTGGCGAATGTTACAGAATATTTGTTTGCATGGGACGCAACTTCAGATATTGTTGATGACTGGATGTATGAGCAGCTGGCTGATAAATTTTTATTTGATAATGACACGAAGGAGTGGATGATGGATGAAAATCCCCACGCTTTGATGAATATCTTGAACAGGCTGCACGAAGCAATATCCCGGGAGATGTGGAATGCAGATCAAGATACCTTGGAGAAATTAAAGCAGCTGTATATGCAGACTGAAGAAAGACTGGAAGAAATCACAGACCGCTGAGGTCAGGAACTTCCTTTTTTAATTAAGTGATAGTCTGCAATAAAAAATACAGCACAGTATATCAGCATGATTGCTATCGAAGCATATGGAACATCCCAGCCCAGAGATGCTGATCTGATGCATTCTGTAGAATGAGTAAGCGGAAGTGCGTAGATGATATAACTGAATATGCTTGGCAGCGATGAAACATTAAACAATGTCCCGCATAGAAATGTCATTGGAATTATAACAACGCTGTTGAAAAGGTTCAATGCCTGATTTGATTTAGCTAGCATGCCGGCTAAAACTCCCAGCAGAGCGAATGTGAAACTTGATATGATTATGAATAAAATTACAAGTGGCGTTATTGAAACTGCTGGTGAGATAATCATTCCTATTATGAGAATAATCATGCAGCTCAGCACGCTTCTCAAAGTCCCCATTAGCGCTTTTCCAATTACTATCGAAGAAACATGAATCGGACAGAGAACAAGTTCATCAAAACTCATGTAAAACAGCCTTTGAATTAGAATCTTCGAAGAAGTCGAACCGAAACTGGATGACAGTGTCGTCAGTGACACAATACCTGGAATTATGAATGCTATGTAGTTTCCGCTTCCACCTGACATGCCGCTGCCCAGACCATAACCAAATGCCAGAAGATACAGCAAAGGCCCTATCAGGCAGGAGATTACCACTACTAAGAAATTCTTTTTGAAATAGCACAGATCCGCCCATGCTACGCGTACAGATTCGTCAAGTATGGTGAATATCAGCATCTCACCAGCTTATCTGCTGCAGTATCCTCTCCAGTTATTTCTAAAAATACATCCTCTAAATTGGTCTTTCGTATAATGTTATAATTTTCAGTTGTAGCCTGCACGAATTCTTTTGCACTGGATCGATCTGGAAAATATCGATTGTATATTTTTCCATCGTCACCTATTAATTCTACAGTCATTGAGCCAATCTTCTGACAGAGCTCTTTGGGTGTTCCTAATGCAATTATTCTGCCATAATTCATTATTCCTACTCTGTCGCAGAGTGATTCTGCTTCTTCTATGTAGTGAGTTGTCAGAAATATTGTAGTTCCGTTGCTGTTCAGCATTCTAATGAGGTCCCACAGCATGTGTCTTGAGCGTGTGTCAAGTCCTGCAGTGGGTTCATCTAAAAAAAGGATTTTGGGTCTGTGGATTATGGAACAGACAATGGCAGTTTTTCTTTTCCACCCTCCTGATAGAGAAGAAATAGTCCTGTCCATATATTCCTCCAGACCCAGTAGTGATGAAACTTCTTTAATCCGTTCTTCAATTTCTGCTCGCGGTATTTTTTGCAGCAAAGCATGGTGTTTTATATTCTCTCGAACCGTGATATCTTTGTCCAAGCTGATATGCTGCTGTGTTATTCCAAGGTATTTTCTAGCGTTGATACGATCTTTTTGAATGTTGTATCCGGCGATGGTGATATTTCCGAATGTTGGGGTAGTGATTGTAGTCAGCATACGTATGGTTGTAGTTTTTCCGGCTCCATTGGGGCCTAGAAATCCGAAGATTTCTCCCTTTTTAACAGAGATGCTGACATCATTGACAGCGGTGAAGTTGTCAAATTTTTTAATAAGGTGATCGGCTTGTAGTATGTCAGAGTTGGAAATATCATCCACCAAGATCTGCATGTAGTTCTAGCTCATATAACTAATGGCTATCGTTTTGATCATATGATTTAATCGTCATATGATAACTTAGAAACCAGTCATTGTAATCTTTATTTGATATATCCAGGGACTAAAAATCTCTTTTTTAATCACTCATATTTCCCTATTAGATACCTTTAAATAGTATACTTCAATACTCTTTCTGGGATGATATATCCAATAATTGCTTAAATGACCGCATATATCCAAATAAAGTTAAAAGTTTCTTAAGAGGTATGAAATGAAGAACATGAAGACAGTTACAATTATTGCAGCTGTTATACTAATTATTGCAGCTATTGGTATCGGCGTAGGGGTCAGTTTAGGGGATGATGATACCGATGGGAAGATAGTATTGACAGATTCCAATGGTGAAACAGTCACTCTCGATTCAACCTGTAGTCGTTTGGTCGTGTACAGTAAATATATCGCTGAAGCCTTGATCATGATGGGCGCTACGGATCTGGTTGTCGGAACGACTAGTACAGTTCTCAAGGATACAAATTATAGCCAATATTATCAAAATGCTACCGACATCGGTACAAGCACTACTGATGGTTTAGACGTAGTCTTAACTTTGAATGCTGATGCCATTATTGTCCAGAATACTACTGATAATACAGCACTCAAAGCCACAGGCATACCAGTTATCGAACTAGGAGCAAGTAAGATGACTGAAGTAGTCAATGATATAACTTCTTTGGGAATACTCACTGGACGTACTAGTGAAGCTAAAAGGATAGTTGATTGGTATTCTGAAAAATTGAAGATAATGGATAGTTTCAATGGAGTATCTCCAAAATTTGCTCTTGAAAGTTACTCATCCACTAAGCTGACCTTCATGGCCCCCACCAGCACACCTGGTGTAACCCTTAATGAAGTTAAAGGTAAAAATATATTCGAAGACTCGAAAACCAGCTACGTATACCCAGAAGGATCTACGTTAATCGAACTGAATCCCGATATTATACTAGTCGTAACATATAATGCTAACTGGAGTGAAGAAAAATTAGCACCTTACCTGAATTCAGTTTATGAACGTAGCGGATGGGAAAATATCTCTGCAATACAAAATGAAAAGGTCTACATGGTATCCAATGACATAATTGGTGGAATCAGATCCGTTATTGGCGGTCTGTTTATGATCTCCTTGATGGATCCTGAAAATTATGGAGATATTTCTGTATCCGAGCTTGTGGATGAGTACAACCAGCTAGGTAATACTTCATTCAACAATCAAATGGTGTATTCTTGATGAATAACCATTTTTTAATTTTTTTAATTAATTGCTGGTGAAAATATGAACGGCAGCAGCAAATCTAGCAGTCGTCTAGCAAATCTTACAAATCTACTCAAAGGGGCAAATTGTGACGACTCTACAAAAGGTAAATTTGAATCATCCAAGAGGAAAAAAGTAATCTTCATTTTGCTGTTAGTTGTATTGCTTGCAGTTGTAGCAATATTTGTATTGGGAGTCGGTGCTGTATATGTACCGTTTTCTGAAACATTAAAGATCTTTGGACATTCTTTATTTCCAAATTATATTGATGGTCCGAGTGTTAACTATTATACACCTATAATTTACACTTACCGTGCTCCTAGAGTAATTGTAGGTATACTCGCTGGTGTCAGTCTTGCGGTTGCAGGAGCAGCCATGCAGAGCATTTTAAGAAATCCTCTTGTGTGCCCGTTTACGCTTGGTCTATCATCTGCAGCTTCATGCGGTGCAGCAGTTGCCATTGTACTCGGCCCTACAATTTTTGGCTCTGTATATTATACATACATCAACCTGTGGGGAACAAGCATAACCATTGGCTGGATCTTTATGGTGATTGTAGCCTTTGCCTTTGGTTTAATCAGCGTTGCTATTTTACTGTCGCTGACCAGTAAAAGGATGGTCGGTCAGTCGACACTAATTCTTACCGGTGTAGTGATTGGATATCTCTTTTCAGCACTTCTGTCATATCTCAAATATGCTTCTGATGAAACAGCCCTTAAGGACATAACACTATGGCTTCTGGGAGGTATGTGGGGAGCCTCTTGGAGTGCAGTAATTATCCTGATACCCATTGTAATTGTAGGAGTATTGTTTCTTGAATCATATGCTGTAGATCTGAACACACTATCCAGCGGTGATGATGTAGCAAAAAATTTAGGTGTAAATGTTAAAAAATTAAGAACTAAGATTCTAATAATCTCTGCTTTGGTAACATCTGCCTGTATGGCGTTTACAGGAATTATCGGTTTCATAGGTTTAATGGCTCCTCACATCTGCAGAATGATAATCGGCAATGACAATCGGTATCTGATTCCAGCTTCAGCTCTGTTAGGTGCTTTAATTCTCATAAGTTCAGATGCTATTGCCAGGGTGATTTTAGCTCCTAACGACCTTCCTGTGGGAATTATCATGTATGCGATAGGGGGAGTTTTCTTCCTGCTGCTTGTTAAAAAAATGAGTGGAGGTTATGAGTCATGAAGTTCTCCGTAGAATCTTTATGCCAGGGCTACGGATCCTATGAGGTCCTCAAAGATATCAGTTTTGTTGCCGAAAGCGGAGAAGTACTGGCACTGTTGGGACCAAATGGCTCTGGAAAGTCCACTCTAATAAAAACCATGTGTAATATTCTGCCTCCAAAATCTGGACGTTTGATGATAGATGGTCAGAATCTGATGGATATGGATCTTACCGATGTGGCAAAGTTAATCTCATATGTGCCGCAGTCTTCCCCTAATTCTGTTTTTACTAAGGTAATTGATACAGTTCTGTTGGGAAGAAGACCGTATGTTACATGGTCTTACCGTGAGAAAGATATCGATATTGCCATTGATTCAATGCGTAAAATGAAAATTGAAAGCCTTTCTGACAATAATGTTTCAGAGCTTTCGGGTGGACAGAAGCAGAGAGTTTATCTGGCCCGTTCTTTAGCACAATGTCCGTCTTTCTTTTTATTTGATGAACCGACCAGCGCTCTAGATCTAAAATATCAGATGAATACAATGATTGCCATGGATGACATCGTTCATAATCATAATGCCGGCATGATCATTGCATTGCATGACATCAATCTGGCTTTAAATTATTCTGATAAAGTTTTAATGATCAAAGACAAAGAGATTTATGCATATGGTCCACCGCAGACAACGATTACTGAAGATACCATACGTGATGTATATGGTGTAGAATCAGAAATAATAACAAACAAAACCGGAGGACGATATATACTTCCAATCTCTCCGTGCGATGATATTAGTGATTTATAGATATTTATTAAATTATGTGATACTATGAAGGAAAAACTAACATATCCATTTACTGCAATTGTTGGTCAGCAGAGTATGAAAGAGGCTCTGATATTGAATACAATTTACCCGTCTATCGGGGGAGTTCTGATTAAGGGTGAAAAAGGCACTGCTAAATCAACGGCAGTCCGTGCACTGGCAGCTCTGCTTCCAGAACGAGAGGTTGTTCAGGGATGTGCATGCGGCTGTGAATGGGGAAACTGGAATGATCTCTGTCCAGATTGTGCTGAGCGTTATGCTTCTAATTCGTTAGTTAAAGACAAATCCCCAATGAAAGTTGTAGAACTGCCGCTGAGTTCTACAGAAGATCGCGTGGCAGGCACATTAGATATCGAACATGCAATTACAACAGGAAGAAAAAAATTCGAACCTGGAATATTGGCAAAAGCCAATGGAAACATTCTCTATGTGGATGAAGTAAATCTTCTTGATGATCATCTTGTAGATCTGCTTCTGGATGCCGCGGCCATGGGAACTAACTTTATTGAAAGAGAGGGAGTATCTTATTCTCATCCTTCAAAATTCATTTTAGTTGGCACAATGAATCCGGAAGAGGGGGATCTTCGTCCCCAGCTTTTAGACAGATTCGGCCTCATGGCTGACGTCAAAGGCGAATGCGATGAAAACAATCGCAAGGAAGTGATTAAACGGCGGATAGCTTTTGAGAAAGATCCAGAGAGCTTTATAAATGAATATTCTGAAGCTCAACGGCTTCTCAGAGAAAACATCCTGGAAGCTAGAACTATTGTAAAAGATCTGGATCCTGATGATGCAGTAATGGACATGGCTGTGAAAATCTCAATCCATCTGGGTGTAGACGGGCATCGTACTGATTTAACATTAATCAAGGCAGCTATGGCCTATGCTGCATTGAATAAACGGGATAAACTGCAGCCTTCAGATGTAACAGCCGTATCAACTCTCGTGTTACCTCATCGTATGAGACGGAATCCATTCCAAGACGCTAACCTTGACATTGCGGAGCTGGATAAATGGATACATTCGACTTTCAGCACCCAGTAGTCTGCCGGTATCCGTTTTCAGCCGTAGTCGGATGCGAAGAGGTAAAAGAAGCGCTAAAGTGTGCTTTGGTCTCTGATAAAATATACTCGGTTCTGATTTGCGGCCCGGCTGGAAGCGGCAAGACTACTATTGTCAGATCGCTAGATGGAATCATCCCGGGGATTCACATAATCTCGCTGCCTATAAATGCCACAGAGGATCAGATATTCGGGAGTATTGATTTTGAAAATACCATCTGCTCTGGGAAATTGCAATCATCTAAAAGTATTCTTGAACGAGCCGAGAACAATATTGTTCTCATAGAAAATATACACCTTTTATCTGAAAATGTGGTCAATCAGGTATTGAACTGCTCAATGGATGAAAAGTACTTTGTGGAACGTGATGGAGTATCACAGACGCGCAGCTGTAAATTCATGGTCATTGCTACAATGGATGCTGAGGAAGGTAAGCTGTCCGAACATATTCTGGATAGGTTTGATATCTGTGTTTTTATGCCTCGTGTAGAGGATGAGACTCAAAGAAAAGAAATTGTGAAGCGTAGGCTGGAATTTGAAAAGTCTCCTCATACTTTCTGTGATACTTATTGTGATGATGATCTATCCGCTCATCTTATAAAGTGCCGTTCAGAATGCAGCAACGTAACTATCCCGGAAGGGTATTTTGATGCTATAGCTGACATCTGTAATGAGCTGGGTGTAAAAGGACACAGAGGAGATTTGTCTGTAATTCATGCTTCATGTGGTTTTGCGGCTCTTGCTGGTAGAGATTGTGCAGATCTTAGCGACCTTAAAAAAAGTGTTGCAGTCTGTCTCCAGCATCGAAGAACTGATGATGCAGATAATGAGCCTCCTCCCATGTCAGAGGATACTCAAGACAGTGAAAATGAGGAATCTAATAATTCTCAGGAGAATGAAAGCAATTCTCAGGAGAATACAGAAAGTTCTTCAGAGACTAATCAGTCTGAAAATAATGACGAACCTTTGGAAAATTCTGAGTCTCAGCCAACATCTGAACCGTCTGAGAATGTATTTGTTATTGGTAACGAATTTAAACCAACTGAGTACATTCCTGATCTTAATAAAATCAATTTGAAAGGCCGGAGTGGTAGACAGGATAAAACCATATCATCAGACCACACTGGAAGATGTATAGGTTATACGATACCCAAGGAGAAAATTTTCGATATAGCGCTGTGTGCTACGATACGGGCAGCCGCACCATATCAGATTCAGAGAGACCACCGGGATTTGGCAGTTGTATTGGAAAAAAGTGACTTTAGGGAAAAAATAAGAGAAAAAAGGCAGAGCACTAAGATTTTGTTTTTAGTGGATGGTAGCGGCTCCATGGGTGCTAATAACAGAATGATCGCTGTAAAGGGTGCGATCATCTCAATGCTCAAGGATGCTTATCAGAGACGCAATGATGTTGGATTAGTTGTATTCAGAAAGGATACCGCGGAAGAAATCCTTCCACTTACCAGAAGTGTCTCAAAAGCCTACCAGTTGCTTAGCGAACTCCCTACAGGAGGTAGGACGCCGCTTACACATGGGCTTATAAAAAGCTATGAAATCCTGAAACCGTATATCTCTTCAGATTCAAAGCCTGTTTTAGTAATCTTGACAGACGGCAGGAATAATGTATCATATGCATCCCCAGATCCCAGATCGGAATTGATATCTGTTGCAGAGTCACTCGTGGATTGCGGTATTAGGTTTGTAGTTGTTGATACAGAAATAAGTTTTATGAAATTTAATCTGGCTTTACAATTAGCTAGAGTTCTTAACTGTGCGTATGTGAGGTTGGAATCCCTCAATGCTGAAAATCTTCAGATGTCCATACGAACAGTAATCAAAGATATGTAGACTGCAAGGTAGTTATTATGAGTTTCAATAAAATTAAATTGATGGCAATAATGTGGGACAGCCACGGGCCAATCCTGGAGAGGGCATCAAAACATGTAGATATGGATATCACATATTATTCCTCTAAAGATCTATCATCAGATGATGACTGTTTAGATAAACTGATTTCAGAAATGAATGATTCTGATATAATTCTGCTGTACCGTTCTTCGACTGATTTCTGGGATAAATTAGAGGACAGAATAAATTTAATAAAAAATAATAAAAAAATTGTGTGTTTCGGTTCTGACCCTACCCATTGGTCATTAACTTCTGTAGATCACGAAATTGCTATAACTGCTTTTCAATATGTATCTAACAGCGGAGAGGAGAACTTTATCCGACTTTTCAATTTTTTAGGAAACAATCTTTGTGGTATGCAGGTTGAAGTACTTCCTCCGGTGGAGCTTCCTTGGCAGGGTATAATTCATCCAGACTGCCCAGGAACTGTATTTTCTAGAACCATCGATTATATGCAGTGGTATGGAAAGGATCGCACACAACCTTGGGTGGGCATTATTGCTTCTAGACCTGTATGGGCTATGGACGGATGTGCTGTAGAATGCAACCTTCTGAGAGATTTAGAGAATTTAGGGATTAATGTAATATTAATATTTACTACATTTTCTAAAGATATTTCAAAAGGAGCCTTAAGTGTAAGTGAAGCCGCTGAGAAATATTTTATGCTTGATAACATTCCCTTAGTGAATGCTGTTGTAAAATTTACCACTGCCTTCGTTGGCGGGAATACATATGGGGATGATGCTCAGGCATCAATAGGAGGAGAAGAAATATTATCCTTACTGGATGTTCCAGTGTATCAGCCAGTTGTATTATCTCGGATGTCCGTTGAAGAGTGGCGGAATTCACCAGGTTTGACAAGCGACATAACCTGGCAGATTGTTTTTCCTGAATTTGAAGGGATCATTGAACCATTAGTAATTGGATCAGACAAGGGATATTCAACAATCGATTCAGATCTGAGAATAGTCTTAGAGGAAAGAAGCAGAAAAATTGCTCAGAGGGTGGCAAAACAGATAAATCTGCAGCGTAAATCAAACAGTGAAAAAAAGGTTTTAATCTTTTTAAATAATTTTCCCTGTGCTGGAGTGGAAGCAAACATCGGTGCTGCGGCTGGTTTGGACTCTTTAGAGAGTGTTTCTGATATACTAAAGCGTATGAAAGAAGAAGGCTATGCAGTTGATGCACCTGAAAATGGTAAAGAACTGATAGAATTAATTCTTGAAAGGAAAGCTTATTCAGAGTTCAGATGGACTACAATCCAGGAGATAATAAAATGCGGCGGTGCAATCCACAGGATGCCTGTTGAAGAGTATAATAATTATTTTAAAACACTTCCAGAATCAACGCAGGCCGATGTCATAAATTTCTGGGGTGAACCTCCCGGCATGGGCATGGTTTTTGAGAATGAAATTGTAATTACCGGCGTTTCTTTTGGCAATGTAATTGTTGCAGTGCAGCCTAAGCGCGGATGCTACGGGTCCCGCTGCGATGGTGAGGTCTGTAAAATACTTCACGATCCTCTTTGTCCTCCAACTCACCAGTTTCTTGCGACTTATCATTATTTTGAAGAGATCTGGGGTGCTGATGTCATTATCCATACAGGCACGCACGGCAGTATGGAGTGGACGCCGGGAAAGGGTGTAGGTATGACCGAAACTTGTTATCCTGACATATGTATTGGCACATCGCCACATCTGTACATCTATAATTCAAACAATCCTCCAGAGGGCATTGTAGCAAAAAGACGGTCATATGCCACACTTATAGATCATCTGCAGATGACTATGACCAGAGTGGAACTTTATGATGAATATTCAGATCTGGAAAATTTATTGTCTGAGTATAATACAGCCTGTACGAATCCAGTTCACAGCGAGCAATTAAAGGAACAGATAATTGCTCTAGCTTCAAATATATTTAAAGAGCTGGAATTTAATGACGATATCTCTTTAAAAGACTGTGTAAAAATCTGTCATGATGCTCTGTCTCGCATTCGTAATTCGCAGATGAATCTAGGTCTTCACACATTCGGCAGAATTCCAATTGGTGACGAACGTTGTGAAGTCATAAACTCCATTGTACGCTACGGCGAAGAACACGATTCTATAAGGGACTGCGTAGCTGATATAATGGGACTTGATTTATCAATACTCTATGCTGACCAAGGAGAAATTAATGAAAAGTATCAAACTTCAAACGGGGCTTTGATTGAAGAAATCGGCATCAAAACTCGTGATATCGTAAAATTGATTTTAGCAGGTTTCGATACCTCATCTGCTGTTACTTCTGTAATGACTAAAGCCAACAATATTCAAGTATCAGCATTTGGCAAATTTATCGATGAGATAAAAGATATTGATGAACGCCTCAATGATTCTTGTGAAATGGATGCGCTTCTGAGGGGTCTGAACGGAAGACGTATTTCTCAGGGGCCCGCAGGTCCTATAACCCGTGGAAGGTATGACATCCTCCCTACAGGAAGAAACTTTTACTCTATGGATCCTTTCAGTGTTCCGTCTACTACTGCTTGGAAAGTTGGGATGAGGCTTGCTGATGGAATAATTGAAAAGTACCTCCATGAATCCGGTGAAATTCCAGAAAGCATAGCTTTCTTTTGGACAATGGGAGAAATAATATCGACAGGCGGGGAAATGATGTCCCAGCTCCTTTATCTGTTAGGTGTAAAACCAAAGTGGGGTTTGGACGGGCGTGTCAAGGACATTGAGATAATTCCTTTAGAAGAATTAAAGTGGCCACGAATAGACATAACAGTAAACGTTTCGTGTATTTTGAGAGACAATCTCATGAACTGCATCGATCTGATCGATTCGGCAGTCAGGGCTGTGGCTGAGCTAGATGAACCTCTTGATAAGAACTTTGTAAGAAAGCACACTTTAGAGTCAATAACCAGCGGCATGGATGCTGATGATGCTCTAACACGTATGTTTGGAGCGCCTCCAGGCTCATATATCTCAGGTGTAAATCTGGCTGTATTCGCTAGTTCTTGGAAAGAAGATAAAGATCTGGCAGAGATTTTTGTGAAGGCTAAAGGATATGGTTACGGCAACAGCCGCAACGGCAAGCCCATGTTTGAACAGTTCGCATCTAGCCTTTCAAGGGTAAATGTGACATTTGATAAAGTTTCATCAGATGAAGGTGATATTCTTGCATGCGGAGGTCATTTCAGCAATGTAGGTGGACTTACCGTAGCTGCAAGATATCTTTCCGGAACTGATGTAAAAGCATACTACGGTGATACCAGAGATCCCAGGGACATTTCTGTAAACACCTTAGCTGACGAAATCCGCCGAGTCATGAGAACAAAAGTTTTGAATCCAGCTTGGATTGAAGGAATGAAACAGCACGGTTACAAGGGTGCTGGAGATATAATGAAAAAGATCAGTAGGCTATATGGTTGGGAAGCTTCTACAAAAGAGGTAGACGACTGGATATTTGATGAAGTAACAGCAACATTCGTTTCAGACCCAGAAATGAGGCAGTTTTTCAAAGATAACAATCCATATGCGCTTGAGGAAATTGCCAGAAGACTTTTGGAAGCTAACAGTAGGGGATTGTGGAATACAGATAAAGATACTTTACAGGATCTTCAAAATGTATATTTAGATCTGGAATCTGTTTTGGAAGATCTTTCTGGAGATGGAGAATATCAAGGAGGCAGTATAGATATATTCACTTCATCTGACATCTCTAGCTGGAATTCCAATATGGCCAATGCTTCTGATATTGTCTCTAAAGTGAAGAAGAATCAGATCAAACCTGAGAATACTGATAATAAAAGCTGAGAATAAATAATTTAAAAGATGACGCTTGACCGCGTCATCTTTTTTTTTAATTAATTTATGCTTTCTCACTTAGTATTCCAAAGATCAACGAAAGCACTCCAGAAGCTATTGCAAGATATAATCCGGCTCCTACACTAATGCTTAACTTAGCAATGCTGCCGAGATCAAAGTCTGGTACTATGCTTGCAACATCTCCAGTAATCCACATGTACTCTACGATTGCTAGGATTATGACAACGATTCCGAGAATTGCTGGAATGTAGCCAATCTTGCTCTTAGGTTTAACCATGCCTATGGCAAAGAAGATCAAACTTAGTGCAGAAACGACTGCGATTATAACTGGTATGTACTGCTGAAAGTCATCGGTGTCCCAATCGAATATGTCAATTCCACTCCAATCATTACTCTGGCTTGTACCTAGGAATGTAGCGTCTGCGCTTATCCAGCCCAGAGCAATTGAAATGATTCCGACAAGTGCCACAATTATTCCGATGACTCCGAAAATCCTTGATCTGTCTATCTTGGTTTCAGAACTCAAATTAGCACCTCTATGGCACTGATATACACTCTTCAGATAATGTTCTCCATATAATTCTACATTTGTATATTTCATCATCAGATGTTATTATACTGCTCTTTGTTATGCGTCTCTAAAATCTGCTGTGATTTCCGATGTCGTCAAATAAAATCATTAAGGTAGCCATTGTTGTCATGCTTATTTCAGTTCTATCGGTGGCCACTGTTGCTGTTATGCCGTCTTCATCTGCCTCGTCATCTTTTGCTCCCGATGGTGGCATGTATGAATATAAGACTGAAGGCATAAGTGCTGAAACATACAGAGCTACAATTACAGGATATACAGAAGGAAGCGAAGAGTTCTTGGCGATTCAAACAGGAATCGAAGGATATCCTGTGAAAGCAATAGGCCCTAATGCATTTCAGAACTCTACATTGCTGGAAGCAGTTATAATTCCAGAAAGAGTCGACAGTATCGGGGATTATGCCTTTGCAGGCTGTTCATCTCTGAAAGCTGCATATTTTATCGGAGAAATGCCAGACATGGGAAATGGTGTGTTTGATAATGCTGCCAGCGGATTTACCATCTATTGTCTGAACGAAGTCTGGAATGGATATAATGATTACAAGACCGATGTCTGGTCGCCCTATGTATACACAGACAGCACCGGGGGTAGTTATTCTTATTATATTCTTAATGATGAAATTACGATTTTCAGACACATTTCCGGTGAGAATATCTCCATTCCATCGTCTATTGAAAACAATGGTAGGAACTATCCAGTAATCTCAATCGGTCCGGAATCTTTCTATAAGTGCAATGTTAAAACAGTCACGATTGCTGATGGAATCGAAAGGATTGAAGACAGGGCGTTTTCATGGGAGCACGATGAAGGTTCAGCATTAGATTCTATAACCTTTTCAAATACTCTCAAATCGATAGGTGATGAGGCTTTCAGAAACTGTAAATCATTAAGATCTGTAAACCTTCCAGAATCTCTAAGATATATAGGATTCGAAGCATTCAGAGATTCCTCATTAGTCTCTGCATACATTCCTGATTCGGTGAGTTATGTAGGGGGAGGAGCATTCTACTGCTGTTATGATCTGAAATCTGCAAAATTAAGCCGGAGCATGACTGAAATTCCTGAAAGAATGTTTGGTTACTGTGCACTTCTAACATCCATTGATTTTTCTGACAGAATAACTGCAGTTGGAAGTTCAGCCTTTTATAAATGCGGTTTAACGTCTCTTGATCTCAACGAGATCGAGACGATTGAAAGGGAAGCATTCTATGGCTGTACTAACCTGAGATTCGTTGATGCAGATGAAGTAAGAACAATAGGCAACGAGGCATTCTACGACTGCACTTCATTAAAGTATGTATCTTTTGATGAGATCGAATCCATCAGTTACAGGGCTTTTGGAAAATGCACTTCTTGGGATTATGTCGTATTTTCAGAAAGTTTAAGATATCTTGGTGAAGACTCTTTCCGCGGGTGCACTTCAATGTCTGATGCATACTTTGAAGGTCCTATGCCGGTAATAGGCGACAATGCTTTTAAAAATGCAGACGAAGACTTTGCAGTTCATTATCTAAAGAGTAATTCGGCATCTTGGTCAGGCTTCGATGCATACAACTCTGCAGTATGGGACGGATCTCTGCCTAATGACAATTCAGGTATCAACAATTCAATGATGATATTAATCGCAGCAATTGCTGTATTGATAGTACTCATTGTCTCTGTTTTAATTTTATTCAAAAAGAAAAAGGGACGCAGTCCCTGATTTTTTTATAATATAAAGTCGGATTATAACCTATCCCGATGCCGCATTATTTAGAGATAAACTGCAAGATTTAAAGCTCATTGTGCAAGTTGAGGTACATTCCATTGTGCAAGTTGAGGTACATTCCATTGTG